>Ga0182021_10005905_pt1 | contig 14553 bp, 14 predicted proteins | sample 612E3MmetaG_FD_120493 | JGI IMG/M metagenome (GOLD analysis project Ga0182021, IMG submission 120493) | Permafrost microbial communities from Stordalen Mire, Sweden - 612E3M metaG (Illumina Assembly) | ecosystem: Environmental > Terrestrial > Soil > Wetlands > Permafrost | place: Sweden... | reverse complement strand
TTATTTATCCCTTGTTTTTTTGTTAATTAAATATGATAATATGATATATTGAAATATAACGAATTTAATGAATTAAATTTCACATAAATAGTGAGTGCATAATTAGAAACTCTGATAGTACATTAAGGTTAGTATCTCCTATAATATTTAACCTTCCCTTTAATAATTTTAATTAAAAAATATTTCAAAAAATTATTCCATACAAAAAAAAATGAGAAAAATTATTACTCACCTTCACTAAATATCTGGGAGGCAAATCTATAAATTTTAACATCTTCATTGAGCCAACAATCTGATGAAAGTCCTGCTTTCATGCATGTATTAGAAAGAAATTCCTGGGTATTCCAATTCCATTCAGTAGCTACCTGTGGTAATAGCAATCCCCTGTATGGTCCCAGTTCTAATATTAAACCGTCCTGCCCCACATTTACATCTTCAAGATATTGTGATGGATTTTCAACTTCTATCAGGGTTGGTTTTGTAAGCACACTCACTTCAACGTGTATTTTATCCAGTTCAACTAGAGTTAAAGGATTAAATCGCGGATCCCTGGTTGCAGCAGAAATTGCTGCATCGATTACAGCATTTATAAGTGGCATTACAGGTTCAGGATAACCGATACATCCTCTAAGTTCTTTTCCACGGTTTAAAGTTACAAAAACCCCCATATTTTCCTTTAACTTAGGATCGGCATCTTCAGGAATTTTTATTACTTCCCTGTCAACTAAATAAGTGACTATTGCCCTTCTTGCAAGATCAACCAGAAATTTTCCATCTTCCACAGTTAACATATAACCTCCTCCGACGTTTTTAAAAATTCATATATAATATATATTTACGTTGCCCCACCAACCGTTGCCATTGATACCCTTGTGTGAGGTCCTCCGTCACCTACAGGAACTGTCTGTCCGGCTTTTCCGCAGAATCCAACGCCCATTTTAAAGTCTGATCCAAGCCCATCAATTTTATTAAGAATTTCCATTATACTGCCCGAAAGTGAAACATCCCTAAGCGGTTCTTTAATTTCACCATTTTCAATTTTAAAAGATTCAGCTGCGTTAAATTGGAATATACCCTTTCCAGTATCAACCTGTCCTCCCCTTGAACCCTTGAGGTATATACCATCTTTCATACCTTCGATTAATTCTTCAAAAGATTGATCACCAGATTTTAGATATGTGTTACTCATCCTGACAATAGGTTGTTCCCCTACTGATGACCTTGCATTTCCAGAGGATTCTATTGCTAGCTTTGATGCTGTTTCCCTGGAGCTTAGAAGTGATGTTAATACACCATCCTTTACTAGAATATTTTTGGATGTTTTAACTCCCTCTGCATCGTATGGGTAGTACCCAAAGGCATCCATACTTGCATCATCAACAATTGTAACCAGTTCAGAACCTATTTTAGTTCCCATTTTATTCTTCAAAATGGAATCATTTTGAAGTATCAGATCTGCCTCAGATGCATGTCCCAGGGCCTCGTGGATGAACACTCCGGTTAAATCTGAATCTAGGACAACTGGAAAACTTCCAGACGGTGGAGATTTAGCATCAAGGAGTCTAACCGCCTTTTTTGCTGCAATTCTACCAAATTCTTCTATATCATGTTTTTTTATGACTTCAAAACCGCGTGAACCACCAATACTCTTGTGTCCAAATTGTATAGTTCCTTCAGAAGCAGCTACAGCATTTAGAAACATTGCAACCCTTGATTCTTCTACAGTAAGTGAACATCCTTCAGAATTCAGGTAAAGTGTTGTTCCCTCACCATCAACGTAGTTAACAGTGGTACTTACAATTTTTTCGATGTTGGCAGCTGCCTCTGCATCTTGCATTACGTCTTTCTTTTCATCGATGGACACTGTGGATGGTAGGAGTTTAGCCTTGAATTTAACATTATCAGTGGAAGTTTCTGCCTTGGAAAGTTCTACATCACTTTTAAGTGATTTAGAAAGTTTCAATGCAGATTCTGCCATTTCATCAAGGCGGGATAACTGAGTTGTATAAGCAAATCCCCATGATCCATTTTTAAGCACCCTTACAGATCCACCAAAATCTGATCCTGAACGTATCTCCTGGATCTTACTATCTTTCATAACAATTATGGTGTTGATACTTTCACTAACTCTTATGTCAACATAATCTGCCCTACTATCAATTAATTTAATAGTTTTATGGAATAAATCTGGATCTAATTTATTTTCAGTTGAAGATGGCATATTTGAACTCCTTTTCGATAAATAATCTACTAATTACTGCACATTTTATGGAGAGTTAATTTTATTAACAATAATTATTTGGTGTACAAAAAGAAATATTTTTTCCTTAATCAATAATTTGTAAAATTGTTTATTTAAGATTTATTTGTTTTATCAAATAAAAATTTTGACGATTATAGATTTATCCTAATTCTATTCAAGAACTCAAGTTTTTTATATACAATTGCTGCAAAAAAATATTTTATTAAGTAGAAAATCATTAATATTACATAGAAAAACTAGTTATATAAAAAAGTTATAGTTATGATCGTCCGATTAAAGCACGGAGGTGAAAATGTGCTAGCTAAATTCGACCTACAACACTTCTGTTGCGGCCCTAAAGGTTGTGAATTAGAAATTGTTTATGGTGAAATGATAGATGCAGAGGATAATTAAATTCATTTTTAAGATTATAAATTATTTTTTTTTATTATTTTTGTTGAATTAATTATTATGATTAAGATTGGTACGGATGTGACTGTAATGAAGACCATTGAAGGAATAAATCAAAGGATCAAAGATGGAGATGCAGTTGTAGTAACAGCTGCTGAAATGACCCAAATTGTGAGGGAAAATGGGGCTGAAATAGCTGCAGAAGATGTTGATGTGGTTACAACAGGTACTTTTGGTGCCATGTGTTCTTCAGGAGCCTTTTTAAACTTCGGTCATACAGATCCACCAATAAAAATGACTAAAACCTTTTTAAACGGGGTTGAAGCATATTCTGGAATTGCTGCTGTAGATGCCTATATCGGTGCTACCCAAGTCAATAGAAATCCAGAAATTGGTATTGAATACGGTGGAGCACATGTTATGGAGGATCTCATCAGGGGAAGGGATATTGAACTGATTGCAAGTTCTTATGGAACAGACTGTTATCCCCTAACAGACCTTAAAACTCATGTTAATATTGAAAATCTAAACGAAGCTGTAATGGTTAATCCACGTAACTCCTATCAGAACTACGCAGCTGCAGTTAACACCACAGATGAAACAATTTACACTTATATGGGCACATTACTACCTAATATGGGCAATGTTAGCTTTTCAAGTGCAGGCGGATTGAGTCCTCTCCTAAACGACCCTTACTTCCAGACCATAGGGATGGGAACCAGAATATTCCTCTGTGGTGCTCAGGGATATCTTATTGGTGAGGGTACACAACATAACACAGAAGTTCAGAGGAAAAACGGAGTTCCGGTGAATGGAGCTGGCACGCTCATGTTAAAGGGAGATATGAAGGAAATGGACCATGAATATGTCCGAGGAGCTACTATGCCCAAGTATGGTTCAACTCTCTACATTGGAGCAGGAATTCCAATACCTATCCTTAACAGTGATATAGCACAAAGAACAGCCATAAGTGATGAAGATATTGTTTGTCAAGTTATGGATTATGGAGTGCCCAAACGTAGCAAGCCATGTATCTTGGAAACCAATTATAAAAAGCTTAGAAGTGGAAGTGTTGAAATCAACGGTGTTGAAATAGAATCCTCATCATTATCATCATACAAAAAGGCTCTTAAAATAGCTGAAGAACTCAAGTCATGGATCGACAATGGAAGTTTCATGCTTACTAATCCAGTTAATTTACTGGCATCTGAAGGACGCAGTCCAGGACCATTAGAAATAAGAAGACAAACAGTTCTTGTAAGTGAAATTAAAAGCGAACCATTGATAATTGCCAGTCCCAACGATGATATAAGTGATGTAGCCAAGAGGATGGTGCAGAACAGTATAAACCACTTACCTGTAGTGGATGAGAATAAGAAATTACTCGGAATAGTCACTTCTTGGGACATTGCCAACGCTGTTGCAAAGGGAAAAACCATGTTAAAAGATGTTATGACTAAGAAGGTTGTAATTGCAAGGGAAGATGAACCAGTAGATATTATTGCAAGGCGTATTGATAAGCATGAAATCTCAGGATTGCCCATAATTGATAAAAATAACCGTGTAAAGGGCATGATAACAGCAGAGGATATTTCAAGGCTTATGTGTGCAAAAAATCGTAAGGAAGGTGTATAAAATGAAGGCCTTGCTGAAATTCTCCCCAAAAATGGTGAACCAAGCTGTTATAACCGACCTCATAAAGAACTTTGATGTAAGCTTCAATATACTTAGGGCAGATATCAACTCCAAGGGTGGAAAGATGCTCATAGAGATAAGTGGTTCCCAAGTAGATGAAGGCATAGCCTATATACAAAAGGCAGGAATTGATGTAAGTCCTGTTAAAAGGGTTGTGAAAAAGGATAAAGAACTGTGTATAGACTGTGGAGCATGTGTATCACTGTGCCCTGTCAAAGCAATATCGGTAGAAAAAGACTGGTCTGTTGATGTTAATGATAAGGAATGTATTGGATGTAATTTATGCACATACTCATGTCCAACAAAGGCAATAAAAGTTGTAGAATAAGAATTTCAATTACTTTAAAAGAAACTAATTAAATCTTAAATTTTTTTTATTTATTTATTATTTTTTTTGTTTTTGAATCAGATAAGATTTAATCGTGATTTATCCTGAAATCTTCGAAATCAACTGTGATAAACAGCTTTTCTGTTCAAAAACAGCCTTTTCTGGACACATTTCCATGCAGCAAAGGCAGTTTATACATTCACCATATTCAAACTCAGGTATGGGTGTTTTTTCTATTAAAGCATCAACTGGGCAGCTTTTTACACATGTTTTGCAGTTTGTACAGATTTCGGAATCTATTGCTGGTCTAGAAGAGAATAAATTCAATAAACTCCTTGCAATTGGTGCTGGTATCATATCCAGAGAGCCTGAGATATTTGGAGGCCATTTAAAATCTTCAATTGCTGGAATTTCCCCAATCACTTCAATTTTAGCTATATCCCCTTCACCTAGTCCCTGTTCCGATGCAATTCTGTTGGTGGGTACCTTCATAGGGTCTTTACCAAGTATATCGCATAATAATACATCAATTGCAACTCCATCTGTTGATGCAAGCATCATATTCAGTTCTTTAGGATTTCCTGCAGAAGGACCTGTTCCGTCCATTCCTATTATTCCATCTACAATGTTCAACTGTGGTTTGGATATTGCATATATATCCACTACGCATTCTGCAAATTTGGTTGGGTTGGGGGCATTTTTATGGTATTCGGTTTTTATTAGGCCCGGTACCACACCGTACATATTCTTCACTGCACAAGTGAATATTGTTAATCCGTGGGTTTTGATTTTAGGAAGGTTAATTACTAGATCAGCATCTAAAACCTTTTTTGATATCCTGTAGTTGATATTATTTCTGGTCCTTTCATAGGACCCAGTTTTCTCGAAATTTACAAGTTCGGCACCTGTTCTTTCAGAGACATCTGAAAATCCTGTTAAATCCCAAAATCTTTCCATACCTCGGGCAGGACCACCAGGACTATCACCAATCGATGGAATTGCACCTAAATCTTTAATCATATTCACTACAGCTTCTAAAACTACAGGATGAGTTGTAATGGCCTCTTTCGGTGATTTACCTTGGAGCATATTAGGTTTGATTAGTACATTGTTACCGGGTTTTATCAAGGATGATGCACCTATTGAATCTACACAGCCTATAACAGCCTTTTGGACCTCTTGAAGGTCGTAAGTTGAACATTTAGTTATAGAAACATGAGTTTTTTCCATTGTAACCTCTTAGAGTTTTTTCCAATAGTTATTCTAATAATTTTGAAATTACAAAAATAACTTGATTTGAATAAAAAAATATATTTAATATATTTATTCTTCAAATTCCTTTAATATCCTTTTTCTGGCTCCACCTATTGTAAGTGGATAAGGTTTGTCAAAGGGTAGTTTATCTTCCTTTTCAAGTATTTCCATTAAATGAGCTATTCTAGGAAGTCTTAAGTTCGCTCCTCTGATGGTTTGAACGTCTCCAAATACTTCAGATGCTGTTCCTTCCTTTATTATCTTACCTTCACTAATAATATAGACTTTCGAAGCGTATAATGGTACCAGATCAACATCATGTGTTGATATAACTATCGTCATTCCTTCCTGATTGAGCTTGTATAGAAGTCTGAGTATCTGTGAAGCACCCTTAGGATCCAGACCACTTGTGGGTTCATCTAATACCATTATTTTAGGTTTCATTGCAAGTATTCCTGCTATAGCAACACGTTTCTTCTGACCACCGCTTAGATGGTGAGGCGGCTTTTTCTCAAAACCTTCCATTCCCACACGTGAAAGGGCCTCCTTTACCCTTTCTTCAACATCTTCCTTAGTGAGTCCCATGTTCATGGGTCCGAATGCTACATCTTCCAGGACCGTTGGTGCAAAGAGCTGATCATCTGGATTTTGGAAAACAATTCCAACCTTCTGCCTAATTCTCATAAGATCCTTTTTCTCGTAATTAACAATTTCACCATCAATATCCACACTGCCTGAAGATGGTCTAAGTATTCCGTTGAAGTGGAGAAATAAGGTTGATTTTCCTGCTCCGTTTGGCCCTAAAAGCGCAACTATTTTACCCTGATCTACTTTGAAATTAACTTTTTCAAGAGCTTTGGTACCGTCAGGATATTCATATGTAATGTCATTCGTTTCAACAACTTTCATTTAACCATCCTCATAAGGATATTATTGTAATTTATTTATCATTTTACATTTATTTGAAATGATGAGATTATTTTAAACTAAGTAAATTATATTCTTCCATTGAACGTAAAACTCAAATTAAATGACCCACTAACCATACTTTTTGTCATTTGCAATTGGGCCTTTAGTAACAAACCAATCATAACATCTTGATTCCAAATATATATAAACTTGTTCTCCATTTTAAACTGCTGGAATATAAATTATATCCAAAATATGAATAATATTACGCATCCCAGTTAAATACTAGACATAATCATTTATATCATCAATCAATTTTAAATAATTAATATTAAACAAATCCCAATTTTTTAGATCATTTAAAATTTCAAGAGAATATTTCTAAAATGATAACAAGAAAATTCAATTCTTGTAAAATCATAGACAACCACCATAAATATGATGAGATATTATTATCACTCTATAAAATAGATTACAAGATCGAAGTTATATATATTTCCATTTTGCTTGATAAAAAATAAAATAAAATTGATTAAATTAGAATTCATTCAAATATGATCTACTGTAGAAAATATTGGATTCCTAAATGTTCTGGATTTGTTGAAAGAAATAGTTATTGGACATATAATACGATATGTGTTTAAATTCAAATAAAAAATTATTGATTTGGTAAACATTAGAATAATTTAAACGAATTAAATTATCCTCACATATGGTACCAATCACCATACCTGCATCAGTTGTCAAAGACTATCAAAAACGCATGTATAGTGATATTAATGTATAAAAATTCTGAAAAGTATTATCATTATTTGTAATATTTTTTGAGTTGAAAATAAATTCTAATTTATATTATCTTTAGATAATGAGTTACTTGTTATATCTATACAATGCATTTTCAAGAAATATTATTCTCACTAACATATTATACTGATATTAAAGTTTAAATTATAAAATGTAATTATATAATAGAGTATAATCCAAAAATAATATATATTACATTATTAATACAAACATTTAATTTTAATCATAGTTGGGGGGCGAAAATATGAACAATATAAAACGTGTATTAGTTTTAATAAGTATTTTAGCTGTATGTGGTCTTTTTATGGGTGCAGTTTCAGCAGTTAGTTTGAATGTTACAGAAGCAGGAACAGCTTCTTCTGGAGTTAAAAATTATACAACAATACATGGTCATGTGCCGGGTTACGTTTATATTTCTGGTAAAAATGTTACAACTCCTTCATTTTTGAATATCGTTACAACTTACACTGTTGAGCTTAGTAAGAGTACAAAAACTAGTGTGAATATTACAAGTGTAAGTAAACCTATAACTCCATCAGGACCAGCTACAGGTACTTTAAAAAAAACTGAATATGTAACTATTGCAAATAATATTAAGAATTATATAAACATTCATAAAGTAGCACCAAACTATGCATTCAGTAGCCTAGGACATATCCGTTATGAATCCCTTGTTAACATATATTCAAAGATAATAAATTATTATCAGACAAATAAAATGTTACCCAACTATGTAGGAGTAAATTATATTGCAGGAGTGGATTCAAAAGGTGTTATAATACCTAATTCTATAGATAAAGCTTCCCCTAAAGTTTCTTCAACTTCGCCCGTTAAAAATTCCCTCGGAGTATCTTTAACTTCACCTATAACCATTAAATTCACGGAAACTATCACTTCGGGTACTAATTATTCCAATATTTATGTTAAAAATTTAAATACTACTAATATAGTCCCTATCACCAAAACAATTTCAGGAAACATCTTAACCATCAAACAAACAAACAACAGATTATTAAATAACATATATCAAGTGTATATACCATCAGGATCAATAAAAGATACCACTGGAAATAATCTGGCAGCAACATATACATTCAAATTCAATACTGGAACAAACAATGGAATATTGACTAAAACTTATTCTGGACATGGAGTAACTTTTAAATATCCATCTAATTGGGATCTACAGACAGATAGTAAAGATGGTTCAATATTTATTATGGTAACAAACCTAACAGGATATACAAATCCCAATGATGCTCCAATATTTGATATTCAAATTTCTCCTAATCCTGCTGATATGACAGACAAAGAAGCAATAGATGCAATAAAAAATATGGAATATCCAAGTGGTTATACAGTAATTTCAAAGTCAGCACTTACAATTAACGGTACAACAGCATATGAAAACACTTTATTAATCGATGATCTCAGTAACTTTTCTACAACCATGGAAGACCAACAGATAGCTCTAGTTAAAAACAAAAACACCTATTTCATGGATTTCCAAGCTACAAAAAATAACTACAATGCATTAAAAACCTACTTCGATATCATACTCAACAGCTTGAAAATATAATAATCAATTTTTAGCAATGGTATTTATCAAGTTTCGCGGAATACATTCAACATTAAAACACATTATACTTTCATAAAAACCTAGTACCAAGTAATCATACCCACAAAAGCAATCAAAGTCTACGCCGGAAACAACCTATTAGCCAATTACACTTTCAATTCAAAATAGAACATAGAAACTACTTCTTTTTCCTTTTTTTTATATTGAATTGTATTATTGAAATGGTATTATCATGAATTAATTTAATGAAAATTTTATAAATTTATTTTCAAATAAATAAAAATTAATATCTTAAATTATTGAATAAATCATTAAGGATCTAATGAAGGCATAACATAGAAATTATTATTTTTACATAATAGTAACATGACAAACAAAAATGCTTTTAATTATGAGAAAGTCGATCTTTATCCAATAATTTTTAAAAGAAAATCAATTAGAAATTATGATCTCTCACCCCTTGATGAAGATACATTAGAAGGGATTTCCGAAGCACTTAGTAATTTAACACCGCTTTATAGTGATATTAAAACTGAAATAAAGATCGTTTCATCCGATGATGTTAATCAGAGAATTATCATGAAAAAAGCACCACACTACCTTGCAGTGTTCTCAGAAGACAAAAAAGGTTATTTGACCAATGCAGGATTTATGCTGCAGCAGATGGATCTTTTATTCTCTGCTAATGGAATAGGCTCATGCTGGCAAGGAATTCCCATACCTTATAGAAATGTGTTGAAGAGTTCAGATCTTAAATTTGTAATTCTAATTGCGTTTGGTAAACCTTCTGAACCATTGTACAGGAACAGTATCTCGGAATTTAAAAGGAAACCCCTTAAAAAAATCAGCGACATTGAAGTTATGGATGAATTATTGGAACCAGTCAGACTAGCACCATCTGCAACCAACAGTCAACCATGGTTTTTTAGAGGTGATGAATCTATTATACGTGCTTATTCTATCAAACCTAACTTTTTAAAGGCAATGATAGCTAATAAGTTCATTCTTATAGACATGGGAATTGCAATTTACCATCTAAAGGTAGCTGCAGAACACTTAGATAAAAACCCGGATATATTCATTGAAGAAAATGAAGAGGAAAATTCTCCAAAAGGATATGAGTACATTGTAACCTTTAATTTATGAATTTTTTGAAAAAAAGTTTAATATAATGAGTTTCATTGTTACAACCGAAAAATAGTAATATATAAATGTAATATAATAATATAAAAAATGAAATTATAAAGAGATTATATGAAAGTAATTAAAAGAAAAGGTGTTAAAGAGCCTTATAACCCTGATAAAATTAAATTAACCATCCAAAAGGCAACTATTGCTGCAGGATATACAGTAAAAGAAAAAAGGGATATAATCGATGAAGTATATTTTTATATAAACAAGAAGTTAAACAAAGAAACCGAAGTTAGTACGGAAACCATTAGAATGTGTCTATTAACTGAATTAGATAAATGTGAGCCTTATATAGCTAAATCAGTTCGTAGATTTGATAGTAAATATAAATTTAGATAATTATTTTCTTGTTTTTTTTTAAAAAACGATTATTCTTCCTTCTCTTCCTTTCCATCATCAAGCCAAGATGATTTATCTTCACCCTGAAGATAAGTGTAAATATATGATGCAGCCACAGCAGCGAATAAAAATGCAATAACCGTTAAAAATTGATGTTGCAACATGCTGGTTGTTGGTGGGTAATGTAGGGTATAGTACATTGCTTGAACAGTAATAAGTCCCACTCCTACAAATGTAACAGCTGCTGCCCCAAAACTCTTTAATTTTTTAGTGTTCATATAATAATCCCATAATTTGAATATATAATTATCAATTGATTTGTGATTAATATGAATATTTCAATAATTTAATCTATTGAATTTCTATAATATATGCATATTAATTATCCAAATTTTGTTGATTTCAAAAACCATTTAAACAATTCCGACATAACTATAATTCATGGATGTAAAAAATAGGATTATACTTGCACTTGACCTTCAATCCATTGAAGATGCCATTGATGTTGCAAGCAGTGTAAGCGAATATTTGGACACTATAAAAATAGGTTATCCCCTTGTACTTGCAGAAGGCCTTGAATCGATATCCATTATCAAGGAAGAATTTGATTGTAAAGTTATAGCAGATTTTAAAGTTGCAGACATCCCTGAAACCAATAATAAAATAACTGATCTCACATTCAAAGCTGGTGCAGATGCAATAATAATACACGGCTTTGTTGGAGAAGATAGTGTACAAGCATGTGTTAATTCTTCTAAAAAATATGGCAGAGATGTTTTCCTCTTAACAGAAATGTCACATCCCGGTGCCATAAGATTCCTTCAGAGTGCTGCAGAGGATATAGCCTGCATGGGCATGAAAATGGGTTTAAAAAACTATGTTGCACCGTCTACTAAATTAGATAGATTAAAAAAGATCAGATCGCTTGTTGGTAAAGATTCATTCATAATTTCTCCGGGTGTAGGTGTACAAGGAGGAAATCCCAGAAAAACCTTGGAGTTTGCAGATGCCATAATTGTTGGACGTTCAATCTATTTTTCTGAAGATCCTGAAAAATCTGTTAAGTCTATCATAGATAACATTAAATTTTAAACCTGCTAGTTCGTAAAACAGGTCAAAAAGGATGAAATAAACAAAAGTTTGAATTAGGAAGTACTGAACACCTAGAATATTGAGACCTGGATAAATGTGTTCAAGTAGTCCCAAAACCGAAAATATTAAAATTGTAACCTTAAGGGTAAATCTGTACTTAAAAAACAGTTCAGTCTTTCTTCCTCTCCTTTTGGTCCATGAATTATCATTTCCTATCTCGTCGAAGAATGCTGCTATGGAACAAATTAAAAGTGTTACAATTCCAATAGTTGGAATTCCAATGTAAACAACTATCAAAACAAAGAGTAAAAGGGCCACGATGTGGTTTAAACTATCTACCTTCAATGAAAGTATAGTACCTAATAATATTGCTATGAAAATACATGCAGCATCTGCACTGGTAACTGCCAAGTAACCAACGAACAGCCCGCATAGAATACCTGCAATAACTGCCAGAAATATATTTTTCTTTTTATCATATGAATCATCAGAGAGTTTCATGAAGAAACCCGACATTGGGTAAAGTAATGGTTGTATATCCATGGTTCGTACCGTATTTTATGAAATTATAAAAAATTAGTAATTATAAATAATTCAGTTTTACTTAATTTAAATGTAAATTTTATTCCTAAATTCTCATTTTTTTATTCATTTCCAATGCACCTGCGAGCATCAATGGAAATATGATAGTAGCATCCCCTATAACTGTAACAAGATTTGATCCAGCCTTTGCTTTAGCCCATGATTTGGCTTCTTCGAGTGGTGCACCACCTAAACTTCCTGTTTCACTCCTGTCCATGGTTACTTGAATTGCAGCATCTACACCGCCTTTTAAGAGATTTGATGCCAAAGCATAATGTTTGGGAAGCCCACCCCCCAATATTAGTGTTGCAACTTTTTTTGATCCGAATACTATGTCATTTAATTCACTCATATCACCTGATGCATCTAAGTGGAGTTTATTATCTTGTGTAAACATCCATAATTGCAAACCTAGCATACTATCTATTATGCCTGGAGCATAAACTGGGACTCCCTTTTTAACGGCCGTGTGCATTATTGATTCTTTATCTTCGATTGATTTCCCGATTTCTGTTAAAAATTCTCTAATAGTAAGAAAATTATCCTTATCGGCAATATTGGACATTATTTTAGTAATTTCATTCTCAAAAACTTCAAAATCTTCAGATTTTGTGTATAAATCTCCTATTCTGCCCATTCCATGCTTACAAAGTGTTTCATCATCTTCGGTCATACCGTAATGGTGTCTTCCACCGAATGCTTCAAGAAGATCGTGCGTAATATTAGCTCCACTGGTTATCAAAACATCAACCATTCCCTGATCAATCATGTCCCTTATAACCTTTCTAAGTCCACCAGGAACAATGGGTCCTGCAACACTCAAGAAAACAGCAATATTATCATCTCTCAGAATTTCTGCAAGGAGTTTAGTTGCTCTGTACATCCTTCCTGCACCTAGCACCCCAGATTTTCCCATCTCTTTGATGAGATCTAATACACTCATCCCGTCATTAATTTCCATATGATCGATAATCAAATTTATTCACATCCTATTAAACTTATATGATTAATTAAAACATTTTTATATTGATAATTTCTATATGTTATAATCCGTAAAACTTTATTTAAAGATAAAATAATAATTATACTGAAAATGATCCAAGGATCTTTCTACTTTTTATGTTTGAGAAGGAAAGTATTTAAAATTAATTTTATAAAATAAACTATAACTACTTCAGAATTAGTATTTTAATTCTTTAAAATTAATTAATTTTTTAGTCCAGCTATCTGATCAAGGAGATCTGTTCTTGTAACAATTCCCACAGGGTTCACATCTTCATCTACAACAATGAGCCTTCCTATTTTGTTTTTATTCATAATTTCTATAGCTTCTGCAATCATTACATCCTTTTCAACAGTTATTATATGTTTGGACATTACATTAGATACATTTAAACCTTCTTTACCCTCCGCAATAGACGTGGTAATATCTGAAAGGGTTAAGATTCCTATAACATGCCCTTCTTCTACAACCGGTGCACCCTCTATTCCTCCATTACTTAATACACGAGCTGCATCCTTAATACTATCTGAAGCGTTCAGTTTGATAAGATCTACGCTAGCAACATCTAAAACTGTCTTTTTTGGGATACTCCTGATTGCAGTGGTGTCTAATAGAAGTATGTTATCCATATCATCCCTTCCAACGACTACACCATCCACAACAAGTTTATTAACAGGAGTTGGGCCTATCCTAATCTCATCTCCAAGATCCAGATATTTGATATTTCCAACTGCCTTGATAGCTGCCTCACATTCTCCAGGATGCGTGATACTTGTAAATTCAATCTGAGAAACAGTTATATCCTTAACCTTCTTTCCATCCCTGTAAATTGGTACCAGTGTTTGATTATCTGATGCCTGGATGTTTAAAGTATGATAAGCCTTAATAGTAGGTTTATAGCCACCTCTTGGCCCTGGAACTCCTTTTACGAGTCCTAAACTTCTTAATGACTGCATTTGATTCCTTATTGTGCCCGGATTACGATTCATAATCTCAGCTATTTCTTCTCCCTTAATGGAAGCATCTGCATTCCTATACAAATTAATAAGGCTCTGTAATATTTCCTTTTGGACCGATGTAAGCATTCCAACCACCTTTAATGATTTAATATAATTTATAATTAT
>Ga0182021_10005904_pt1 | contig 14554 bp, 16 predicted proteins | sample 612E3MmetaG_FD_120493 | JGI IMG/M metagenome (GOLD analysis project Ga0182021, IMG submission 120493) | Permafrost microbial communities from Stordalen Mire, Sweden - 612E3M metaG (Illumina Assembly) | ecosystem: Environmental > Terrestrial > Soil > Wetlands > Permafrost | place: Sweden... | reverse complement strand
CGAGGCGAACACTGCCCACCAAGGACAGAACGGGCAGTGCGGTGACCCCGCGCGCCCTCCCGTCCCCCGACATCAACCCCAGCACGCCCGCCACGACGATCATGCCCAGCGGCATCAACACCACGTTCAGAATCAACGCGGCATCCGCCAGAAGACCGTTGAGAAGGTAGTACATGGCCATCAGGAGGATGATGACCAGGCAGCCGTACACCGCCGCGTTAATGCCGTTTCTGACCGAGTCTGCGCCCAGCGTGGGGTCCACCACGCGGCTCTCCACAATCTTCACGGGCGCCGGCAGCGAACCGCTGCGAAGCACATTGACCAGTTGAGCGACCTCGGCGACGTTGAAATTCCCCTCAATAACGCCTTTGCCGTTCGGGATCGCGCTCTTGATGTACGGCGCCGAATAGAGGGAGCCGTCCAACACGATTGCCAGGCACCAGCGCATCTCGCCGCTCATGTTCTTGGCGCCGCCGGGCGCATAGTCTTCCGTGATAGTCCTGAACTTGCGAGCCGCTTGCGAGGTCAACTCGAAGCCGACTTCAGGTTGCGTCACGTTGTTGCCGTATTCGATCTTCGCGTTACTGATGATGTTGCCGCTCAGCAACGCGCGTTTCTGGACAAACCAGGGCTCGTACACCTCCAGCCCCTGAATCGTCTTCGGATGCTCCAGCATGAATTCGTAGCCGTGCGGCGCATGGAACTCGGCCAGTTTCTTGCGGAACGCCGGGTCCATCTTCTCGTCGGGAACCGCCTTCTTGTCGCGCTTGTAGTAGTGCGCGCTGCCTTGACCGGGCACCGTGGCGATGGCGAAACCTTCAGGGACATAATTCCTTTCGAACAGCGCATCCACCAGGCGTCCGTTGTCCTGATGCACCAGCCGGAACTCCAGAAACGCGGCGCTCAGGATGGACTGCTCCGCCTCTTTCCGTTTCGCCTCGTCAATGCCGGGCAATTGGACGACGATCCGATTATCCTTTTCCGGGTAGATCACGGGCTCCGAGATGCCCAGCCCGTCCACGCGGTTCCGGATGACTTCCAACGCGCGTTCCTGGGCTTCCTTCACCTTCTTGGGGAGCATCTCGCGAATCTGCTCCTCCTTCGCCTCCTTGTATTCATCGTGGAGCAGCGAGGCCAGGCCTTCTTCGTCTATTTGCACGGTGAAGCTCGTGCCGCCTCTCAGATCCAGGCCCAAGCGCAGCTTTTCCTTGAAGGGAAGAACGGTATACAGCGACAGCGAAACCAAAACGAAAAGCAGCGGCCATTTCCAAATTGCGTTCTTGTCCATACCCAGTCCCTCTATGCGTTCCCGATAACCCCGTTGAGCGACCCGTTACTCCGTCAGTTATTCTTGTCCACGTCACCCGGCGCTTCGTCCTTCTCCAGCACCCGGATCACGGCTCCGCGGGCAATCTCGACTTTTACGTTGTCCGCGATCTTCACGACAAAACTTTGGTCTTTCACGTTGGCGATCGTCCCGATCATGCCCCCGCAAAACAGCACCCGGTCCCCTGTCTTGGTCGCCTCGATGAGCTTCTTGCGCTCCTTCTCCTTCTTCATCTGGGGGCGGATCATCAGCATATACATGATGCCGAAGATGCAAATCATCGGGACGAGCATTCCCAGCAGACTGCCCTGCTGCTGGCCCTGGCCGCCCGGAGGCGTCCCCATCGCGATTTGCGTTAGAACCATTGTCGTCAATAAGCTCACGTTTCCTCCTTGTTCTCGTCGTTCCACTCGCGGCGAAACTCCTCGAACGCGCCCTGCACCAGCGCTTCCTGGATCCGCCGCATAAACTCCATGTACCGGTGCAGATTGTGTATCGTCAGCAACCGAACGCCCAGAATCTCGTCCGCATTCAATAAATGCCGCACATAAGCCCGCGTGAAGTGGCGGCAGCAATAACAGCCGCACCCCTCCTCCACCGGCCGCGTGTCCCCTTTGTATTCCCCGGCCTTGACCGGGTAGCGGCCTTTCCGCGTAAACGCAGACCCGTTCCGCGCGTACCGGGTGGGCATCACGCAGTCGAACATATCCACGCCCAGGGCCACGGCCTCGATCATCTGCCGCCTCACGCCCACGCCCATCAGGTAGCGGGGCCGCTCCGCGGGCAGTTCGGCCGCGCCGGCGCGAACGCCGGCCAAAAGCACCGGTTCCGGCTCGCCCACGCTCACGCCGCCGATCGCGTAACCGTCAAACTGCATCGCCACCAACTCGCGGGCGCACCGCGCCCGCAAATCGGCGAATTCCCCGCCCTGCACGATCCCGAAGACCAGTTGGCCGTTCCCGGGACGCAGGGCGGAACATAAAGCCGCCCATGATAGGGAGAGTTCCACGGCCTGACAAGCGTATTCATAGGCGCAGGGATAGGGCGGACATTCGTCGAAAACCATGGCGATGTCCGATCCCAGCCGGCGCTGAATCGCCATCGCCTCGCGCGGCCCCAGGAACAGCCGCGCCCCATCCACGTGGGACGCAAACTCGACCCCGTCGGGCTTGATCTTGCGCATGGCCGCCAGACTGAACACTTGGAAGCCTCCGCTGTCGGTCAGGATCGGACGATTCCAGCCCATGAAAGAATGCAGCCCGCCGCACTTCTCGACGATGTCCACGCCCGGCCGGATGTTCAGGTGGTAGGTATTTCCCAGCAGGATTTCGACTCCGGCCTCGTCCAGTTCGCGCGGGGTCATGGCCTTGACCGTGGCCTGGGTTCCGACCGGCATGAACACCGGGGTCTCGACCGGACCGTGAAGGGTCCACAACCGGCCGCGCCGGGCAGCGCTCCGGTCGTCGGTGTGGAGTATCTCGAATGTCCCCGGCTGGCTCATCCCGCGGCGCCCGTCAAGGCCGCGTCGGCAAGAACGAGTGCCGCCATGGCTTCCACAACGGGCACAGCCCGCGGGAGCACGCACGGATCGTGCCGCCCTTTCGGAGTCAGAACGGCTTCGTTGCCGTTCCAGTCCGCGGTGGTCTGCGGCCGCCCGAGGGTCGCCGGCGGCTTGAACGCCACACGAAATACAATCGGCTCCCCATTCGTGATCCCGCCCTGGATTCCGCCGCTCCGGTTCGTGGTCGTCCCGATCCGTCCGTCCTTCTTCACAAAAACGTCGTTGTGTTCCGACCCGAGCATGCGGGTGGCGGCGAATCCGGACCCGATCTCGAACCCGTGACACGCCGGGATGGACATCATCGCCCAGGCCAGGCGCGCGCTGATCTTGTCGAACACCGGGTCGCCCCACCCCGCCGGCACGCCGCGGCAAATGCAGGTGATGACACCGCCCACGGAATCGCCCTCGTCGCGAACCGATCGAATCACGCCCGCCATGGCCTCCGCCGCTTCCGGGTCCGGACACCGCACGGAGGACCGATCCACGACGTCCCTGGGGATGGAGAGAAAGTCCGGATCGCGCGAGGCAACCTCCTGAACGGATCGCACCCAGGCTACGATCTCGACGCCGAATCGGTCCCGCATGAACTTTTCGGCCACGGCGCCCGCCGCGACCCGACCCGTGGTTTCCCGGGCGCTGGCCCGGCCCCCGCCGCTGGAGGCGAGAATGCCGTACCGCGACTTGTAGGTGAAATCCGCATGGGAGGGGCGTGGCGCATTGGCCATCTCGGCATAGTCGTCCGTCCGCTGATCCCGGTTCTGAACCACGAGACAAATCGGGGACCCGAGCGTCACCCCCTTCTCGACGCCCGAGACAATCTGAACGCGGTCAGCCTCATTGCGCTGGGTTGTCAGGTCGCTTTGACCCGGCCGGCGGCGATCCAACTGCCGCTGGAGGTCCTCTTCCGTCAGTGGCAGGCGTGACGGGCAGCCGTCCACCACGGCGCCAACCGACACGCCGTGGGACTCGCCGAACGTCGTCACGCGAAACAATTGACCGAATGTGTTGCCCATGGTCCAAATCTCCTTGGCCCGCAGATTATGCCAGCCGCGGCGGCAGTGCAACGGTTTCTTGGCTGAAGCCGTTGGGGCTCACTGATACCGCACGCGTTCAAGAACTCCGCAAGCGCCAATGGCTTTAATCGCCATTAACGCAAGCCGGCTTGCGTCTTTGGGCGCCAGAGAGACCGGCGGCGAATACCGCAACCCCGAGGCAAGAAACAAATCGGGCAGCACCTCATCGAGTCCTTCCGTCGGCAACGGCAAAGCGGCGCCCGTGGTCATGAACCAGTTATGCACCGGGTAAAGCGCCGTGACGAGAGTCACTTTCCCATCCGGCATTTGGCTGAGCGATTTATCCATCAGAAAGATCCTGTGGCCCAGGAAATGATCGTCACACAACAGTCCGAACCCTGGCCGGGCCTCAATCCCGCTGACAACGGTGTAGCGAAGCCCCGCGAAAGCGTCATGCGCCAACCGCGTAGTCTCATCCTCGTTCCGCCGGTCAAGCGATTTCAAATAGCGCTCGCACGGCGTCGAACCGTTCGCGCGGCTGAAGTTGTACAGGTAGTCCGAGAAGATCGCCGAATGCTCCTCGCTGTCGAAACAAAACATATTTTGCCGGACAATCCCCAACTTCCGCCCGACATCCATCATTTCGGCGCGCCCCACCCGCTTCCCGAGTTCATCGTGAAGACTCTGAATCTTCTTCCGCACGGCGTCATAGACCGCCTGCTCCTGTCGCAATGCACCTTCATCGTTCCACCAAACCGTGTTGGACTCTGCGGTCATTTTCCCGCCCTCCGTGTGTGACTTGAGGTTCCATTTTGGAACCTCAAGTTCTTGCACTCTTCGGCAGTCAGTTGAAATGCAAAATCGGCAGGGAAACGTCTGGGGTTGCGCGACAATGCCTTATTCAAAATCTTGGTCGGCACACCGTAGACTCGCGCAAGGTCTGCATCAAGGATCACGCGTTGACCCCGGATCGTGTGGATCATGCACTCAACAGGAGATCCATCATACCTAGCGATCCGTTTGCCCATTCCTTCTTCTCCTCTTCTTGCAATCCAACAGACCCTCTCACAACATCTCGTCCTCGCGCCTGGCGCGGCTGCCCCGCTTGCCGGTTGTGCCGGCGCGGCGTTCGGCGTCCGCTCGTCGAGGTTGAGCGCGAGCGGGCGTTCGAGAATCTGTTCGTCCGTCACCGACGTCGTTCATTCGGTCAAACCCGATCTGGCAGCCGCTTTCTCTGCACCCCATAGCGGGCAGGCTTCTCGCGGAGTGCGCCGCCGGCCCGATCCCTTCGGCCGAGCGTCCGCACGTCAACCGTCCCCAATCCCGCGGAATGCGCCGCCTTGAGTTGCCGGTCGTCGGACGTCACAAACACGGCGCATTGCCATTGCACGGCTATGGCCACGTGGATCAGGTCCAGCGTGCGGCAGCCCCCGTTCCCCGTCGCCTTGGCCCCGAGACGCCGGGCGTCTTCCAAGGCACCGAGCCAAAGGACCGGCCGTAGGGCGAACTTGCCTTCTTCCAAGTTCGACTTGATCTTGTTCAAGACAGCCTGGCAGAGGCTTTCTTCAATCTCGCCGCGAAACACCTTCACCCGCAGGGCGTTTTCCAGTTCAAGTTGTTGGAACAGATTCAGCGCTACGACCTCATTGCGGCTCTCGACGTAGGCTGAAACCGCACTGCTGAAAACCTCTTCCACGTAGAGCGGAACCAGCACTCCAGTGTCATAGTAGACCTGCATCAGCGCTCTCCGCGAGACTCATAGAGGATTTCGGAGATAGGTTTTCCGGGAGCGGGTTTTCCGCCCCACCGTTTGAATCGCCACTCGGTGAGTTCCTCCCAGTTCAAGTCACGGGCCGGCGTTTCCGTCGGCGTTGCGGCGACCAATCGAGCCACGACCTTGTTGCGCCGCCGGATCTGGATCTCCTGGCCATGCTCCACCCTGCGAACGTAGGCGGCCAGGTTATGTTGTACCTCGCGAATCGTTGCAGTTTCCATGTTGCTTCCTCCTGCTTTTACCCTTGCAGCACATAATGTAGCACATTCGACCTTCAGAACAAACTTGATTCAATTCACCGAAACCAGCGAATCGGCGGAGGGGTTGTGGCAGGCCCGGTTGCGGGCGACGGCTTCCAGACTGTTCGTGGCATAGCAGTACACGCAGCCCGCCGGGCACGTATCGTACATGCCGATGTCCCGACTGGCCACGCAGCCGCAGGCCGGACGCTGGGAAGGATCCTTGGCGTGGGTCACGCGGATGCCGAAGACGCGCGCGATCAGCCGGTCGTCAATGCATTTGCCCGGCCGAACTCCGAACGGGATCAGGTCCACCTCCTCGGCGCAACTGACGATCTCCATGCCATTCGCCCCGGCGATCGCCACCATCGAGCGGATCATCGCCTCGAAGTCAGGCCCCGAGGGCGGGCGCAAATTCAACCCACGCGCCTTCAATCCGCCCATCCGCGCCGCGGCTTTACGGTACACGTCCACCAGGCTGATCGTGCAACGGCGCGTCGCGCCGCGAAGCGCCGAAGCCAGCCGCTCGAAACGGCGCACATGAAACTCCGGCGGTGTCAGCGTGCTCAGCACGATGGGATCGTAGCGCCACAGCGCCCTCTCCGGTCCCACCTGCCCGGCCAGGTGCAGGAACGATTGTATCCCGGCCGCAACGGCAGGAGCGCCGGAATCAAGCAGGCGGAGATTATCCATCAAGGTGTACTGGAAGTAGTAGCGGTACCCGCGTGAATCGAGTTCCTGCAGGCGGGGCAGCAGGGGCTCCGGATTACGGGTCCAGAAGACAATCGCATCCACGTCGCCCGGTGCCAGGGAAACGTGCGAAACCTGCCTGGGCTTAAAAGGATTCGGAACGGTGCAGGACCCCGCCCGGATACGCTGCATGAACCAGTCCGCATAGAACGCGGGAATATCGGTCCGGCGGCTGGCGCTGACAATCATATCAGGTCATTGCGCCACTAACTTGCCCAGATTCCGGGTGTACCATTCGGGGGGCAAATTGAGTTCCTTGAGCTTCTCCGCGTTCTGGCGGGTGTAACCCGTGAGAAAACGCCCCAAGTGCCACACTTCCAGGCGCCAGGCCAGAATCTTGTCCTTCGTCCAATCCACGCCCCCCGTGCTGAGTTTGAGTTTATCCATCCGGAATGAAGACAGTTTTGTCGCGTCGTAGGCAACGGATGGGGGACTGGACGCATCCGTTCCGCCCGACAGGAGCGAAAGCTTGTTGGTCAAGGTGACGCCTTCAGCGTCTAATCGTTCAGGAGAACCGAAAGCGCCCTGCGCCGCAACACCCGGAACCTGAACGCCCCAGACGGACAATGCCGTGCTGGCATCCTTGACGAGAAACACCAGGTAGACGGTTGGCGCACGCAATCGCTTGGCCGTTGTTACGAGCGTAAAACCGTAGGAGAGACAGGCAGTCCACTCCTCATTCGCCGCTTCACCCCCCATCTTCTTGATCGTTGTCCGGCTGTTCTTGAGTGTTGTGCCCATCATCATCGGCACGGGAGCGGTGTCGAGGATGTCCCTGACCAAGAAGCCTCTTCGCAAACTGAACTGCGGTTCTCCCGTCAGGGTAACGGAGACGGGGGGAGCGACCTGGGCCTCCGGAACGCCGGGTTCCGCCTGGCTCGCCAATGGCAGGAGCGTGACGGCCAACCGAATAAAGACACGTCCGGCTCTTCTCATCGGATCCCCCTATTCAATTACCCTCGTGTTGGGCAGCGCGCGCCGCACCCTCATCGTTTCCTTCAACGTCATGAGATTCCCGCTGAGGGAGAGAACCTTGAGCGCCGTGAGGCGGCCGATGTTGGCGGGGAGGCGCGTCAAACGATTGTCCTTGAGATTCAACGATTCCAAATGGCCCAATTCGCACACCTCGTCCGGAAGCTCGGAGATCCGGTTGCGTTCCAGCGATAGCGTCTTGAGGTCCTTCAATCCCGAGATCGTCTTCGGCAATTCGCGCAGCAGATTGTCATCCAAGACCAGAAGCTGCAGTTTCGACAACCGTCCGATGGACTCCGGGAGTTCCGCTATCCGGTTCTGGCCCAGACTCAAGACCTGCAGATTCTTGAGCGATCCGATCTCGTCGGGCAGTCCCGTAAGCCGGTTGGTCACCATGCTCAGGTACTCAAGGCCCGCCACGTTGCACACCGCGGCCGGCGCCCTGTCGAGGTTGCAGCCGTCCAAAGAGAGCCGCTTGAGGTTATCGAGTCGCACGAACGGGTCGTCCAGCCGGAGCAGCGAATTCCCGTCGAGATAAAGGTCGTTGAGTTGCCTCAAGTCCGCCACGGAAGGCGGCAGGCGGGTCAGATCATGATCGCGCAGGTTCAGGGCGCGGAGGTTCGGATCGTACCGTACCGTCGTCTTTCCGGCCTTCTCCGGTTCCGGCGGCATAACCACGCGGGTCTCGTAATGTGGCGCGGCGCATCCGGCCAGCGCCAGGACGCAACTTCCGATCCCAAACACAACTGTGGTCGTTCTCATGGCTCTCCTCCGCCTCTTCTCCCGTTCAAGCGTGATACCCGGGCTCATCCCTGACGATCGTGTCGCGCCGCCAATGGACATCGTCCCGTTCGGGATAGTCCAGCGTGTAGTGCAACCCCCGGCTCTCCTTGCGGGTCCGCGCCGAGCGCACGATCAATTCGCCCACGTCCGCGATGTTCCGAAGCTCAAGGATGTCCGGAGTCACGAGATAGTCAAGGTAGTATTGCCGGATCTCCTGGCGCAAGTTGCGAATCCGGCGCGCCGCGCGTTCCAGCCGCTTCTCGGAGCGCACAATGCCGACGTAGTCCCACATGCACGTCCGCACCTCGTTCCAGTTGTGTTCCAGCACGATCGTCTCGTCGCTCGGGACGGCGCCGCCGGATTCCCACTCCGGGATGCGGACGCGGCCGGCCTCGCGGCGGGGCGCCTGTCCAAGCCGTTCGGCCATCCGGAAGGCGCACACCAGCGCCTCCAGCAGCGAGTTGGACGCCAGGCGGTTGGCGCCGTGCAGACCGGTGGAAGCCACCTCGCCGCACGCGCACAGGCCCGGCATGGCGGTCGTGCCGTCCACCGCCGCTTCGACGCCCCCGCAAAAGTAGTGCGCCGCGGGAACGACCGGAACAAGGTCTTTCGCCATGTCAATGCCCAGCGACAGGCACTTGGCGTAAAGCGTCGGAAAGCGGGAAATCAGGAAGTCCGTGGATTTGTGCCGGATATCCAGGTTGACGCAGGGAGCGCCGCCGAGTTTCATCTCGCGGTCAATGGCGCGGGCCACGATATCGCGGGGCGCCAGGGAACCCCGCGGATCGTATTGTTCCATGAACGGCTTGCCGTCCGCACCGACAAGAACCGCCCCCTCGCCCCGGACCGCCTCGCTGATCAGGAACGACTTGGCCTGCGGATGATAGAGGCACGTTGGGTGGAACTGGATGAACTCCATGTTCCGGATCGGGAGCCCCGCCCGCCAGGACATGGCGACGCCATCGCCCGTGGCGATGTCCGGGTTGCTGGTGTAAAGATAGACCTTTCCGCCCCCGCCCGTGGCGAGGATCGTCCACCCGCTTCGGATGGCGAATATTTCCCCCGTGTTCTCGTCCAAAGCGTACACGCCGACGCAGCTATTCCCCCCCGCCGCGCCCGCGGCGCCGCCATCCACCCCCCGGCGGGTTGACCAGCTATCGAGCCATCCCATCGTGATCAGATCGATCGCCATGGCGTGCTCGACGACGGCGATGTTCGGTTCCGCCATGACGCGCGCCAGAAGCACCTTCTCGATGGCCTGCCCCGTGATGTCGCCCGCATGCAGGACACGGCGATGCGTGTGCCCGCCTTCTTTACCGAGGTCGTAGCGCCGGCCGTCCACGCCCTCGCGATCGGCAAAATGAAGACCCAAACGTTCAAGTTCGGCGATCCGCGCCGGACCGTCGCTGACGATTTCCCGGACGACCGCGGCGTCGCACAACCCCGCCCCCGCCTCCAACGTATCCCGGATGTGCTCTTGGAAGCTGTCGTCGGACGCCATCACGCAGGCGATTCCGCCCTGCGCGTAGTTCGTGTTGCTTTCCGCGCGGTCCTTCTTCGTGACAATCAACACACGGCCCCGGGAACACAAATGCAGGGCCGACGTGAGCCCCGCGATCCCGCTCCCAAGCACCAAGTAGTCGCAATCGTACACTTTCATCGTGAGTTCCGCATTTCAGAGAAAAGACAGAATAGCAGGACGCCCGACACGCTCAAGCATGGAACAGCGACCCGCAAAACGTATGTTCTAGACCTCCGGAAGACCTCCGGAAGACTTATTGACAACTCCGCCGATATCTGCGAATGTTTGGGCCTTTTTAGTACGTCAAAAGACCTGTTGGGAAGCCCTCCGTCAGGGCCCAGTACCGACAGAAATGCTCCTTCCTGCGCCTTATCGAGTTCCCGACACACTCGTCGGACTCCGTGTGCGCAGGCCCTGAAAGGCTTTTGGGGTGGTAGAAATTGAACGCTGAGAAAGAGAGCCGCTTAACGGTGCTGGTGCCCGCCTATAACGAGGCGACAACCCTCCCCGACACGCTCCGCAGTCTGCAGTCCCAAACCCTGCCGGCCACCGAAATCATCGTCATTGACGATTGCTCGACGGACGCCACCTCGGAAATTGCCCGATCCTTCGGCGTCACCGTCATCCGTCCCCCGAAGAATACAGGGACCAAGGCCGGCGCCCAGAATTTCGGTTTGACCCTTGTGAAGACCGAATACACCATGGCGATTGACGCCGACACCACGCTCGCGCCGGACGCCATCGAAAAACTCATCCCGGCCGTTCACGATCCCCATATTTGCGCGGCCTGCGGGATGGTGCTACCCCGCTACGTGCGCACGTTGTGGGAACGCGGCCGCTACATCGAGTATTTGTTCGCGTTCTCCTTCTATAAGCCCATCCAAGACTTCTACGACCGGCCGCTCATTTCTTCGGGCTGCTTCTCCGTCTACAAGACGGCGGCGCTCAGGGCCAACAACGGCTGGCAAACGCGGACCATGGCCGAGGACATGGACTTGACGTGGAGTTTCTACCACAGCGGACACGGGGTTCGATTCCTCCCGGAAGCGGTCTGCTATCCCGTCGAGCCCCACGATTTCAACTTCATGAGCAAACAGCTTCGGCGCTGGTCCCACGGCTTCGTCCAGAACGTCCGGTTGCACTGGCGCGACGTGGTACACATCCCGATGCTCCGCTCAGCCATCGCGGTCGTTCTGTGGGATGCCGTTGTCGCCACCATCGCCTACCTCATCCTGTTCCCGATTTTGGCTGTGCTGGTGAGTCCCTTCTTCCTTCTCTGGTACTTGATTGACGGGCCCGCGGTGGCCTTCCCCGTGCTGCTGCAAGCCGCCCGGCGCGGCGAGTTCAGAAAGGCGCTGGCCAGCCTTCCGGCGTTCTTTGTGCTCCGAACCGTGAACAGCTTTTTCATGCTGCAAGCGTTATGGCAGGAAGTGGTGATGGGAAAGACTCTCAAAGTGTACGAGAAAGGACATTGAACTATGGTCGCAGGAATACCGGGAACGAGTATCAGTGGTTTGTTCTACATCCTCTTGGCCTTCATGATGCCGGTCAAGGAGGCGTACCACGTGTGGAAGCGGCAGAGTTCCATCCGCCGATGGCTGCATATCGCGCTGCAAATGATTAATGCCGTCGGAATCGTCGGGTCCATCTGGGCGACCGGCTGGGGACTCTGTTATCTGATCAAGAAAGCCTCGGTGATCGGACTGCATCCCGCCCAGGTGCCCCCACAGTTCACAAACCTCATGTCGCTGACCAGCGCGTTTCTCGCGCTCGCGCTTCTGGCCATCGTCCTGATCGCGGTGTTGGCGCTGAGCCTCATCATGCCCAAACGATCGCCCCAAATCCCCCGCTAAGAGGCGCCCCCGGGCTTCCGCGGGTTCTGTTTGACTCGGGGGCCAAGGCAATCTGCTTGCCGTTCCGGCGCGGCAAGCGTAGCCTGCATGGGGTACGGACAGAGGCGGGAGAGGCACTATGTATTCGATCATGCTGAAAAGCAAGTTGCATGGCGCGCGCGTCACGGGAGCCGACTTGGATTACGAAGGGAGCCTGACCATCGACCGCGACCTGATGGATCGTGTGGGGATTCTGCCCTACGAAAAGATCCTGGTCGCCAATCTCGAAAATGGAAACCGATTCGAGACCTACGCCATCGAAGGCGAACGGGGATCGGGCGCCATCTGCCTGAATGGCGCGACCGCCCACCTTGGAAAGATCGGGGATCGTCTCACGATCTTCACGTTCGGATTGGTCCCCACCGAGGAAGCCGGCCGGCAGCGTCCCCGGGTCGTGCGGGTGGGTCCCCTGAACAAACCCGAGGGCGGCCTTTAGCCCGGGTAACGGGCCTCTCCCCGCGGCCTACGCCGCTTCGGCGGATTTCTCCAATTCCGCCCGCTGGGAGCCCACCATGTTCTTGGTGACGTGAAACTCGCGAACGTCGCCGCGCCGGGGCACCTCGAACATCACATCGAGCATCAGGTGCTCGAGAATGGCGCGCAACCCACGAGCGCCCGTCCGCTTCTTGAGAGCGATCCTCGCGAGTTCCCGCAGAGCGGGGTCCGCAAACGTCAATTTAACGTTCTCCATCGCGAGCAGCTTCTGATACTGCCGGATCATCGCGTTCTTGGGTTCAACAAGGACCCGGACCAAGTCGTTTTCGTTCAACGGTTCCAGAGTCGTCACCACGGGAAGGCGTCCGACGAATTCCGGAATCATTCCGTACTTCATCATATCCTCCGGCTCGACTCTGAACTCGGCCAATTCGCCGGCCTCCGAGGCCGCCGCCGTTGCGAATCCCAGCGTCTGCTTGCCGACGCGCCGCTTGACGATGTCGTCAAGCCCCACAAAGGCGCCGCCACAGACGAACAAGATATGCTGGGTATTGATTTTCAAGTATTCCTGTTGCGGATGCTTCCGCCCCCCCTGGGGGGGGACATTGGCCACAGTCCCTTCCAGAATCTTGAGCAGCGCCTGCTGGACGCCTTCCCCTGAAACGTCCCGGGTAATCGAAACGTTCTCGGTCTTCCGCGCAATCTTGTCGATTTCGTCAATGTAGATAATGCCCCGCTCGGCCCGGGCGACGTCGCCTTCCGCCGCCTGGATAAGCCTGAGCAGCACGTTCTCGACGTCCTCGCCGACATATCCAGCCTCGGTCAGCGTAGTCGCGTCCGAGATGCTGAAAGGAACGTCCAGGCAGCGGGCGAGGGTGCGCGCCAACAACGTCTTCCCCGTGCCCGTCGGTCCAATGAGAAGGATGTTGCTCTTCTCGATTTCGACGTCCCCGAAAGCCTTTGTGGCATCGAGATGCGCTTCCTGTTGCAGCCGTTTGTAGTGATTATGAACCGCGACCGACAGGACTTTCTTCGCATGATCCTGGCCGACGACGTATTGGTTCAGAAACGCGTAGATTTCGTGCGGCTTCGGAACTTTGAGCGGCTTCGTTTCGATCCGCGGCGGAATCTTGCCTGAATCCTTGGCCAGCATCTGGTGGCAGATGCCGACGCAATCCGTGCAAATGTAAACGCCGGAAGGGCCCGCCAGGAGCTTGGCTCCCAAACTCGCGCTTCGAAAGCAAAACGAACAACTGGCTTCCCTCTTTTGTCTAGCCATAACCCACCCGACAGAAGCGTCCTACGCCGTCTTCTTATCCTGAACCTTACGGGAGGCCAACACCGAATCCACGAGCCCGTAGACTCGGGCCTCCTCCGCGGACATGAAAAAATCCCGGTCCGAATCCTTCACGATCGCCTCCAGCGGTCTCCCCGTGTGGAAGGCCATGATCTCGTTCAGGCGGTCGCGCAGCCGCAGTATCTCCTTGGCTTGGATGCTGATGTCGGCGGCCTGCCCCTGGACTCCTCCCCACGGCTGGTGGATCATGATCCGGGCATTGGGCAATGCGAACCGCTTTCCTTTTGCACCCGCCGTGAGAAGAACCGCGCCCATGCTGGCGGCCTGTCCGACGCAGAAGGTCGCCACGTCACACCTCAGGAACTGCATCGTGTCGTAGATGGCCATGCCCGCCGTTACCGATCCGCCGGGCGAATTCAGATACAACCGGATGTCCTGTTCGGCATCCTCGCTCTGCAGGAAGAGCATTTGAGCGATCACCAGGTTCGCGATCTCGTCGTCAATCGGTGTGCCGATAAAGATAATGCGATCCTTGAGAAGCCGGGAATAGATGTCGTAGGCGCGTTCACCACGCCCCGTCTGCTCCACGACCATGGGAACGAGCATCTGGTTCTTTGTGTTCATGCATTCCTCCGCTGGCTCACTCCTGAGTGACGGTCGCGGCGGCCAGCACCACGTCTACCGTCTTCTCCATCCGCAGGTTCTTTCGAATCGCGTCCACCCCGCCCTGCTGTTCCATCTCCGCGCGGAACCGTTGCGCCGGCACGCCGTGCCGGGCGGCCAAGCCGCGGATCCTCTGTTCGACTTCGCCCTCGGTCACGGCAACCCTTTCCTCATCGGCGATCCGCCCGAGCACATAGTTCACCTTGACCCGGTCCGACGACGATCGAGAGGCGCGCGCGAAGATATCCTCCCGATGGGATTCAATCTCTTCCTTCGAAGCGCCGCGGCGGACGTTTTCCTGCACGACGTCGCGAATGATGTGCCGG
>Ga0182021_10005903_pt1 | contig 14555 bp, 14 predicted proteins | sample 612E3MmetaG_FD_120493 | JGI IMG/M metagenome (GOLD analysis project Ga0182021, IMG submission 120493) | Permafrost microbial communities from Stordalen Mire, Sweden - 612E3M metaG (Illumina Assembly) | ecosystem: Environmental > Terrestrial > Soil > Wetlands > Permafrost | place: Sweden... | reverse complement strand
GCACTAGCAAGAGGAAAGATGGCTCCGGAAAGGAAGAATAACGGCATAACCAAGAAGTTCATGATAAGCTGAAAGCCTTGCATGTCGTCGAGCTTGGAAGCGATGGCTGTGCCCATAGCTGTGAAAAGAAGAGCCGATAAGAGCATGACGACAATGGCGACGGGGATTAAGCTCCAATTCATCGGCTTAAATCCGATTAAAAAGGAAATAAGAAGGACAAGTGTTCCTTGTAATGTCGCAACTGTTGCTCCACCGATAGTTCGTCCAATCATGATATTGAATCTTGAGACCGGAGCGACAAGTGTTTCTTTCAAGAAACCAAATTGACGGTCCCAGATAATTTCCATCCCGGAAAAAATAGAAGTAAAAATGATACTCATGCCGATAATTCCGGGGACGAGGAACTGAATGTAATTTCCTTCGCCGGCTTGTTTGAAGACCGGACCGAAACCGTAGCCGAGAGATAAAAGAAAGAATAACGGTTGCGCCAAAGAGCCGATCATTCTCGATTTTGACCTGAAGTAACGTTTCAATTGTCTAAGCCATAAAATGTAAATTGTTTTCATATTATTTTTTCGTCCAGGCGCTGTGCATCATGCGCATTCTGTCAACTTTTCCGACTTCTTCATCACGAATGACTTTACCGGTGAGCGCCAAGAATGCTTCTTCAAGAGATTTTGTATTAGTCTTCGATTTTAATTCCGTGGCTGTTCCGGAGGCAATAATTTTTCCGTGGTCGATAATGGCGATTCTCCCGGCTATTCGTTCAGCTTCCTCCATATAATGGGTTGTAAAGAAAACGGTGATGCCTTCCGACTTGTTGAGGTCATTTATGTAGCTCCACATATGGTTGCGAGTTTGAGGGTCAAGACCCAGAGTTGGTTCATCAAGGAATAAAATTTTCGGATGATGAAGTAAACCACGAGCAATTTCCAGCCGGCGCTTCATTCCACCGGAGAATTCTTTGACATAGTTGTCCTTACGGTCCCAAAGTTCAACGAGGGTGAGAAGCTGTTTAATTCGTTCCTTGCACAATGCTTTCGGGACGCGATAAAGGACTCCATGAAGGTCCATATTTTCATAGGCGGTTAATTCATCGTCAAGACTTGGGTCTTGGAAAACAATGCCGAATGAATGACGAACGGCGTTTGAGTCTTTCATGACGCTATGACCATCCAAAGTAAGTGTCCCTTGTGTCGGGGTAAGAAGTGTTGTCAGCATTTTAATGGTCGTGGATTTACCGGCGCCGTTCGGACCCAAGAAAGCGAAAATCTCGCCTTTATTCACTTCGAAAGAAATATCATCAACGGCGACAAAATCACCAAATTTTTTCGTTAAATTTTTAACTTCGATAATTTCAGACATGTTGCAACTATACCATATTTTTATGAATTATAAATTAAAAAAAGTTTATGATAGAATGTTCATATGGAAACACAAAAAATGGGAAAATTAATATTTGTTAGGCATGCACTGTCTGAGTGGAATAGTTTAGGTCTTTGGACCGGTATAACTGATGTTCACTTGTCAAAAGAAGGATTAGAGGTTGCAAAAAAAATAGGAGAGTTATTAAAAGATTTTCGTTTTGATTATATATTTGATACACCACTTATTAGGACGAAAGAAACTTTACTTGCTATCTTGGATGCAAATTTGGTCACAAAGAAAGATGTTCCTATAGAAGAATCGAAAGAATTAATAGAGAGAGATTACGGCGATTATACGGGCAAAAATAAATGGGAAGTTAAAAAAGAAGTAGGTGGTGAAGAATTTCAAAAAATAAGACGCAGTTGGGATTATAATATTCCCAACGGTGAAAGTCTGAAGATGGTTTACGAAAGGGCATTACCATTTTTTTTAAATAAAATTATGCCTCTTTTGAAAGACAGTAAAAATGTTCTTGTTGTAGCTCATGGTAACTCAATGAGAGCATTATCAAAATACATAGAAAACATATCCGACGAAAGGATTAGTGATTTTGAAATAGGTTTCGATACTGCCACTATTTATGATTTGGATAATGATGGCCATATGATTCATAAGGACGTAAAACAGGTTTAAATTGATTTTTTGGCTTTATTTTTGTATACTACGAAAGTTTATTGGAAGTGTGGCTGAGAGGTTTAAGGCACCGCTTTCGAAAAGCGGCAGGGGTGAAAGCTCCTCGTGAGTTCAAATCTCACCACTTCCGCATGGAATGCACGGTTAGCTCAGTTGGTAGAGCATCCCCTTGACGTGGGGAGGGTCAGAGGTTCAAGTCCTCTATCGTGCACAAAAAATTACGTAAGTAATTTTTTTACACGATAGCAAGCAAACTGCTTTGCTTGCGTAGAGGACGAGAAGACCTTTTCCCTGTGAGCGAAGCGAACGGAAAAGGTGTACTGAACCTGTAAGGTTCTAGTCATTCATTATTTATACAAACACATTATGAATACACAAATAATAATTTTGGCGGCAGGGAAGGGTAAAAGAATGGAATCGGATGAACCGAAGGCTCTTGCTGTGCTTCAGGGCAAACCTTTTCTAAAGCATATTTTGGATACACTCTCGCACCTTAATTTACCGATTAAGCCGGTGATAGTTGTTGGGCATAAAAAGGAAAGAATTTTTGAAGTGATAGGTAAGGATTATAACTATGCTCACCAAGAAGAACAACTGGGTACCGGTCATGCGGTGCTATCGGCAAAAAGTGCGACTCATCCGGACCACGAGATAGTCGTTGTTTTATCTGGAGACCAACCATTAGTTTCAAAAGAGACAATCGAGGATATTATCAAAACCCTTGAGAATAGTCCTGCAGTTATTGTAATTGGAACCGTAGTACTTCCAGATTTTAAAGATTGGCGGGCAGGGATTGTAAATTTCGGAAGAATATTGAGAGATAAGAATAATAAAGTTATTGGAATAGTTGAAAATAAAGATGCGAGTGAAAAAGAGAAAGAAATTAAAGAAGTAAATCCGGCCTTATATGCTTTTAATGCAAAATGGCTTTGGAATAATATTGATAAATTAAAAAATGAAAATGTACAAGGCGAATATTACTTAACTGACCTTGTAAAAATTGCAAGTCGCGAAGGGGAGCTGATAGAAGCCGTTCCACTAAAAAATATTTTAGAAGGATTCCAGCCTAACTCAAAACAGGAACTTGAAATACTAGAAGGAATATTAGCCAATCAAAACTTGTAATTACTTATTTTTGTGAATCCAAAGATAAGCGTCTTCAAGCGCTTTTACGGCATCGCCGGCGGCAATGTTGTTCTGATGGTATTTGCCGTTGGTGCAGTCTCCAGCTGCCCAAATTCCGGGAACTGAAGTCATCTGGGTCATCGGGTCTACAATAATTTTCCCGAATTCATCGATGGCAACCAGATTTTTCACAAAATCAACATTTGGAATTTGCCCGATTTCAACGAAAATTGCGGCAGTCGGAATTGTATGTTCTTCACCCGAAATTTTATCTTTATATGTGAGAGAGCCAACAAACTTATCACCATCTACTCTCAGTATCTCGGCATTTGTTATGGCTTTAAATTTAGGGTTCTCTTCTATTTTTTTGACAGTTATCTCGTCGGCTCTGAACTTTTCACTTCGGTGAACCATTGTGACACTTTTACAATAAGCAAGAAGTTGAGCAGATGTTTCAAACGCTGCATTGCCACCACCGACAACTATTACATCTTGGCCGGCAAAGAGTGGACCATCGCACGAAGCACAATATGTGATGCCTTTATTTTCGAAAACGTCGGCATTTGGAACTTCTATTTTACGTCGGCTACTTCCGGTTGATATCAAAATTGTTTTTGTTGTGTATTCTTTTCCCGATTCCGATTTCAGATTAAATACATTTTCCGTTTTTGTAACGGATGAAATTTTTTCTCCTTCAATCACATCCAGATACGGTCCTTTGTAATAAAGGACATGTTTCTTCATATTTGCCGCTAAATCCGTTCCGGAAATTTCCGGAGTTCCAACCCAGTTATAAATAAGTTCCGAGACTATGGATTGGCCACCGAACTCGAATGCGATAATGGCAGTTTTAAGTTGTTTGCGGGCGGCATAGACTGCTGCGGCAGTTCCCGCCGGCCCTCCACCCAAAATAATTAAATCATACATATTTATATTATAGCACACAGGTCAAGCGATTAATAAAATTCCCAATAAGCTCTTCTCAAAGGGTACGCAAATTTTTTACTAAAAATTTGCTCGGTTCTCGCTCCGTCGAGCTCCAAAGCCCCTTTGATAAGACTTATTAGGAATTTTATACTATTTCTTGTTTCGTCTTAGAAATGCCGGGACGGTACTCCAATCATCCGTGTCGTCGATAAACAAATTGTCATCTGCTTTTTCCGATTTTTTTACATAATCCGAAGAGCTATTTTTAGACTGGTCTTTGGATGTTGCAGCTTGCAGTACTTCTTCTTTTGTCGAGTTGACAACGGTTTGTTCACCGTTCTTCATTTGCCCGATTTGGAAAAGAGAACGCTTTGGCATATCGGTCGGGAAACCAGTAGCGATGACTGTGACTTTCATTTCGCCTTTTTTAAGTTTCTCGTCGCGTATCGTTCCGAAAATAACTTTGGCATCTTTATCGATAGACTCGGTAATTACCTTTGCAGCATCTTGAATTTCGTGAATGGTTAAATCATCTCCGCCTGAAATAGCAAAGAGGACTCCATGAGCCCCGGAAATAGAAAGGTCAAGAAGAGGGGAATTTATAGCGGCAAGAGCAGCTTTCTCTGCACGTCCTTCACCTCCAGCAATACCGATTCCCATCAGTGCCGAACCAGCATCGGACATGACAGCTTTGATATCAGCAAAGTCTACATTTATCATTCCAGGGGTTGTAATCAATTCCGATATTCCCTCCACGGCTTGCTTCAAAACTTCATCACACATTGCGAAAGCTTCTCTAAATCCTACTTCTTTTCCGGAAATAACAATCAGTCTATCGTTAGGAATAATTAAAATGGCATCAACTTCTTTTTCAAGTTCGGCAAGTCCCGTATCGGCAATTTTCATTCTCTGATTTCCTTCAAAAGAAAATGGTTTGGTGACAACAGCGACAGTCAGGATTCCTTGCTCCTTCGCTGCTTGAGCAACGATTGGAGCAGCACCGGTTCCTGTTCCACCACCCATACCGCAAGCGATGAAAACCATATCGGCTCCTTTTATAACGTCTTGTATCTCGGCTTTGGTTTCTTCAGCGGCACGACGTCCAACTTCAGGATTCATACCGGCGCCCAATCCATGGGTAAGATTTTTCCCAAGGTGCACTTTCTTTTCGGCTAGAGAATTATGCAGGTCTTGAGTATCGGTGTTCATAGCTATGAACTCGACACCCTTAACTTTAGAATTAATCATATGATTTAGGGCATTTTTTCCTGACCCACCAATTCCAACGACTTTAATTCTTGCGAATGATTCAATATCTGGGTTTAATTTAGGCATATATTTATGAGACTTAAGTCTTTCATTAATAATAATTTTTACGTAAGTATATAATAGCAGAAATTATAGAAAATGGAACGTTTGACAAATATACATTTTATTGCCTTATTTGATTAAGGTAAGAGCTGGGAAAAGATAGATTTGAAGAAATTTTTTACCTCCTTGACATTTCCACCTTGAAAATTATTTGATGAGTCGCTTGAATATTCACTATCTTCCGAAAGAGCCAGACCTAACGCCGTATACCAAGAATTATCGCGAACTTTAAATTTGTTGTTAAGGGAATTGTCTATTGGTCCGACTCTTGTCGGAAGTTTCAATTGATTGCGGGCAATATCGGCGATGTTGTTTACAAGTGAACCGCCACCTGTGATGATGACTCCGGCTGGAAGAAGTTCATTACGTTTGAGGCGCTTCAATTGATTATCGACAAGTTCAAATATGTCAACGAGTCGAGCTTCAATAATTTCATCAACTTTCTTTTTCGAATAATCTCCTCCGATGACGCTTCCAAGTTTTATGCTCTCGGCTTCTTCAAGAGAAATTTTCAACCCAAGAGCAATGTCTTTGGTTATATCCATACTGCCAATCGAAAAAACTGAAACCGAAATTGGTAAATTATTCTCGAAGACTACCGTCGAAACTGTTTCCGACCCAATATCGACAAGAACACATCCGGCAATCTTTTGTTTACTGCCCAAAAGGACGTTGCCGGTGACTATCGGTGAAGCTGTTATCTCTTCAATATCAATCTTGGCAAGGGTCAAAGCCGTAATCAGGTCCTCCATATTTTGCTTCAAACAGATAATGAAAAGTGTTTTAACTTCAAGCTTTATACCTCGCAAACCTTCGGGCCTGGCATATATATCTTTGCCATCAAGTTTATATCCGAGGGGAATAGTATGAATTATTTTTTTGTTTGGAATATCGAGATTCTCTTCGCTGTTGGCGATAGCTTTCGTAACATCAAGATTTGTTATCTCTTGGTCTGCTTTCGAAATGATGACTGACCCCGTCGAAACGATAGAGCTCAAGCTAACTCCCCCGAGCGAGATGTAAGCTCGGCGGATTTTTATACCCAAAATATTTTCGGCCTGTTTAACGGCTTTTCGAATGCTCTCGGCGACAGTATCAACATTTGTGACATAGCCAAAACGCATTCCTTTTGTTTCGGATATTCCTGTGGCAATAACAGTTGGTTCGCGCCTGCCTTTATCGAAACTCATAACTACAACTTTTGTAGAGTTTGTGCCCACGTCTATGCCGCAAGTGTAATTGTTTTTATTCATGCTTGAATAGAGAAAGAAATATTTTACGAAAAAATCTTGAGATATTTCTTTTCTTCTTTTTCCATTATACTACTATGTTCGAAACCTTTCAAATGCAGTAGTCCGTGGATAAAGAGGTATTTGAAGAATTGGGTATATGTCATATTAAATAGCGGAGCATCACTCCTGACCTTTTGCGTATCGATGGTGATTTCCCCGGAATTTTTCGAAAGAGGGAAAGAAAGGATGTTTGTTGTCTCATTTCGGCCACGATATTTTTGATTTATCTTTTTCTGCTCTTTCGGATTTAATAAACTCAAACCGAGTTCATACCGACTGCCGAGGATTTTATTTTTTATGGACACAAAAGGCAAGCGCGGAAGCTTGCCTTTTGTTTTATTTAAAATAGTACAAAAACCATTCAGAGACATAAAATTATTTATGGCCTCTCTTTTTAAGTGTTTTGTCTTCTTTGCCTAGTTTGAAAAGTTTCGCTTGGACCTTCCTGCGAGCCAAACGCTTGAGAGTTGCAACTTTAACTTTGACCTTTGATTCTGCTCTCTTATTATAACGTTTACTCTTGACCTTCTGAATAATTCCCGATTCCTGCACTTTGCGGGTGAATCGACGAACAAGATTCATATTGCTCTCATTTGCATTTTTCTTTACTTCTATAACTGTAATCATAGTGAGGACATATTAACATATGCTTATTTTTATAGCAAATCTTCAGGGTCAACATTTATGGAAAAAGATGGGGGAAGTTGAGAAAGGGTTTGAGATAGATTTTGGTTGACCGAAAGTTTTTCATCTGTCGGTAATGGCCAAATTCGCGGGTCAACTTTTATGACGGTGTTGGTTATATATTGGCCTTTTACACGGCTGACAAAAGCGGAAAATATTTGTGGTTCGTAATTACCCAATGTTTTCTCAACGAAACTTCTGGCTTTCTCCGTATCTTTCGCTGTGCCCTCAAAAGTAATTTTTATCAGACGTTTAAATGGAGGATAGCCATAATCTTTTCTTTCGGCTAAATCTTCCCGACAAAGTGGCAGGACATTCCCGGTCAATATATATTGAAGAATTTTATTCTCGGGTATACGCGTTTGAATTATAAGATTTAAAAGGGTAATGTTATGTAATTTCTCGATGATGTGCAAAATCTTTTGTGTGATATTAAAACTCGGTATGGAGAATAGTCCATCAAGAGAAATTATGGCGCTTGAGTTAACTTGGTTTTTCAAATAAGAAAATACCATTTCGGTTCCGATTAAAATGCTTCCCGGGTTTTTATTAAATTCGGCTATAATATTCTTGGCGTCTTTTGGTGTTGAAGTTGCCTCTTTGTCTATTTGAAAAACTTTTATTTTTGGGAACAAGTTCTTTATTTCCTCATAAACCCTATCTGTCCCGACGCCGAGAGGAGTAAGATTCCAACTTGAACAATTAGGGCACGATACTTCTGTTTTTTCCTTGCGACCGCATTTGTTGCACATAAATATTCTTGGAGTTGTCGATTTGGTGGCGGTTATTTGTCTCGTGCCGTACAAAACTATCGGAGTCGAGCACTGAGGACATAGGAGTGTATGACCGCAGTCATTGCAGACGGTTATTGGTGCCAGTCCTTTTCGTACGGAAAACAGCAATACCGATTTATTGCCTTTGGTAGCTTCGCCAATCATTTTTCTTGTGGTTTCCGATATTGTCGCAAATACTTTCTTACCTTTCTCGTTAACTTCTCCTTTCATATCGACAACGATTTGTCTTTCGGTTTGAGGAAGACGATAAAGTGGGGAAGATATTTCTCCAAATTCTCCTTTATCGTGTCGGTATAATGTTTCTGGGCGAAGAAGAGTGTCACCGAAAATCAATTTTATTTTTTCTATCGAAGATAAAACTTCGGCGAAACTTCTGATGTCCAAGTACGGTCTCCCGATTTGTTTGTATACGTCCGAACTCTCATGTTCGAGAATTATGGTTTTTACATCGTGGCGAGGAATGGACAAAAATATACCTGTTCCGATAATAAAAATCGGGTGAACTTCGTCTATTATCGAATTATAGGTCTTTATTAAAGCTTTTTTTGTCATGTCGGAATGAAGAGTAAAAACATACTGCTCTATTCCACGAGCCAATTCTTTATGAAAATGGTCAATATCAAAGTGGGTTGGAACACAGAGATATACAGACTCTTTTTTGGCGAAAGCTTCACGGATAAGTGTCCTGTAAAAAGCTAAACGATCGGATGGAGTGGCTTGGAAGATTAATTTTTCTTGTTTGATATTTTCGTCTGTCTTACCGAGGATTTGTAGAGAGACTGATTCTTTTAACTTTTCTATATTTTCTATAAAAATTGTTGGCAAGAGAGATTTTATAATTGAACCGGTATTACTGATCGTATAATCTTTCATTTTTTGGCAAGCAATGAAAAAACTTTTGTTGAAAGGCGAGTCGCCTTTGACTTTGATTATTTTTTTCAATTGATAGTCGGCATTTTTGATATCCGATTTTATATTTCGAGCCTCTTCCATATTTACGACAATAGCATCGATAGTTTTGGTTCTGACCGGGATAGAGACAATGCTTCCGAGCGGTATATCGATCGCCGAAAAATAAGAAAGGTACTCTTTTTGGTTTCCTTTTTGTATCGGAATAACGGTTGCGATATACATATTAATATCGTAGCACATAGGTAGATAATATAAAGAACTGATATTTTGACATGTTTTTGTTAAAAGGGTATTATTAATAATATAATATGACACCAGAAGAAAAAGTTAAAAAAATTGAAGAAATCTACAATGAAGCTATTAAGAAGCTTGAAGAACTTAATAAAGAGCGTAAGGGTATTGTTTCTGGCTATATAAAAGAGTTAGAGTCCAAAAAAATAGATGCGATTCGGGCATCTATATTAGAAGATAAATAATTATTAACATGGACAGAGAAAAAGAGTTACTAAAGCAGGATTTGAGTAAATTAGAAACAGTTGAAGAAGTTGAAAAACTTCGTGAAGATGCTGAGTTACTAGGTCATGAAGATATTGTTGAATTAGCAAATCAAAAATTGGGAGAAATAGAAAATAAAGCTAAAAAAATAGAAACCACAAGCGAATCTCAAATTTCTCAAGTTAATGAATATGGAGGTTCAAGCGAAGAAATTGAAAAAAGAACAGAAGGAGTTGACCAAAAAATTGAAGAAGTGAAAACCGAAACACAAGCGAAAATTACTGAAGTGCAAAACGAAAATATGGATGAGGTAAAAACTGAAACGAAAGAGAGTATTGCCGAGGAGCAAAATGAAAATATAGAAGAAGTAAAAAATACAACAATAAAGGAGATTCAAGAAACAAAGAATGATAACCAAGAAGAATTCATTTCTCCTGAAAATGAATCTGAAGTGAAATTTCAAAATGAAAGACAAAAATTTACGACGGACCAAGAATCAAGCGATGGCGGTATGGATTATTATGTTATAACTAAAGATGAAAAAGGTTTCCAAAAGTCGTTAATTGAACACCTTACAGCAATGAAAGAAGGAGGAAGTATGTCTCCTGAAGAAATAAAACAAGCGCAGAAAAGGGGTACCTATGAACAAAGAGTCAAAGATTTAAATGAAAGAAGTAATTCATTGAAAGAAAGAATTACCAGGGCTGAAGAACGTCCAACTAGTTTGGCTGAATATAATCAACGCGTTGAAAAATTAGCCTATAAAAATCCTCAAGATTTAGTTAGAGATTATTTTGAATACATAAAGAAATTTGTTGACTACAATAAAACACATACATACGGTAAAAACTTCGATTCTTACCCGCATAAATTTGATAGACTTTCGGGATTACTCAATGCGGCTATTGATAATAATGATCAAAACACTATTGCGAAAATAAAAGATTTAATTAGTAGCCACTCCGAAATACCGTGGCCGGATTCTATGAAAGAAGAAGTAAAAACTGAAACGCAAGAAAAAACTGCGGAAGTGCCGAATAGACCAGAAGTAAAAAATACTGGAATGACTGAAGCTGAAAAAGAAGAATCAAGGAAGGTTTATGAAAAACATCAGGAATGGGAAAAAATACGTGAACCACTAAGAACAGAATTTGTAAAGTCACAAGCTCAACCGGATTATTTCCTTTTCAAGAATGATAAATTAAATTATCAAAAAGCTCTGATAAAAAATTTTGAAGCTCGCATCCTACTTATTAAATCTGCGATTCAAGAAGAAAAAGAAAAAAAGTCTCCCGATATTGCTTATATAGAAGGTGAAGAAAGAGAATTAAAGGGAAATGAAGAAACGATTGAATATCTTAAAACACCTAGGCTTACATCTACGCCCTATGACCAGAAAGCATTTTCTGATATGAGAGATAAAAGTGGCATTACTAGCCCTTCAGAATTAGTTTATAAATATAAAAATGAAATTGAAAATTCAATAAAAGAAGATACATTAAATTCAAACATACATAAATTTGATAAATTAAGTGGATTAATAGATATAGCAAAACAAGAAAAGAATAATGATTTACTAAATTCGATTAAAGGACTTAACCTTGAATTTCCAGAAGAAATAAAAAACAAATTAAATAACTAACAAGAATCATTCTTAAGCTTATTAAAAATACTCTCGAACCAAATTCGAGAGTATTTTTAATATTGAATTTTTGTGCTACAATCTATGCACTTATGACTATATTTTCCAGAAAACTTGGTATTGATTTGGGCACGGCGAATACGCTGGTCTACCTTCCGAATAAAGGGATTGTTTTGAATGAGCCGTCGGTGGTGGCTGTCTCCGAGCAGGATAATACGATTTTGGCAATTGGGATTGAAGCCAAGAATATGATAGGCAAAACACCCGAAAATATAATTGTTTATCGACCTATGAAAGATGGCGTTATCGCTGATTATCGGGTGACAGAGGCCATGCTTCGATATTTTATCAATAAAACTCTTGGCAAATATAATTTATTCAAGCCGGATGTTATGGTTTCAGTTCCGGCTGGAATTACTTCAACTGAACGCCGAGCGGTTGTCGAAGCGGCGATTCGCGCCGGGGCCAAGAATGCTTATGTTGTGAAGGAACCAATTCTTGCTGCCATCGGCGCAGGAATTCCGATTCAGGAATCGCGTGGTTACATGATTATGGATATAGGTGGAGGAACGACAGATATTGCCGTCATTGCTCTCGGAGGAATAGTGACTTCAACTTCTGTAAAATGTGCCGGAGATAAAATAGACCAAGCCATTACCGATTACATCAAGAAAACTTTTAACCTGGCGATTGGCGACAGAACGGCTGAAGCTATAAAAATAAAAATCGGCGCCGCTATACCGCTTGAAGAAGAGTTGACGATTACAATCAAGGGTCGTGATTATATTCAAGGACTTCCTCGCACAGCTCAAATTTCCACAAATGAAATAGTCAAAGCTATCGATAAGGAATTACGGACGATGATCGGGGCGGTTAAAGATTTACTATCACAAACTCCGCCGGAGCTTGCCGCCGATATTATTGACGATGGAATTATTATGACCGGCGGTTCATCGCTACTGCGAAATATGGCGGATTTGGTTTATCGTCGAACAGGAGTCAAAGCGCGCGTTGCCGATGAGCCGCTACTTTGTGTCGCCAAAGGAACAGGTGAAGCACTAAACCACTTGGACACTTACAAAAAAAGTATTTTAAGTAAAAAATAATGAGTATTGATTATAGAAAAATTGGGCGGAAGACATTTCGCATATTGTTATTTGGTTTTGCGATTATTGGCCTTATCTTTGTGGCCGTTTATTTTGCCATGCAGTTTGGCTGGCTGAATGTTCGGGGTTCGATATCCGAGCGCAATTCATATTTTAATATTATAAATAAAAGTACACCCGCGAGTAATAACCAAACAGAAAATTTAAAAATTATCTGTGAAATAAATGTCTTGAGTAAATATGCGCCACTCACTTCGGTTAATATATCGAGAACTTTGATTGGTGGCGGGAAAGACGAACTGTTGACTAAAATGATAGAAACGGCGTCTTTGCGTTTTCTCAATAATGACGCCTTTAATAAAGATATGAACGATTGTAGTAATTCAATTTACGGGGCACAACTTCTGAACACGCCAATTTCGGCTTATGCCTGGGCGGACTCCGATGAATGGGCCTTGATGAAAGAAGTTTTCACTCGTGACCAGGAAGTTATAACTAAAGCCGCCAAAGACGCCGGAATTTCACCACGGCTTATATTAAGCGGTGTCATTGGTGAGCAATTCCGATTCTTCGGTAGTCGTCGTGAATCTTTTAAAAGTTATTTTGAACCGCTGAAAATTCTGGCTTCACTTTCGAATACTTCATTCGGCATTGCCGGGCTCAAACCCAAAACCGTCGGCATCATCGAAGACAATTTGAAAAATTCCAAATCTCCATTTTATTTGGGCCTGGCAATGGAGCATATTGTTGATTATAATCCCGGGGTTGATGTTGAATCGGAAAGAATGAATCGAATTACCAATGCCAAGGACCCATATTATTCGTATCTGTATGCCGGGCTCTATATGCGAGAAATTATCGCCCAGTGGCAAAAAGCTGGTTTTGATATAAGCAATCGTCCGGAAATACTTTCGACTTTGTATAATCTTGGATTTTACTACTCGGTGCCGAAAGAAAATCCGGCAACCGGAGGAACAGTCATCAGTGTAAATAATACTGATTATACTTTCGGCGATTTAGGTTACGAATTCTATTATTCCGGCGAGCTTTCCGATATTTACCCAATTGCGGTACAATAAACGCATGATAGATTTCGCCAAACTATTTCCTCAAAATTTATATCACAGCTATGTCATTGAAGGTGACCCGAAAACAACCGGGGAATTGCTCCTTCAGTTTCTGGAAAAACGAGGGGATGCCGAGAAAAAAGGCGGGGATGTTCTTTTCCAAATTTACGAATCATTTACGATGGATGAAAGTGGCGAAATAAAAGATTGGCACAGCCGAAAGGGAATAGGCAAGAGTAAAAAGATTTGCATTATAGCCACCAAGTTCATAAATCGCGAAGCTGAACAGACACTTTTGAAAATAATCGAAGAGCCGGCAGAAAATACTCACTTTTTCATCGTTGTCCCCGATGCTTCGGTCCTCGCAAGCACTATTATTTCGAGAGTCCATGTCATTATAACCAAACAATCTATTAGTGTAGAGAACAAGGATATTCAAAAAGAGGCACTTACTTTTGTGTCGTCAACTCCCAAAATAAGAATTGATAAGGTAGCGGTGATGGTTAAAGAAAATAAGAGTGATGAAAATAGTGGGCAACTTCGATTTTATGCAACTTCATTCGTTAATGAATTGGAAAGTATCTATTATCCTAAATTCAAGAAAAATATTAATGACGAAAAGACCAAATTTATTCTCGGTGAATTACAAAAAGCCCGTGGATACCTAAGCACATCTGGGGCTTCAGTCAAAATGATTTTAGAACATTTAGCACTTGTGATATAATTTTTTTGTGACATATACAAAAAATAACAAACTTCATATTGTCTCAGTAGTAGCTGTTATTAGAAATAATGAAGGTAAATACCTGGTTCTCAAAAGATCGGAAAGAGAAATTGCTTATCCTGGTATGTATACATTTCCTGGAGGAAAAGTTGAAGACAATGACACTATAGAAGAAACCCTAGTAAAAGAAGCAAAAGAAGAAGCAAACCTCGATTTGAAACCAGGAAAAATTTTATTAAAAGATAAATCTTTTATAAGACCAGATAATCAGACAGTTAAGGTCTTTTCCTATTTATGTAAAGTTGAAAATTCTGACAATATTAAAATCAGTGATGACTTTACTGACTATAAATGG
>Ga0182021_10005902_pt1 | contig 14556 bp, 11 predicted proteins | sample 612E3MmetaG_FD_120493 | JGI IMG/M metagenome (GOLD analysis project Ga0182021, IMG submission 120493) | Permafrost microbial communities from Stordalen Mire, Sweden - 612E3M metaG (Illumina Assembly) | ecosystem: Environmental > Terrestrial > Soil > Wetlands > Permafrost | place: Sweden... | reverse complement strand
GCAGGAGTTTTCATAGCAGGTGGGATTCGCCGAATAAAGTAGCAGCCGAGGTGACGAGGCTGATCTGGAGCCCGCACAGCGTCCAGCCTCCTTACTTCGGCTGCTACGTCGGGGACGCATCTCCGAATCCGCCCGGGATCGCTCGGAGCGCGGGCACTCCTGCCCGCAGTATTTCTTCCGGCATCGGAATGCAAGGCGGCGGCCTGGCGGGCAAGAGTGCCCGCGCTCCGGTCCGGACCAGTCACCATTTCAGATAAACGGGCGGCGATCCAAGATGAGTTTCAAGGGACGCTCGGTGCGCAGCAGACCCGGCACGGATTGCTGCAACTCCGCGAAGGCCGACATCGTGCCGTTCAGCGCATGCAGATCGTCGAACGGCACCGGTCTCGAAGCGACGTGCGCGAGCAGATTCCGGGCGTAGTCGCGGGCAAAATCCTGCACTTCCGCCTGCACCTCGGCGAAACGGTGACCGCACTGCCGCACCGGCCGCGTCAGGCAATAGACCCAGTCGAGCTCCGAGAAACCCGGCCCCTCACCGAGCGCCTGCAGCTTCTCGCGGCGCACGCGGAGAGCGGAGTCGATCATCTGGGCGGGAAAGCGCAGCGGCCGCCGGACAATCACGTGGTTGAAAACGTAATGAAAGCTGCTCGCGAGGTGGTGAAAGAATGGCGCGCTGTCCGGCACGCCGTTGTGCGGCTGGCAGCCTTTGCGCCACAGGCCAGACTGCGGGTCCTGCTCGTCCCACAGCCAGGCGAAGTACCGGTCCTGCCACGCGGGCGGCGCCTCGCCAGTCACGAACAGCGCCGCAAAGGAACCCGCGCCCTGATGCGCAGCGCCCCATGGCGATTTCACCCAGGCGAGGCCGTTCAGGAGTTTCTCGATGCCGCCGGCTTCGAGCAACGGGTGGAGTCCGCGCAGCGGATACAGCGGGGCGGCGTCGAAGAGCTCCAGGGCTGCGGGCACGTACGCCGTGGAGTGATAGGCGTTGTGGCTCGGCTCGGAAAACATGCCGGTCTCGGGCGATTGGTTGGATTGCAACGTGGCCACCGCCGCGGCGCGTTCCGCCGGATCGCGCGGGAAATGACCGGTGGTGTATTGGATGCAGGCCGCGGCGGCGCACCCGTAGGGATTGAGGTCCGCACCGCCGGGGCGCTTCTTGCTTTGTTCGCCCAGAAACCGCGCATAGCGGCCGGAGCCGAGCCGGGCGGCCGTCACCGCCGCCAACGCGGCGTTCACGATGGGCTGAATGTCGATGGAGTCCGTGACCACGCCGTCTGGCTTCGCGGCACCGACCGGAGCGGGTTCCGCCCCGCGCACCAGGGAGGAGGGCAGCAAGGCACCGGTGAGAGCGGCAGCCGTGGAGGCGGCGAAAAACTGACGTCGACTGACAGGCATGATCGTGGAAGCAAGCCGCGAGGGCCGGGACCGAGGCAATCTCTTTCGGCGCGGCGGCGGATTGCTTGCACTACTCTGTCAAATCCATGGCTGGGTTTTTGGCGATTCTCAGAGGTAATGTTACGTAATACGTATCATTTGGCCTTGGTATGTTTTTGGGGGGGGAAGTTCCGGAGTGATGCCTGGCGCACGGCGTTACTGGGCGTAGCCGCGCTTGAGTACCGCGAAAGCGTGGCCGCGGTTGGCCATGTTATAGCTCCGCTCCAGCGCGGCTGCATTTCGCCTCTGAAACCGTAGCGGAACGGCTTCCCGTTCCGCGCGGAGCTTGAAGCGGCTCCGCTACGACGGACACATACCATTCAGAAGTGAGAGGCACCTCGGCGAATCTGGTGGCGGAGTTCTAGCTCGAAGCGCTGCGGGGAAATCGCTGGGCTGGGCTCGCGCTTTCCGGCCAAGTCCTCCTCCCGACCACCAATGCCACCCTCGTCCCATAATTTTCAGAGTGTAGGGCCGGACCTCGTGTCCGGGCCGTGGCGCCAGGCGAACAACCCAAGCGGCCTGCCGGCGAGCGGCAGCCCTACAAAAATCCGAAAACCACGAGCGACAGGTACGATGATCTCCCCAACTCCGAGACCATGGCCGCAGCGGATTCTCCTGACCGCGGTGCTGGCCACCACCGGCATGGCCGCGCCGCCGCTCGCAGCCGCGTCTGCGCCCGAACGCGCCGAACCGGTCATGACCTGGGGCGACCAGGGCGACGGGACGTACAAAAACCCGGTGCTGCCCGCCGATTATTCTGACCCGGATGTGATCCGCGTCGGGGACGATTTTTATCTCGTGGCGTCGGAATTTCATTTCGTCGGCATCCAGGTGCTGCATTCACGCGATCTCGTGAACTGGCAGATCATCGGGCAGGTGTTCGACCGGCTGCCCATGCACCCGAAATACGACGGGATGAAAGGCTACGCCGAGGGCACATGGGCGCCGACGCTGCGCTACCACCGGGGGGAATTCTATCTCTACGTCTGCACACCGCACGACGGGTTGTTCATGTGGCATACGAAAAATCCCGCCGGCCCGTGGTCCGCGATGGTCACGGTCCAGGCGGTGGACCGCTGGGAAGATCCGTGCCCGTTCTGGGACGACGATGGCCAGGCCTACCTTGTGCACAGCGTGTATGGCGCCGGGCCACTGATTCTGCACCAGATGAGCGCCGATGGCACTCACCTGCTCGACGAGGGCGTGGAGATCTACCGCGGCCCGGTGGCGGAGGGGCCGAAGCTTTTCAAGCGCCACGGCTACTATTTCATATCGCTGCCGGAAGGCGGCGTCAGCCAAGGCGGGCAAACGATGCTGCGCGCGAAGTCGCTTTACGGTCCGTACGAACGTCGGGAAGTGTTGCCAGCCGGCAGCCCGCATCAGGGAGGACTGGTCGAGCTCGACCACGGCGAGGCGTGGTTCATCGGTTTTTTGTCGACCGGTTTCCAGGGACGGATCGCTCATTTGTTGCCGGTGAAATGGGGCGAGGACGACTGGCCCGTGTTTGGCAACCACGGCCAGCCGGTCATGCAGTGGAAAAAGCCCGCGGTGGGCCGCACTTACCCGGTCGAGCATCCGCAGCGCAGCGACGAATTCGGCGCGCCGCCGCTGAGTCCGATCTGGCAGTGGAATCATAATCCGGTGGCGGCGGGCTGGTCGTTGACCGAGCGGCCGGGCTGGCTGCGACTCAAGGCGCTGCCGGCCGAAAAACCGGCGCTCGCCCACAACACTTTGACGCAAAAACTTTGGGACCGCGCCGGCGCGATCGACGTTAAACTCGATGTACACGGCATGGCCGACGGCCAGCGGGCCGGATTCGTGTTCATCAGCGGAAATGTCTTCGCTTGGGTCGGCGTCAGTCAGGAACCAGGTGGGCGCAAAATCGCGTGGGAAGGTGGCGTCGGACCGGAAATCAAGGGCGATCTGGTCTGGCTGCGCGGCACGCACGACGGCGACGCGGCCCGCCTCTGGTACAGCCTCGACGGGAAAACCTACACCGACACCGGCAGCGCCGTGCAGTTAAAATTCGCGAACTGGAAAGGCGCGCGCCTCGGCGCATTTTGTTATGGCGCCAACGGCGGGGCCGTGGACGTGGATTACGTCCATTACCGGTGCGGCAGCCAGTTGACGGAGCTGGAGCCCGGCGCGGTCGTCGCGGGGACAGGCGCAGCGAAGTGAAGATCGCCGGAGGAAGCTCCAAGGCATTGCGAAAACCGATGTCTGTGGTCCGGGGAGCACACGCGTCTCGCGTGTCGGCTTGGGCGTCTCGCCCGAGCCATCCGAACCGCTCTCGGCGGGACGCCGAGCGCAGCACGCGAGACGCGTGCGCTCCCCGGATCAACGCAACCCAAGCTTCCTCCTACTTCACCAGCGCCTGGTAGGTGAGAACCTTGAACTTCTGCACCAGGTCGAGGTTCTCGGCCGGCATCAGTTGCGTCATAAAAAGGGCGACCATCCGCTCCTGCGGATCGACAAGGTATTGCGGATAGTAGGCGCTGCCCCAGCCATAGGAGCCCTCGCTGCCGAGTTCGCCGTAGAAACCGAGATCCTTCATCACCCAGAAGCCGAGACCGAAGGCGTTCGTATCGCGGGTATATTTGTCGCCGGTGTGGTTGGCATGCATCAAGGCCACGGCCTTCGGGCTCAGCAGGCGCACGCCGTCGAGCTCGCCGCCGTTGAGCAGCATCTGCAAAAAGCGGGTGTAATCGCCGGCGGTCGAAAGCAGGCCCGCGCCGCCAGAGAAACACTTGCGGGGACCGCGCACGTAGTCGCTGGTGGCGGAGGTTTCCTTGAGGACCAACTGATCTTTTTCGAGCCCGTACACTGGCGCGAGGCGGGCCGCCTTTTCCGGGGGCAGGTAGAAGCAAGTGTCGCGCATTTGCAGCGGGCGGAAGATGCGTTCCTCGAAGAAGCGGTCGAGCGGCTGGCCCGACACGACCTCGACAAGGTAGCCGAGCACGTCGGCGGAAAAACCATACTGCCAGGACTCGCCGGGCTGGCCGTGGAGCGGCAGCTTCGCCAGCCGCTGGATGGCGTCGCCGATGGTCTCGTCGTGATTGGCGAAATACCAGCCGTAGAGATTGGCCTGCTTGTAGTCATCGATGGCGAGCCCGTCGCCGTAGGTCAGCCCGGCAGTGTGCGTGAGCAGGTCGCGAATCTGGATCGGGCGCTTTACCGGGACTGTGACGTATTTGACGCCGGGCGGCGAGCCGACCGGCGGCGGCACCGCGACGACGGAGTTCTGGAACGCGGGAATGTATTTGGAAACCGGATCCTTGAGGAGCAGCTTGCCCTCCTCGTAAAGCATCATCACCGCGACCGTGGTGACGGCCTTGCTCATCGAGGCGATGCGGAAGATGGCGTCGGTCGGCATCGGCCGGCCGTTCTCGATGTCCTGCCGGCCGTAGGCTTTCAGGCAGGCCGGCTGGCCGTCGCGCATGATCGACACCACCGCGCCGGCGAGCTGGCGGCGGGCGATGTAATCCTGGATGACCGTATCGAGGCGTTGCAGGCGCTCCGGGGAGAAACCGTTCGCGGCCACGACCGGCGCCGGCTCCGCCGCCGGAGCCACCGCCGCAAAAATCGCCAGGCCCAGCAGCACGGCGAGGCCGGCCGAAAGAAACGCAGAGCGGGGCGACGCCAAGCGCAGGCGGAACGTTTTCATAATGGAGTCGAAAATAACGGCAACCGCACCGCGCGCCAAACGAAAACCGCCACCGCGACCGCGGCCCGCCGCTTCCAAGCTTGCGGAACAGAAAAACCCCGACAGCCTGACGCCGCTTTTCCCAAAACAAAAAACCCCCATGAACGATCTCTTTCAAGTATTCGTCGCCGTCGGCCTGACCGCCTGCGTCGCCATTCTCACCTGGCGCCACTGCCGCAAGGCTGAGCGCTCATCAAGCGATACCAAGGAATACTTCCTGGCCAACAGCGGGCTGAATTGGATGTTGATCGCCGGCTCGATCACGCTGACCAACATCAACACCGACACCATGGTGGGTTGGAACGGCAACCAGATGCTGCTCATCACGTGGTGGGAATTCAGCGCCGTGGTTGGCCTCGTCCTGCTGGCGAAGATCTTCGTGCCAATCTACTACAAGTACAAGTGCACGACCGTCACCGAGCTGCTGGAGCGCCGCTATAACAACAAGCACATCCGCGCCACCGTCGCCTCGATCTTCCTGCTCGGCGATGTCCTGATTTTTCTGCCGATCATGCTCTACACGAGCTCGCTGCTTTTCAAAACCATGTTCGGCCTGAATGCCCCGCTCGTGGCGATCGCCTGCGTGACCGCCACCATCGGCGCCTCCTACGCCATCCTGGGCGGCCTGCGCGCGGTCGCGTTTTGCGACACCTACAACGGGGTGATCGTCCTCGGCATGACCATGCTGGTAACCGTGCTTTCGCTTAACGCCGTGCACTGGGATTTCAGCGGCATCCCGGCCGAGCGGTTGACGATGATCGGCGGCAAGGGTTCGCTCCTGCCCTGGCAGGCACTGCTGACCGGCATGGTTTTCAGCCAGCTCTACTATTGGAGCACCAACCAGACGATCACCCAGCGCGCGCTGGCCGCTCCCTCCATCCGTGAGGCGCAGAAGGGTGTCTACGGCGCCGCGGTGATCCGCCTGCTCATCATCCCGCCCATCATCGCGATTCCCGGCGTGTGCGCGTTCAAACTCTACGGCAAACTCGGTGATCAAACCTACGGGTATATCGTCCACCAGTTGATGCCACACTGGCTGCTCGGCGCCTTCGCCGCCGCGATGTTCGGCGCGGTGATCTCCAGCTACACCGCCACGCTCAATTCCTCCGCCACGCTCTACGTCTGCGATCTGCATCAGACCTATTTCAATCCCTCCGACCGGATCCGTCGCCTGAGCATCGTGCTCCAGATCCTGTTCGTCCTGATTTCAATCTCGCTGGTGCCTGCCTACATGCATGCCGATAGCATCATCCAGCTCATCCAAAAACTCATCGGACTGTTCACCATGCCGATCCTCGCTGCGTTCATCACCGGCCTGCTGTTCCGCAACGTCGACGCTCGCGCCGTCATCGCCACGATCGTTTTTGGCGCCGGCCTCTACGGGTCGCTATCGTTCGGCTGGCCGGAGTTGTGCAAGCACTATCCCTCGTTTCCGACGCCACCGCATTTCCTGCACCTGATGTTCGTAACCGTGTGGGCCTGTGTCGGCTTCGCCCTCGCGTTGAACCGCTTTGTCTTCGGCCGCCACGCCGAGTTCGAGCTGCGCACGCGCCAGGCCTGGCGCGAGGCGATCGCCGTGCTGCGGACCTAGGAAAAGGCGCGCAAAACGCCGGTGCGTGCTCGCCAGAAAGCCGGGATCGGTTTTTCTGTGCGCATGATTCGATTTCTCCCCCTCGCCCGCTCCAACGCTGAGCCCCGGCCCGGCCGGCGTCGTTTTCTGCTGCTCAGTCTCGCACTCGGCCTGGCGGCTCTCGTCGGTCGCGGCCTCGCCGCCGAGCGGGCCCGGGTGACGATTCTCGCCACGACCGATCTGCACGGGCACATCGACCCCATCGACTACTATACCGACCGGCCCGACCAAAACGGACTCGCCAAGGTGGCGACCATCGTGAAGCAGGCGCGCGCGGAAAACCCGCATTTGCTGCTGCTCGATTCCGGCGACACGATCCAGGGCACGCCCCTCGCCTATTTCCACAACCGCAAGCACAACGAGCCGCCGGACCCCACGATTCTCGCGATGAATGCCATCGGCTACGACGCGATGACGCTCGGCAACCACGAATACAACTTCGGCCTCGCGGTGCTGGAAAAGGCGCGGAGCGAGTCGAAGTTTCCCTGGCTCTCCGCCAACACCTACCGCGCCGGCACCGACGAAACCGCCTTCCCGCCCTACCTCGTGAAAGAGGTCGATGGCGTGCGCGTCGGTATCCTCGGTCTCACCACGCCCGCCATCCCCAACTGGGAAGATCCACCGAATTTCGCGGGCCTCGAGTTTCGCGATCCGGTCGCCACCGCGAAGCAGTGGGTGGCCGTGCTGCGCGAGCGCGAACGCGTGGATCTCGTCGTCCTCACTGTTCACTTCGGGCTGGCGTACGACCTCGCGACAGGGGCCGTCCCGCCCGGTCAGTTCGCGCACGAAAACGACGCACTGGCCATCGCCCAGCAAGTTCCCGGCGTCGACCTCATCCTGCTGGGCCATACGCACCGCGAGGTGCCCGCCCTCGTCGTCAACGGCGTCCTCCTCGCGCAGGCTGAAAAATGGGGCAACCGCGTGGTGCGCGCGGAAATCTATTTTGAACGCAGCGCCGCCGGCCGCTGGCAGGTGGTGGCCAAGGCGTCGCGCACGATTCCCGTTACGGAAAAGATCGCGGCCGATCCGGAGATCGTCCGGCTGGCCGAGCCCTACGACCGCGAGACGCAGGCATGGCTGGCGCAGCCGATCGGCGAGTGCGCCCGCGAACTCACCGCCGCCGACTCCCGGCTGCGCGACAACGCCCTGCTCGACCTGATCCAACGCGTGCAACTCGAAGCCGGTCACGCCGACGTGTCGATGGCGGCCAGCTTCAACCTGGACGCCCGGGTGCCCCAGGGGCCCGTGACGGTGCGCGAAGTCTACGGCCTCTACCATTACGAAAACACGCTGGTCGTCGTCGAGCTGACAGGCCGGCAGATTAGGGACGCGCTGGAGCATTCCGCCCACTACTTCCGCCCCTACGAGCCCGGCCGGACGCCGGCCGAGCTCATCGACAATAATATCCCCGGCTACAACTTCGACATCGCCGAGGGCGTGGCGTACGAAATCGACCTCACCCGCCCGTACGGCGAACGCATCATTAACCTGCGTTTCCAGGGGCAGCCGCTCGATCCGGAACGGAAACTGCGGGTGGCCATCAATAATTACCGGCTGAATGGCGGCGGCGGCTACACGATGTATAAGCACGCACCGATCGTTTACCGCTCCAGTGCGGAAATCCGCGACTTGGTCATCGACTGGGTCGAGCGCCACCACGATATTCCAACCGAGCCGGACCACAACTGGCGGATTCTCCCCGCGCCCTAGGGTATTCATTGGCAAGCCCGACAGGCTCCTGGCCGCACCTGAGCACTTGCCAACCGCGCGCCGCCTTCCAACGTTAACGATCATGTCTTTCGATCACTACCAGTCCGCCCTCAAGCCGACCACCGCACCGATTCGCGCCGACGATGACGACGACGATGATGATGACGACGAGCGCGAAGAGACCGCCGCGAAAAAGGGCGCCTCGCCCGTAGGCGCCCTGATCGCCAAGAAATTCCTCGCGCAACGAAAGATTTTTCTCTGGGGCGCCGTGACCGACGAGACGGCCAAGGAGCTCACCGAGCGGTTGCTGTATCTCGAAGGGAACGATCCGGGCAAAGACATCACCTTCTACATCAATACGCCGGGCGGCTCCATCACCGCGGGCATGGCCGTCTACGACACGCTCAAGCTGATCAGTTCACCCGTCACCATGGTCGTGACCGGCATGGCGGCATCGATGGGCTCGGTCCTGTTGTGTGCCGTACCGAAAGGCCGCCGGCTGCTCTTTCCCCACGCCCGCGTGCTGATCCACCAGCCGCTCATTTCCGGCCGCTTCATCGGTCCCGCCACCGACATCAATATCCAGGCGCAGGAAATGGAAAAAATCCGGCAGGAGATGAACGAAATCCTCGCCGCCGCGTCCGGCCAGCCGCTCGAGAAGATCGCGCACGACACCGACCGCGATTTCTATCTCAACGCGACGGAAGCCATCGCCTACGGTCTGGCCGACCGCATCGTCGACAAGGTGTAAGCCAGGGTCGCATTGTAGGAGCCTGCTTGCAGGCGATGGTTGGCTGTCCGTAGCCACAAACGTGAGCGAGTGGAATCCTGCACCTCCACTCGCTCACGCTCGTGGCTACACCTCGAATCCGGCCCGGAAGGGTATGTCCCATCCCTCTACGGCTGCTTGGCCGCCGCCAGCTCAGCGAGCTCCCGGCCCCACGCCTCGCTCCGTGCGCGATCGTTCGCGGCGACCGCCGCGCGAGTCGCATCGCCCAGCCACGCCACCCGCAATTCGCGCGGCAGCTCCCTCGCCGCCAATAACCGCCGATAGGTTTCCACCGCCTTCGCGGGCGCCCCGTTGGTTTCGAGCAGACGCGCCGCCGCCCGCAGCAGCGCCCATTCCTCGGTCGTGGGCGGTTCCAGACGCGACGCGACATCCATCGCGCGCACCACGCCCGCCGCATCGCCGCGCCGGGCCAGCCGCCCGGCCACGGCCAGCGCCAGAGGCAGGCTCGGCGCCGCCGCGAGTTCCGACTGGGCGAGGGCGAGCGCCTCGTCGTCCTGGCGGTCGGCTTCGAGCAGCCGCAGTTTCCGCAAGACCACGTAGGCCGACATCCGCGGCGCCAGTTCGCGGCGCTTCTCCCATTGCTCCTCGAAGGACACGGCCGACGGCCGGTACAACGGATCGCCGATCGCCACGCTTTGCCAGCTCAGGACCGGCAGCGCATAATACGCGGCATCGCCAAACGTCGCACCCCGCGCCAACGCCCGCAGCAAGAGCGTCGGGCGGTGGAGGATTTGCAGATAAGGCTCGTACACGTTGCCCACCGTGGCGGTGACGCCACGTTCCACGAGCGGCCCGCACCATCCCGCACGGGCCGAGCGCAGCGTGGCCGCCGACATGCTGTGAATATGCTGGGCGATCGCCCCCGGGGGGAACCGGAAACCCGGCAGCGCAAACGGCCCGTTGAGATCCCCGGCATACCAGCCAAAATACAGCACCGGCGCATCGCAACGCGCCGTGCCCGGCATCGTCGTGGGCTCGCGGTCCACGTCGGTGTCGAAACCCAGCTCGGACAGCTGTCGGGCGATCCCCTCCAGCCAGCGGTCGCCATCTTCGTGGATGCCGCCAATGTCGACGTAGGCGCGGCCCAGCCAGCCGGAGCGCTCCGCGATCAGCGCATTATCGACGAGCGCACGCGCCGCTTCGGCGGTCGGGCCGTCGAGGCGTGTCGTCTTCACCACCCTGCCCGCATCGAACGCGGTCGGCGCCTCGTTTTGAAACAGGACGTTGGGCACGAACCGCCCGGTCGGATGGACCGATTCGGCCAGCAATGTCAGCTCGCTGTCGACCGCGGCCTGGTTCGTCAGGAACTCCGGCCGGTTCGCGAGCGGCACGACCGCCGGTTCGATCGTCCACGACGGATTGGCTGCGATGCGCAACGGCACGCCGCGGCACACGACCAGGTACGCGATCCGGTGGCCGTCGATCACGTATTTGCGCCGGCCCGCCTGGTCGACCAGGTCCATCGGAATGGCGTCGATCCAGCCGGCGCGCACGAGATCGTCCTGCAACGGCTGCCAGATGGTCGCGACGAACTCCGGCCAGCCGATCGTCTCCGCCGCCGACATCCGGTACGCGTAAATGTTGACCGCCGGCACGCCGCGTTTTTCGGCGTAATACCGGGCGAGCTGGAGCGAGTCGGGATCGTCGCTGTTGGCGAGCACGATGACCCGCGCCGCCGGGGCGGCGGCCGGGCGGGCCGGGGCCGCACCGACGGAGCCACCCGTCAGCACCGCCCAAACGAGAAACGCTCTTGCCAATGCTTGCACGTTATCTTGCCTGTACTCAGGCAATGGATTCCGTCTTCCCGCAAGGGTAAAGCGCCCGGTGGGCGCCGGTGCCGGGCCTTCCTGCGCCGAGACATTCCGGAACATCATGCATCTTTATCTTCTGATCGCGCTGGGGGGCGCGCTGGGCAGCGTGCTTCGCTTTTTTCTGTCCGGGCTGGTCGCCACCCAGGTGGGCGAGACGTTTCCCTGGGGCACCCTGGTCATCAATGCCACCGGCTCGCTCGTCATCGGCTTCTTCGCCACGCTTACCGGGCCGGAAGGGCGGTGGTTCGCGAGCGCGGAAACGCGCCAGTTTGTCATGACCGGCATTCTCGGCGGCTACACGACCTATTCCTCCTTCAGCCTGCAAACCCTCAACCTCGCGCGCGACGGCGAATGGCTGCGCGCCGGCGGCAACGCGTTCGGCACCCTGGCGCTGTGTCTGGTCTGCGTCGGGCTCGGCCATCTGCTTGCCGCCATCCTCAACTCCACCCGCTGACCGCCATGAACCTCCCCACCGATTCCGTGTTGCTGCGCATTTTCATCGGCGAAGCCGACCGCCACGAGGGCCACCCGCTCCACGAGGCCATCGTGCTCAAGGCGCGCGAACTCCACCTCGCCGGCGCCACCGTCTTGCGCGGCGCCATCGGTTTCGGCAAGAGCAGCCGGCTGCACACCAGCAAGATTCTGCGGCTTTCCGCCGACCTGCCCCTGGTGATCGAGATCGTCGACAGCGAGGAGAACATCCAGGCGTTCCTCCCCGTGCTCGACGGCATGATGGGCGGCGGCCTCGTGACCCTCGAAAAAGTCCGCGTACTCCACTACCGCGGCCCGAAGAGTTAGGCGCCAGCGCGGGAAGCCCGCCCGGACCACCGCGTCCCATTTGTCGCCGAATGCGTACCAAACTCCAGTGCGGTCTGGAGCACGAAAACTTGTCACGTATTACGTGACAAACTCACGTAGGTTGGAGTCCGCAAACTTGTCACGTATTACGTGACAAGTCCCAGCGAAACGGGGCTTGGAAACTTGTCACGTATTACGTGACAAAGGGCAGCAGGGCGGAGCTCGGGAATTTGTCACGTATTACGTGACAAATGCCGGCGGCGCGATGGGTCCGGCAGGCGGCGCAAATCAGAATCGGACCGCCGTGACGGTCCTCCGCTCCGCGGCTATTTCGCCCCTGGTGTGGCGGCGCCAGCGCGCCACCCGGCTATTTCGCCGCCGGCGAGGCGGTGCCGTTGCGCAGTTGCAGTTGCTTCGTCAGGAAGGTGTCCTCCGGCGCGGTGCGCCAGGCGGTGAGCCACAGCGTCGCCAGCATCTCGCCGCCGCGCAGCAGCTGCTCCTCGATGAACGCCCGGCCGTCGGTGCTGCCGGGCGTGCCGTCGGCCTTGAGCTGCCCGGCTTTCTCCAGCTCGTAGAGCGGCACCACGCGGCCATTTTGCGTTCGCAGATAGCTCCACACGACGGCAAACACCGCGTCGCGTTCGCCAGGCTGCGCCTTCGTGTCGAGCAGGCGGGCCGGGCGGGCCCGCGGCGCGAGGCTGGCGTAGTCGATCCCGACCTTGCCGATGAAGCCGCCGTCGATCCAGGCGTGGAATTGCGGATTCGTGGTGAAGCCGCGGGGATTGTCGCCCACCCAGCCATTGTGGTGCACGGTGTCGTGCAGCGGTTGCGCGCCGTCGCCCACGAAATGGCCCATCACGCCCATGAGATAAACGATGTTGGCCTGCGCGTTGGCGATTTCCTCGGGCGAGCCGCCGGACTTCTGATAGGCGTTGAGGTAGGAAAAGGCCGCTCTCAGTTTGTCGTAACCTTCGGCGATGGACCAGGGCAGGAAGCCGGGCCATTCACGGACGTGGTCCGCGTTCTTTTGCGGATCGATCGCGGGGAAACGCTCGGGGTGGGCGGCGCGGCCGGTCGCGAATTGCACCGCAAATTCGTAGCGCAGCGGGCTGAGCGCCGCCAGGTCGAGCCCCGCCCATTCGAGCTGCTCCAGGTCGAGGTAGTGGTCCGGGGGATTCTCGTGCCGCAGCGGCAGGTCGGGGCTGTTCTTCCACCGATCCGGCTCGCCGGCGAGAAAAGCGATGCGCTCGACGTTGGCCGGCGTGCGCACAAAGGCCGGGAACTCCGCCGGCAGTCCGGCCACGGCGAGTTCGTTGATCGTGCGGTGCCCTTCGTAATCCCAGGCCTGCAGCGCGGGCGTTACGAATGCGGCCGCCGCGAACCCCAAAACAGCAATGAATTTCATGGCGAAAAAAGCTTACCCACCCGGCTCTCGCGCGGCAAATCCGCCGTCGGTTTTTTCCGCAGCCCGTCCAGGATGCCGGCGTAGGCCCGCACGCCGTCGGCGATGGCCTCGGCGATCTTCTGGCGATAGACCGGAGTGACGATCTTGCGCGCCTCGGCGTCCTGCGAGAGATAGCCGCTCTCGATCAGGACCGCCGGACACGGCGCCAGGCGCAACACGGCCAGGCGGCCGCGCTTGAATCCGCGGTCCGAAACCTTGAGCTCGCGTAGCAACTGCCGGTGCACGAGGTCGCCGAGCACCGCATTCCAGTGGTCGTACCGATTGCCGTCGTTGTAGACGTCCACTTGATCATCGGGCTTCTGATCGGCGGAAAGCTGGTGCTGGGGCGTCATCGTGTACACTTCCACGCCGGACACGCGCTCCACGTCGTTCTCGACCGAGTTGTAGTGGATGCTCAAAAACAGGTCGGCCTGCTCCTGCCGGGCGATCGTCGTGCGCTCGATCAATTCCACCGCCCGGTCGTCGTCGCGCGTGAGCGCCACGTGATAACCGTCCTGCTCCAGCCGTTGCTTCAGCCGCAACGCGGTGTCGAGGGCCAGGTCCTTTTCCTGCACCTTAAGTCGTTCGTTGACCTTTCCGGTGTCTTTGCCGCCGTGGCCCGGATCGATCACGATGGTACGGAGCGCCGGCACCCGGGTCACGCCCCAACCGGGTTGGACGATCGGCGTGAGCAGCCGCTCGACGTCGATGCGGCTGAAATACGGCCGGCCCTTGCTCAGGCGCACCGGATCGCCGAGGAAGACCCGCTGACCGTCGATGATGCTCTCACGCGAGTCGACCCGGATTTCCCACTTCGTGGCGGTGCCTTTCAACTGGAAGCGCTTGTCGTCTTCGAGCCAGGCGAACTTCAGGCCGAAGCGCGCGCCGAAATCGGCCGCGTCCACATATTCCACGCGGCCGAAACGCACGGTGTTCAGCGCGGGCGCGGCCGGGAGGGCCAAAACGCCGGCGGCAACGGCTTCACCCGGCCGGGTCGGCGGGCTCACCGTCGGCGCCCCCGCGAGCCCTACGCCCGCCGCGAGAACACCGAGGCCGGCCAAAACGGCGGAAAGGGAGCGGCGCACAAGCCAGCGCACAGTTTGCGTTTTGAGACGCTCAGACGCCGGGCGCGGGCTTGACGGACGGCGGGGCAGCCACCACCGCCATCGGGCCCAATTGCACGGGAATCGCCACGATGGTGGTGCCTTCCCGCGCATGAAACCTCAGCTTCCGCTT
>Ga0182021_10005901_pt1 | contig 14561 bp, 11 predicted proteins | sample 612E3MmetaG_FD_120493 | JGI IMG/M metagenome (GOLD analysis project Ga0182021, IMG submission 120493) | Permafrost microbial communities from Stordalen Mire, Sweden - 612E3M metaG (Illumina Assembly) | ecosystem: Environmental > Terrestrial > Soil > Wetlands > Permafrost | place: Sweden... | reverse complement strand
GCGCACTGCGAAGGCGCTGGGGATGCGAAACGGGTCGAAGCCGTGGATGTTGCGCCCCGTGGGCAGCACGGCCGGCGTGCGCAGGATGTCTCCGCCGGGGGCCGGCCGGATGAACCGCCCGTCCAGTGCGCGCAGCAGCGCATCGACTTCGCTGTCGTGCGCGAGCATCGCGTTGGCGTGCGCCAGGCCTTTCCACAGCTCGGTCGACGCCTCGTGCGCCGCGTCGCCGTACCGCGTCAGCACCTGTTCCCACGCGGTGCCCGCGACCAGGGACTCGACGGCCGCGCGCTCGAGCTGGCTGCCGTGCGAGGCGTGTGCCATCGCCAGCAGCATGTCCACCCGCTGAGCGGGTTCGGGCGCGCGGCCGCTCACGTGCAGGCCGTGCGGGATCAGCGTGTACTCGAGCTCGAGCATCTGCTGGGCCAGGCGAGCGACGCGGTCGTCCGCATCCCCGCCGTTGCCGGTCTCCCACGGCGGCTGCGCCTCGGCCAGGTCGAGCGCGGCGGCCTGCGCCTGCAGCAGCGTCATCAGCTCCGCGCGGTCCGCGGCGTCGCGCGGCAGGCCGCGCCAGCGGTCGATGCAGGTCTTCAGGTCCTGCAGCCCGCGATACAGACCGGCCTGGGCCACGGGGGGGGTCAGGTAGCTGATCAGCGTGGCGCCCGATCGGCGCTTGGCAATCGCGCCTTCGGACGGGTTGTTCGAGGCGTACAGGTAGATGTTGGGCAGGTCGTCGATCAGCCGGTCCGGCCAACACGTCCCGCCCATGCCGCTTTGCTTGCCGGGCATGAACTCCAGCGCGCCGTGCGTACCGAAGTGCAGCACCGCGTGGGCCTTGAAATCCTCGCGCAGATAGCGATAGAAGGCCGAGAACGCATGGGTGGGTGCCAACCCTTTCTCGAACAACAGCCGCATCGGGTCGCCTTCGTAGCCGAACGACGGCTGCACGCACACCAGCACGTTGCCGAACTGGCGACCGAGCACGAAGATCGACTGGCCGTTGCTGAGCTGGCGCCCGGGCGCCGGGCCCCACTGGGCTTCGATCTCCTGGAGCCAGCGCTCGCGGCGCACGTGTTCGTCCGCCGGGATCAGGGCGTGCACGTTGGCGTCGGCGCCGTGTTGGGCCGCGTTGCCGTGCAGGACCTGGTCGCGCAGCGTCTCGATGCTGTCAGGCACCGTCACGGCGTAGCCCTGCGCGTGCATCGCCTTGAGCGTGTGCCACAGCGACTCGAACACCGACAGATAGGCGGCGCTGCCGACGTTGCCGGCATTCGGCGGGAAGTTGAACAGCACGACGGCGACCTTGCGCTGCGCGCGTTCGCCGCGCCGCAGCGCCACCAGCTTGCTCACCCGTGCGGCCAGCATCGCGGCGCGTTCCGGGCAGGCGTGCATGTCCTGGCTCGCCTCTGCGGCCTGGAACGTGCACGCGCGCTGGCAGCCAGTGCAGGTCACGCCGGCCGCGCCCGGGCGACCGCCGAAGACGATCGGGCCGGTGGCGCCGTCGAGCTCGGGGATGGCCACCATGATCGTGCTCTCGACGGGCAGCAGGCCGCGATCCGACCCGCCCCACTGGTCCAGCGTCTGGAACTCCACCGGCTGCGCGGCCACGTACGGCACGTCCAAGTTTGCCAGCACGTCCTCGGCGGCCTTGGCGTCGTTGTAGGCGGGTCCGCCCACCAGCGAGAACCCGGTGAGCGAGACCACCGCGTCGACGATGACCTGCCCGTCCTGGACGAAGTATTTTTCGATCGCCGGCCGCGCGTCCAGACCCGCGGCGAACGCGGGCACCACGCGCAGGCCGCGCGATTCGAGCGCCGCGATCACGCCGTCGTAGTGCCCGGCGTTGTGGGACAACAGGTACGAGCGCAGCATCAGCACGCCCACCGTGCCGTCGACGGCGCGCCCGGGCAGGTCCGCGGCGTTGGCGGAGATCCGCGCAGGCATGCGCGGGTGGTACACGCCCACCTCGGGGTACTCCACCGGCGGGTGCGGCTTGGACAGGCCGCGCAGCGCGCGGCGCGGGCCGTCCGCACCCCGGTCCACCACATGGCGCATCATGTTCAGCACGTTCTCGTCCGAGCCGCTGAGCCAGTACTGCAGCGTCATGAAGTACGCGCGCACGTCTTGCGCGGTGCCGGGAATGAAGCGCAGCATCTGTGGAATGCGACGCAGCATGCGCATCTGCGCGGCCCCCCCTGTGGACGCCTTGCCCTTGTTGCCGCGCAGGCGCTTGAGCAGCGCCATGGGCCCGCTGGCGGGCTTGCCCATGTCGAAGTGACCCAGCCGGGTCAGCGAGACGACTTCGCCGGCCGAGGCCATGCAGATCATTGCGTCGCAGTGCTCGCGCCGGGCGCGCAGGTCCGACAGGATCGGCAGGAAATGGTCCTCCAGGAACAGCATGCCGACCACCACGACGTCGCCCAGTGCGATGTCGGCCCTGCAACGCGCGGTCGCCGCCTCGCTGCCGGCGAACTCGGACGCGGCGTGCAGTGAAATCTGCAGGCCCGGCAGTTCGCGCACCAGCGTTCGGCGGGCGCGCTCGATGGCGCTGGCCAGGTGCGTGTCCATCGTCACCACCACGACCCGGATCGGCGTGTGGGCGGCCGAGCCCCGAGCATCAGCGGCTGAAGTGCGCTTTGGCGTCATAGAGAGTCTCAAGGGTGATCACCGGCAGGCAGTGTTCCTGTGCATATCGCTCGGTGTTGCGGCGGGCCTTGCCACGCACGAAGAACGGGATCTTGCGCAGTTCCTGCTCGGCGTCCGGTGCCCAGGACGCCGCGGTCGCGACCACGGGACCCTCGTCGTGGTTCGCCGCCGGGGCGCTCGGCGCGACCCGCGTCTCGGGCATCGGCACGGCGATGGGCTCGCCCGGGCGCATCGAGCCCGCCGGGGTGGCAGCGTGACCCCCCAAGTGCGAGGGCGCGGCATCCTCGTGAAACTCGAAGTCGCCTCGGAACATGCCGATCAGGTGTTCTTCCAGCCCCATCATCAGCGGGTGGACCCAGGTGTCGAACAGCACGTTGGCGCCTTCGAAACCCATCTGCGGCGAGTAGCGCGCCGGGAAATCCTGGACATGTACCGGTGCGGAGATCACCGCGCACGGCACGCCCAGGCGCTTGGCGATGTGACGCTCCATCTGCGTGCCCAGCACCAGCTCGGGCTGCAGCTCGGCCACCCGTGCCTCGACCTCCAGATAGTCGTCGGTGATCAGCGCCTCGATGCCGTACTGCGCCGCCGCGTCGCGCACGTCGCGGGCGAATTCGCGGCTGTAGGTCCCCAGGCCCACCACCTGGAAGCCCATTTCGTGGGTGGCCACCCGAGCCGCGGCGATCGCGTGGGTCGCGTCGCCGAAGATGAACACCCGCTTGCCGGTGAGGTAGGAGGAGTCCACCGAGCGCGAATACCAAGCGGCGCGCGCCCCGGTGTCGGTGAGCGCCTGCTGCAGGTCCAGCCCGGCCAGTTCGGCGACTTCGCGCACGAACTGCCGGGTGGCGCCGACGCCGATCGGCACGGTCTTCGTCGCGGGCTGGGCGAACGAGCGTGTCAGCCACGACGCGGTGAGGTTGCCCAGCTCGGGGTACAGCACCACGTTGAAATCCGCCTCGCCCAGGCGCGACAGGTCGTGGGCGCTGGCCCCCAGCGGCGCCACGACCGCCACGTCCACGCCGATGGCCGCGAGCAAGCGCGTGATCTCGGTGACGTCGTCGCGGTGGCGAAATCCCAGTGCCGAAGGGCCCAGGAGATTGCAGCGCGGCCGCGTGCCGGCGGCGCGTGCGGCGCGCGGTGTGCCCACGGGCGGAACGTGGGGGCCTGCCAGGGCGCGCACCATCTGGTACAGCGTTTCCGAGGCACCCCAGTTTTCCTTGCGCTGGTAGGACGGCAGCTCCAATGCGACGACCGGCACCGGCAGCATCAGCGCCTTGGCCAAGCCGCCCGGGTCGTCCTGGATCAACTCGGCCGTACACGAAGAACCCACCATCATGGCCCGAGGCGCGAATCGTTCGAATGCCTCGCGCGCCGCGTTCTTGAACAGCTCGGCCGTGTCGCCACCGAGGTCGCGCGCCTGGAACGTCGTGTAGGTGACCGGCGGGCGACGCGGCAGCCGTTCGATCATCGTGAACAGCAGGTCCGCGTAGGTGTCGCCCTGAGGCGCGTGCAGGACGTAGTGCACATCCGTCAGCGCGGTGGCCACGCGCATCGCACCGACGTGCGGCGGTCCCTCATAGGTCCACAGTGTGAGCTGCATGGTCAGGCCACCAGGCGCTGGCGGCGCAACAGCGGACGGGTGAAGAGTTCGGCCAGATCACCGGCCTGGTCGTAGCCCTGGATGGGCGTGAAGACCAACTCGATCGACCATTTGGTCGTCAGGCCCTCGGCCTCCAGCGGATTGGCCAGCCCGAGGCCGCACACCACGATGTCGGGGGCCGCCGCGCGGCACCGATCGAGCTGGCGCTCGACGTCCTGACCCTCGGACAACACGGTCTGGGCGGGCAGCAAGTCCAGCTCGGCGGCCAGATGCTGGCGATGCAGGTAGGGCGAGCCGACTTCGGTGAGCGTCATGTCGAGTTCGCGGGCCAGGAAGCGGGCGATCGGCACTTCCAGCTGCGAGTCGGGGAAGAAGAAGATGCGCCGGCCCGCGAGTGTGGGCCGGTGTTTGGCCAGTGCCGTGCGGGCGCGTTCGCGCGCCGGTCCCGTGACGCGCTGGAACGTGGCGTCGTCGACGCCGAACGCGCCGGCGGCCGCTTGCAGCCACAGCGTCGTGCCTTCCGCGCCCAGCGGAAACGGTGCGCCGAGCCGGCGCGCGCCGCGCGCCTCGAGCGCGCGCGCCGTGTCGGCCAGAAAAGGTTGGGCCAGCAAGTAGACGGTTTCGGCGCCGACCGGCGGCATGTCCTGCGCGCGGCGCGGCGGGAAGAAGTGCACCGGCCCCACGCCCAGTTGATCGAGCAGCCGCGCGAACTGGTCCTCGACCACGTCGGCCAGCGTGCCCACCACCATCAGTGTGCGACTGCGCCCGGCCGAGGCGGCCGGCAGGCCCGGCACCAGCGCTGCCAGGCAGGCGTCCTCGCCCTGCGTGAACGTGGTCTCGATCCCGCTGCCTGAATAGTTCAGCACGCGCACGCCGGGGGCGAAGCGACCGGACAGCCGCGAGGCGGCGCGCGACAGATCCAGCTTGATCACCTCCGACGGGCACGAGCCCACCAGGAACAGCAGCCGGATCTCCGGGCGACGCTCCAGCAGCCGCGTCACGACCCGGTCGAGCTCGGAGTTCGCATCCGCCAGACCGGACAGGTCGCGCTCGTCGATGATCGCAGTGGCAAAGCGCGGCTCGGCGAAGATCATCACGCCGGCGGCGGACTGGATCAGGTGGGCGCAGGTGCGCGAGCCCACCACCAGGAAGAAGGCGTCCTGGATCTTGCGGTGCAGCCAGATGATGCCGGTCAGCCCGCAGAACACCTCGCGCTGGCCACGCTGACGCAGCACCGGGGTCTCGGCGCAGCCGGTGGCCGGCGCCGCGCGCAAGGCAATCACCGGGCTCATGCGGGTGCACCTCCGCTGGCCAGCGCCGCCGTCCGTCGGTCGTGGTCCAGCCGCGCGGCGCGCAGTTTCAGCACGAACTGCGTGGCGTTGATGAGGTACGTCGCGTAGGCCGCCAGGGCCAGCAGCATCTGGCCGCGCGGGTCGAGCGCGCCGGTGGCCACCACCAGCAGGTACAGCGTGTGCAACGCCAGCACCAGCATGCTGAACACGTCTTCCCAGTAGAACGCCGGGGCGAACAAGTAGCGGCCGAAGACGACCTTCTCCCAGACGCAGCCGGTGATCATGATCGTGTACAGCGTCAGCGTCTTGACCACGACCGAGCCCGTGGCCATGGCGTGACCTTCGCCGGTGGCCAGGTAGCGCAGCACCAGCGCCAGGCTCACCAGGAACACCAGGAACTGCACCGGTGCCAGCACGCCCTGGACGAGCGTCCAGACCGTGGCGTCGCGGCGCCGGCGTTCCTCAGGCGAGTACAGGGGCGGGCGGATCGCCGGGGTGAGGCCACGAGCTTGCTTCGACATCTGGAGGCTGGGCAGCGGTTGTGGCATTGAATCTAGACCTGCCTCCAGAAGTTGTCAATCGGGCTAGACGTAAATCAAACATGACACTATTATTTCCATGCAAGGCACGTGGTTTGCGCCTTGAAGGGCCATGTGATTCGCGGGTGACACCCATTGACGACCCATGAACTCGCCTGTAAAAACGATTGACATCTCGCCGAGCCTGTACAGCCCGGGATGCGGAGTCGGCGTGCGACGATATGCCACTCCCGGTGGTGGCGTCGCTTCCTCGAATCGTCGGGGGAGTGCAACGCTGACACCAGGTGTAAGTGAGGAGCTTTCGATGGAGAGGATTCCGCACGAGTTCTCGGCGCCCGAGGGATGCGCCCGCAGTAAGCCGGTGAACACAGACATCGAGATGTCGGATTTCGGCCCCGGCGCTGCCGCCAACGACGGCCGAATGTCGAAGTTGGCGCGCACTATCGAGCAGGAGATCATTCCGCGGCTGATGCTGGCGCACCGCATCGCCCTGGAGCCGTTCACGCGCGACGTCGTGGCGGATCTGCAGATCGCCCCGGAAGACGTGCACGCGTTTGCCAAGCAGGTCCTGTCTCACGAGGAGGACGCCGCCTCCGTCACGATCGAGCAGTTGCGCACGCGTGGCGTGTCGATCGACAAGGTGTTCGTCGATTTGCTGGCACCGACCGCGCGGCTGCTGGGCCACCTGTGGGACGAGGATCTGTGCAGCTTCACTGACGTCACGGTCGGACTGGGTCGGCTGCAGCGCGTGCTGCGCGAGCTGTGCTCGGAGATGGGGCGCAGCGTCGATCACGCGGCGCAGGGCCGGCGCGTACTGCTGGTGCCCGCTCCGGGCGAGCAGCATACGTTCGGCCTGGTGATGGTGGCCGAGCTGTTTCGCCGGGCCGGCTGGGACGTGACCGGTGGCGCCTGGATCAGCCAGGCCGACGTCCCGGCGCTGGTCGCCTCGGAGTGGTTCGACGTGGTCGGTTTCTCTTTGGGCTCACAATTGCATCTGGCGGCTTTGACCGAGGCGATTGCATCGGTCAGGCATGCGGCTTGCAATCAGGCGATCGCAGTTCTGGTCGGCGGCCCGTTGTTCGGACTGCACCCGGAGTACATGGACGGACTGGGCGCCGACGGCGTGTCCGTCGACGGACGGGAGGCACCGGGACTGGCGGAGCGCCTGATCGACGGCCGAATTCGGCAGCGCGGGATGCATGCTTGACCCCTGACCCCGGGTTGCGCGCGCATCACGACCAGGACAAATGAGGCATTGATGCGTCAGGCAAACCGAGAATTGGGTTCATGAGGCTGTTCCAATCGCCGTCGCAGTCGCTCGGGGATTTGCCTGCCGAGTTGGCCGGGCGCCTGCTGGCGGCTGCGGCTGACGTGGCGATGATCGTCGACGACGACGGGATCATCTGCGACCTGGCGTTTGGCAGCGACGACCTGCTGCGCGAGGGCTATTACGACTGGCTGGGCAAGCCCTGGGCCGACACCGTGACCGTGGAGAGCCGCCCGAAGGTCGAGGCGATGCTCAAGGAGTCGCGGACCGACGCCGCACCGCGCTGGCGTCACATCAACCACGCGTCGCTCGACGGGGCGGACCTGCCGCTGTCGTATTCGGCCGTGCCGTTGCCGCCCAGCGAGCTGCGCGGTCAGGCGGTGGGTCGGGCGGTGGTCCTGGGGCGTGACCTGCGAGCGAACTCGGCGCTGCAGCAGCGTCTCATCAGCGCCCAGCAGGCGATGGAGCGTGACTACTGGCGGCTTCGCCATATGGAGACGCGCTACCGGTCCTTGTTCCAAGCGTCCGCCGAAGCGGTGGTCGTGCTCGACGCGGGCACCGGCAAACTCGAGGAGGCCAATCCGGCGGCCGTGGCACTGTTCGGGCCGGAGGCCGCGCGTTCGGGATGGGTGCTGGCCGACAGCTTCGTCGAGGCCGATGCCGACAAGGCCAGCGGGGTCGTGTACAAGATGCTCGAGCGCGTGCGGGCCACCGGCCACGCCGAGTCCGCGACCGCCTGTCTGGCCGGCCGACCCACGCAGTACCGTGTGGCGGCGTCGCTGTTTCGCCAGGAGAAGACGTCGCATCTGCTGGTGCGGGTATCGCCGATGGACGACGCGCACCGTGCCCACGAGGCCGGGGGTCACGGTGCGCTGACCAAGCTGATCGAAAGCGCGCCGGATGCGTTCGTGGTCACCGACCTGGACGGCCTGATCCTCACGGCCAACCGCGCGTTCATCGATTTGGCCCAGCTCGCCACCGAGTCCCAGGTCCGCGGCCAGTCGCTGGAGAAGTGGCTCGGGCGCAACGGCGTGGATCTGAACGTGCTGATCACCAATTTGCGCCAGCGCGGTGCGGTGAGGTTGTTCGCCACCGTCATGCGCGGCGAGTTCGGGGCCTCCACCGAGGTCGAGATTTCCGGCGTCGCGGTGGCCGAAGGCGAACAGCCGTGCCTGGGCTTCACGATCCGCGACGTCAGCCGCCGGCTGGTGAGTGATCCACGGGGGGGGACCGCGGGCGGCGGACGCGAGATGCCGCGCTCGGTCGGCCAGATGACCGAGCTGGTCGGACGCGTGCCGCTGAAGGACATCGTGCGTGACACCACCGACCTGATCGAGCAGCTGTGCATCGAGGCCGCGCTGGAGCTCACGCACGACAACCGGGCGTCGGCCGCGGAAATGCTCGGCCTGTCGCGCCAGAGCCTGTACGTCAAGCTGCGACGATTCAATATCGGTGACCTGACGGCGGTGCCCGGCGAGGAGTGAGCCGGGGCGCGCAGTGCTGGCTGCCGCGCCCGGGTCCGCGCGGGTCGCTACGACGGCCCGGTTGCCGACCGGACCCCTGGGTGTAAACCTAGATTGACGCTTCAAAGTGTCAAATGTCAAAATGACCGCATGGCACGCCCTGCGTTCTCCGCGGTCACCGAATTGCTCAAGCCGATCACCTGGTTCCCGCCGATGTGGGCCTTCGGGTGTGGGGCCGTGGCCTCCGGCGTGCCGGCGCAGGGGCGTTGGCCGACCCTGATCGTCGGGGTCGTGCTGGCCGGACCGATGGTGTGTGCGAGCTCGCAGGCCGTCAACGACTGGTTCGACCGCCACGTCGACGCGATCAATGAACCGCAACGCCCGATCCCCTCGGGGCGCATGCCTGGACGCTGGGGGCTGGCCATCGCGGTGCTGTGGACCGGCCTGTCTTTGGCGGTGGCCACGCTGCTGGGGCCATGGGGCTTCGGCGCAGCCGTCGTGGGGCTGGCGCTGGCCTGGGCCTACAGCGCGCCGCCCGTGCGTCTCAAGCTCGACGGTTGGTGGGGCAATGCCGCCTGCGGCATATGCTATGAAGGGCTGGCCTGGACCACCGGCGCCGCGGTCATGGCCGGCGGGGCGATGCCGCCACCGCGTTCGCTGGCGATGGCGGCGCTGTACAGCGCAGGGGCCCACGGCATCATGACGCTGAACGACTTCAAGGCCATCGAGGGCGACCGGCAGATGGGCGTGCGCTCGCTGCCGGTGCAACTCGGCGTGGCCGGCGCGGCGCGAGCGGCCTGCTGGATGATGGCGCTGCCGCAGTTCGTCGTCGTGTTGCTGCTGGTGGCCTGGCACCGGCCGGTGCACGCGCTGGGCATTGGCGTGCTGATCGGCGTGCAGCTGGCCCTGATGGACCGGTTCCTCGAGGATCCGCGCGCCCGTGCGCTGGCCTACAGCGGATTCGGCGTGCCGCTGTTCGTGGCCGGCATGATGGTCAGCGCCTTTGCGTTGCGCTCGCTGCAGGTCGTGCCATGAAGCGTGGTTTTGGCGGGGGCCTTGTCGTGCGGCTGGGCCTGGTGCAGGCCTCGATCGGTGCCGTCGTGGTCATGGCGACCTCGACGATGAACCGCGTGATGCAACTCGAGCACGGCCTGCCGGCGCTGGTGCCGGGTGCGCTGGTCGCGCTGCACTACCTGGTCCAGATCGCGCGACCCGGCATGGGCCACGGCGCGGACCAGGGCGCGCGCCGCACCCCGTGGATCGCCGGTGGCGTGGCCACCTTGGCGCTGGGCGGCGTCCTGGCGGCACTGGCCACCGCCTGGATGAGCACCCAGCGCGCGGGCGCACTGGTGTTGGCGGTGCTGGCGTTCTTGCTGATCGGCATCGGAGTCGGCGCCGCGGGGACGTCCCTGCTGACCTTGCTGGCACAGCGCGTGCAGCCCAGTGTGCGCGCCGCGGCGGCCACCACGGTGTGGCTGATGATGATCCTGGGGTTTGCGCTGACCGCCGTGATCGCCGGGCGGCTGCTGGATCCGTACTCGGGCACCCGGCTGGTGACGGTGGCTGGCGGCGTGTCGCTCGCGGCGTGCGTGATCACGCTGCTGGCCGTGCGCGGCCTGGAAGGCGTCGTGCCGCCTGCGGCTGCGGCGCCTCATGCCACGGGAACGCGCGTGCCGTTCGCGCAGGCCGTCGCGCAGGTCTGGGCCGAACCGGTCGCGCGCCGGTTCACCCAGTTCGTCTTCATCTCGATGCTCGCTTACAGCGCCCAGGAACTGCTGCTGGAGCCGTTCGCCGGGGCGGTGTTCGGCTACACGCCGGGCCAGTCGGCCAGCCTGTCGGGGTTGCAGCATGGCGGCGTGCTCGCGGGCATGCTGGCCGCGACGCTGGCCGGACGCGGGCCCGACGGTCGGCGCTACGGATCGTTGCGCGCCTGGCAGGTCGCGGGCTGCCTGGGCTCGGCGGCCATGCTCGCGGGCTTGGCGCTCGCGGGGACGGTCGGGCCGATTTGGCCGCTGCGCGTCAACGTCGTGATGCTGGGCATGGCCAACGGCGCGTTTTCGATCGCGGCGATCGCCTCGATGATGCGTCTGGCGGGCATCGGGCAGCCGGCGCGCGAAGGTTTGCGCATGGGACTGTGGGGCGCTGCACAGGCGGTGGCCTTCGGCGTGGGCGGCTTGTTCGGCACCGGGTGCAGCGACTTGGCCCGCGGTCTGATCGGTGCGCCGGGCGCGGCCTACGGGGCGGTGTTCGGTGTGGAGGCGGCGCTGTTCGTGGTCTCGGCGGTGCTGTCGGTGCGGCTGGCGCGCGCCGCGCACGGCGGGTCCGAGTCGGTGCCGCGGGCGCGCGGCGACCAGGCGCGGATGGTGATGCAATCGAGGTGACGTCCATGGAACAGCCATCGATCTATGACGTGGTGGTGATCGGAGGCGGCCCGGCGGGCGCCACCGCGGCGCACGATCTGGCGCGCCTGGGCCGCAGCGTGCTGCTGCTGGACCGCGCGGGTCGCACCAAGCCCTGTGGCGGAGCCATTCCCCCGAGACTGATCAAGGACTTCGCGATCCCCGATTCGCTGCTGGTCGCACATGCCACCAGCGCCAGGATGGTCTCGCCGAAGAATGAGCGCGTGGACATCCCGATCGACAACGGGTACGTGGGCATGGTCAATCGCGGCGAGTTCGATGAATGGCTGCGCCGACGTGCGGCGAGTTGCGGCGCGCAACGTCGGGTGGGCACGTTCGAGCAGATGACCCGCGACGACGATGGCGTGAGCGTCGTGCACTTCCAAGAACGCAGCACGACCGACAAAGGCGTACAGCAGTCCGTCAGTGTTCGGGCGCGTACGATCATCGGGGCCGACGGGGCACGCTCGCAGGTGGCGCGCCAGACCATACCGGGCGCCGAGCGCACCCGCTACGTGTACGCCTACCACGAGATCCTGCGCACGCCGGCGCAGCCGCCGGACGGCTTCGACGGTTCGCGCTGCGACGTCTACTATCGCGGCACGCTCTCGCCGGACTTCTACGGCTGGGTGTTCCCGCACGGCGAGACGATGAGCGTGGGCACCGGCAGTGCCGACAAGGGGTTTTCGCTGCGCGCAGCGGTCGATCAGCTGCGCCAGGCCGCGGGCTTGCAGGACGCGCAGACGCTGCGCCGCGAGGGCGCGCCGATCCCGATGAAGCCGTTGCCGCGCTGGGACAACGGGCGCGACGTCGTGCTGGCCGGTGATGCGGCCGGCGTGGTTGCCCCGGCCTCGGGCGAGGGCATCTACTACGCGATGGCCGGCGGAAGGCTGGCGGCCGAGGCGGTCGACGCCTTGCTGCGTACCGGCGACGCGCGCAGCTTGGCGCTGGCACGCAAGCGCTTCATGAAGGCACACGGCAAGGTCTTCTGGGTGCTGGGCGTCATGCAGCACTTCTGGTACGCCAACGACCGGCGGCGCGAACGTTTCGTGAGCATCTGCAAGGACCGCGACGTACAGCAGCTGACGTTCGAGTCGTACATGAACAAGGAACTGGTGCGCAAGAAGCCGATGGCGCACGTGCGCATCTTCTTCAAGGATCTGGCCCACCTGTTCGGGGTGGCGCGTGTATGACGCGCGCAGGTGCACGCGCCAAGCCGATCGCGGTGGCCGCGGTGGCGGCCGCGGCGGTGGCCATCCTCGGAGCGCTGATGACGGACCTCGGGCCCTGGTACGCGAGCCTGCGCCAACCTGCCTGGAAGCCTCCCGACTGGGCGTTCGGGCCGGTGTGGACTGTGATCTTCGCGCTGGCCGCCGCGGCCGGAGTCGGGGGCTGGCGCGTGGCGCCGAATGCGCGCTGGCGCGAGCAGTTGCTGAGTCAATTCGCGCTGAACGGCTTCCTCAACGTGTTCTGGAGCCTGCTGTACTTCCGGCTGCACCGCCCGGACTGGGCGTTGCTCGAGGTGCCGTTCCTGTGGGGATCGGTGGCGTGGATCGCCTGGACGCTTCGAGGGCGCAGCGCGCGCGCCGCGGCCTTGCTCCTGCCTTACCTCGTGTGGGTGGCGATCGCAGCGGTGCTGAACTGGCAGACCGTGCAGCTCAACGGTCCGTTCGGCGCGGCCCGGGGGATCTGAGCTCATCATGAATGTGCTGAACGCGCCGACAACGCTGGCCAGCCTGATCGACGCGGTGATCGTGTTCACCCTGGTCGAAGGTGCCGCGCTGTGGGCGTGGTGGCACTGGCGGGGCGGCGGCGTCGCAGCCCGTGACTTTGTGGCCAACTGGGTGTCCGGGCTGTGCCTGATGGGCGCGTTGCACGGTTTCGCGCACGACCGTGGCGCGGACTGGGTCGTCTCGTGCCTGCTCGCAGCGGGGCTGGCCCATGGCACCGATATCTGGGTGCGGTGGCGCGCTGCCCGGTCGTCCAGAACCAAACTGAGGCAGACGGCATGAGCGTGATCGCACTTGGACTGAATCACACGACGGCGCCGCTGGACGTGCGCGGCCGATTCGCCTTTGCATCGGACCGGCTGGTTCCCACGCTGCATGCCGTGCGTGCGCGGTTCCAGCGAGCCTGCGAGGTGGCGCTCGTGTCGACCTGCAACCGCACCGAACTGTACGTCGGCGCGCAAGGAGGCAGCGTGCCCGAGCTCAGCGAGCAAGCCCTGAGCTGGCTGGCCGAGGCCGGCGGCATGGCGGTGGCGGACCTGTCGCATCACGCCTACGTGCTCGAGGACGCGAGCGCCGCGCGGCACACGTTCCGTCTGGCCAGCGGGTTGTCGTCGATGGTGCTCGGCGAGACCCAGATCCTGGGTCAGCTCAAGCACGCGGTGCGCCAGGCCGATGCGGCCGGGACGCTGGGCACGACGCTGCACCAGCTGTTCCAGCGCTCGTTCGCCGTGGCCAAGGAGGTGCGCACCGGCACCGAGATCGGCATGCACACCGTCAGCCTGGCCTCAGCCATCGTGCGGCTGGCCACGCAGTTGTTCGAAGATTTCGGGCAACTCAAGATCCTGTTCCTGGGCGCTGGCGAAATGGCCGCCCCGGTGCTGGCGCACCTGGCGGCCAAGGCACCGGCCGCCCTCACGGTGGGCAACCGCAGTCTGGACCGTGGACAGGCGCTGGCCGGGCAGTTCGGCGCCCAGGCGATCGGTCTGGCCTCGGCAGTGACCCGGCTCGGCGAGTTCGACGTCGTGGTTTCCTGCACGGCCAGCGCACTGCCGGTGATCGGTCTGGGTGCGGTCGAACGGGCGATTCGGTCGCGGCGGCGCCGGCCGATGCTGATGGTGGACCTGGCGGTGCCGCGCGACATCGAGACGCAGGTCGGGGCATTGCCCGACGTATACCTGTACTCCTTGGACGAGCTGTCGCAGATCGTGCAAAGCGGCAGCGAAAAGCGCGGCCAGGCCGTCGGCCAAGCCGAGACCATCATCGAGACCGGTGTACAGGAATTCGTGCAGTGGCTGGACAACCGCGAGACGGTGCCGCTGATCCAGGCCCTGCAGACCCAGGCCGAGGCCTGGCGCGCGGCGGAGCTGCAGCGCGCCCGCAAGCTGCTGGCCAGGGGCGAAGATCTGGACGTCGTGCTGGAGGCACTGTCGCGCGGCCTGACGCAAAAGATGCTGCACGGACCGATGGCCGGGCTGCAGTGCACGCAGGGACCCGAGCGCGTCGCGCTGACGCAGACGCTGTCGCGCCTGTTCCTGCAGTGCCCGATGCGTGCACGCCGCTGAGCCGGCACGCCGGCTCGGTGCGTGGGCTCAGCGCGCCAGCGCCTTGTGGCGCCGCTCCACCAGTCG
>Ga0182021_10005900_pt1 | contig 14561 bp, 13 predicted proteins | sample 612E3MmetaG_FD_120493 | JGI IMG/M metagenome (GOLD analysis project Ga0182021, IMG submission 120493) | Permafrost microbial communities from Stordalen Mire, Sweden - 612E3M metaG (Illumina Assembly) | ecosystem: Environmental > Terrestrial > Soil > Wetlands > Permafrost | place: Sweden... | reverse complement strand
CGGCAGTTACCAGGTCTGGCTGGGCGGCGATTTCGGCGCGTTTGGCCCGGAAGGGTTCGAGTGCTTTATTCAAGTTTCCAGCGAAAATCTTCTTACAGTCCACGCAGCCAATACCGGCCCGGCGACATTCGATGTTAATCCTTTCCACTTCCTTTTCAGGGGTGAAGGTCTTGTGCATCGTAAAGACATTGCAGACATCCGGGTTGCCGGGGTCGGTGCGGCGCTGGCGGTTGGGATCGGTGACCATTGAGACGACGCGTTTTTGGGTGAGTTCCGGTGTGGCAGAGATCTCGATCTCATTATTGAGGCTCTTGCTCATCTTGTTGACGCCGTCGATTCCGATGATCTTGGGATACTGGGTCACTTTCATCTGCGGCTCGATGAGTACTTTTGTGTTGTAACGATAATTGAAGGAACGCACACACTCGCGCGCAAACTCGATATGCGGTGCCTGATCGATGCCCACTGGGACCGTATCCGCTTTATATAAAAGAATATCGGCAGCCATCAAGACGGGGTAGCCAACCAGACCATAATTGATATTATTGGGGTTTTCACGAACTTTATCTTTAAAGGTGGGCAAATCAGTGAGTTTGCCTTCCGGGGTTACCATCGAAAGATAGATATGCAGTTCGGTCACTTCGGGTACATGAGATTGGATGAAGATCACGGATTTTTGCGGGTCCATCCCGGCAGCCAGCCAATCCAGTGCCATTTCGAGAGTGTTTTCTTTCAGGTTTACTGTAGTTTCCAAAGTGGTCAGGGCATGGATATCGACGATGCTGTAAACGCAATCGTATTCATCCTGCAATTGAACGTAATTTTTTATTGCGCCCAAATAATTGCCCAGATGTTGTTTCCCGGTGGGACGTGCCCCCGAAAAAACTCTTCCTTTTTTTGCTGTCATCACTCAAATCCTTTAAGGTGGATTTCTTTTATCAATATTAGCGTTAAGATGAACAGAAATTATTATAACTTACAATAATTGAGTGGGTTGGCTTTTCTTTGGTAAAATGGTTTCTATGTCTGGTAATTTTCAAAAGCATACGGTACCGCTTTCAAAGCGGATCTTCGATTTGTGTTTGACGATCCCTGCTCTGATCTTGCTGTCTCCCCTGATCGGTCTGGTGGCGCTCTGCGTCTGGATCGGCCTGGGCAGCCCGGTGATCTTTGGACAGAAACGCCCGGGGTTCCACGCAAAGATATTCATGATCTATAAATTTCGCACCATGCGCGACCTTCGTGATGCTGAAGGCAAGCTGCTGCCCGATGCGCAGCGCCTGACTGCACTGGGTAAGTTTCTGCGTTCGGCCAGCCTGGACGAACTGCCGGAATTATTCAACGTGCTGCGCGGGGAAATGAGCCTGGTGGGGCCCCGACCGCTGCTGATCTCTTATCTGGAGCGCTATTCAGCGGAACAGAGCCGCCGCCATGACGTCTTGCCGGGGATCACTGGTTGGGCGCAGGTGAACGGGCGCAACGCCATTTCATGGGAGCAGAAGTTCATCTTGGATGTGTGGTATGTGGATCACTGGTCGCTGGGTTTGGATTTCAAGATTTTGCTGCGAACCATCAATAAGGTGTTCCGGCGCGAGGCCATCAACGCCCCGGGGCAGGCCACCATGCCCGAGTTCCTGGGTGAGAAAAAGAAAGAGGTCACTCCTTAATCAAAAAAAGCCGTAAAAACGGCTTTTTGTTTTTAACAATCTGGTGATTATTGCACACTTGAAGGGTTGATTTTATCCGCGGCCAGGTCAGCGGCGGTAGTGTTAAAGTCATTCTGTTTACCCGGCGTGACCACGTCTGCATTGACGGATGTTAGTGTGATCTGGGCTCGTGCGTTGAGGTTGCCCTTACCGGCCAAAACCTGGGGCAGTATCGTTTTCAGAGTGCTGGAATAATCAGTATCCAACAAAGCTACCCAAGCGACGCTGCCATCTTGCGGGGCAGCGGTTGTACTGATGAAGTAAACCGATCCGGTGTTGCTGGTGCGCGAAGTGAGTGTTGAAGTAACGTCCGCCGAAACTGCTGATGGAGTGATGAAGGCGGCGCTCAACCATTTTAGCGCCAGAGTACCGGCGTCCGCAGTCCAGGTGGTGCTAGGACTGTTGGCGGGTTCAGAGGCCATCTGTGGAAAACTAACAATAGGAGAATAAAAAGGCGTGCAGCTTCCACAAACAAAACGGGCCCCGTTTTCAAAAGCGTCCGCATACCCGGTACCGATGGATCCATCACTGGGGAGTAAGGCTGCACTGCGCCAGTCGATCGCGATCAACTCGGTGAGATAGCCTGCCATGAAGGCTTCGTCAGCGGGGTTCGCTGTAATGGAGCTTACATTGCTCAAATTGGCAGAATTGGCTGTGCCTAATAATATGAACTGGGTAGCGGATGCACCTGAGGCCAGGCTGTTTAAATCGGTTGGCGCATCAGAAAAAACCACGATCTTGGTGGATGGAGTAATATCCGCCGAGGTAAGCGCAGAGACCGTGCGAAATTGCAGTGAGTTCGCCGCAGCAAAATCCGTGAGGGTTTTTACCAGGGCATCATTCGCAGGGGTCTGGGTACTGACCAACACCATCTCGGCAGGAGCCGCGGTGGGCGTGGGGGGGACAGGCGTCGCCATAGCTGTAGGGGTAGCAGTTGGGGTGCGATTTATAACACTGCAACCGCAAATAACCACTGCTGCCAGCAGGCCAATCATGATCAAGGGGATGGTTTTTTTACGCAATGACATGTGCTTATTTTACCCGCATTTTGAGCACTTCCGCGAGTGTATTATAATAAGGTAATGCTTGAATACCAGCTGCCTGGTCAAAACTCCATTCAAATTGCTTATGTCCTGTGTGATATCAATGGGACATTGAGTGTGGATGGCAAGTTGATCAATGGGGTGGCTGATGGTATCGCCAGTTTAAAAAGCAGCGTTGAATTTCACCTCTTGAGCGCGGATACTGCCGGCACTGCAGCGGAGATTGCCAGCGCTTTGGGAGTTCATTTGCAAGTGATCGAGGCAGGCCGGGAAGCCCGCCAGAAAGAGCGCTATTTGAGATCCTTGGGCGCGAAGCATACTGCCGCGATAGGACAGGGGGCGAATGATGGCTTGATGCTGAAAAAAGCAGCCCTTGGCATTTGCGTCCTATCACGCGAAGGAACGGCTGTGAAAACCATGAATGCAGCCGATCTTGTAGTTCCAGATATTTTCGCAGCCTTTGAATTATTGCAAAAACCATTAAGAATTGTAGCCACTTTAAGACAATGAGCGAACCGCCCGAAGATTTTCAGACCAGCCAGATCAGTGAGGCACGCCGCCGGCGCCGCCATCACGGCTTTATCCCAACAACCAAAGGGGATAGGGCTGTGTTCATTTCGCAGCTTGCGGAACGGCTGGTGGCGAATGCGGACTTTTACCTGTTTTCTTTTTTGTGCGGCTTGGTATTGGCTGTTGCTATTTTGCTGGATAACCCGGCTATCTATGTTTTGGCCGCTTTGCTGGCTCCATTTATGGCGCCGGTGGTGGGGCTTGGCTTTGCCACTGTGGTTGGCTCGATCAACTTTTTTTTCTCTTCACTTGTCAGCTTGCTCATCGGCTGTATTTTAGTGTTTATCAGCGGCGCGCTCGGGGGTTGGATCTCGAAGTTGTTTCCCACGCTGCAATTGACCCAGGCGCATTATCATGTCAATTTTACCCTGCCGGATTTCATCTTGCTCACCATTGGCATCCTGCTGGCAATTTATATCACCGTCAAAGCGCCCAAAAACCGCTCGCTGGTGGCCAGTGTTGCGCTTGCCTATGAGATTTATATTCCCATTGGGTTGGCAGGGTTCGGATTGACCGGCGGCTTCAACGGCTTGTTTCCTCAGGGGCTCGAAGTGGTAGGCGTGTGGTTAGCCTGGGTGATCTTGATCGGGACCATATTTTTGGGAATTCTCAAAATACGCCCTGCGACCGTTTTTGGTTACCTGTTGATGTCCATCCTCCTGGCAGCAGCCCTTTACACTCTGCTTACCAACAGTGCCTTTGGGACGGCTTTGCAAAGTCAGATGCACCCCGTTGGAAAAACAGCGACGGTCCAGGTGACCGATGCAAAATTGATCACTGGCACAGAAGTGGTCACCGGTACAGAATTGGTTACCGGCATAGCGGTTCCCTCCGCTACAGCCACGCTCACACCGGTTCCCGAAACAGTCACTGTGCGTGAGAGTGCCACGCCCACCAATACGCTCTTCCCGACCGATACGCCAACCGCCACTTTGGCTGCGAAACCGACCCCTGTGTATGCAAATACCTACAGTTCGACGGGTGACGGGGTGAGATTGCGAAAAGCGCCCAACGGTGATTACCTGGCTCTTTTGAAATTGAATACACTGGTAGAAATTTTATCCACCAGTGAAGTTGACGGCCGGATTTGGGTCAATATACGCGTCGTTGAAACCAACCAAGAAGGCTGGATTCTTCAGAGTTTGCTTCAGACGGCCACACCTTCCCCTACGTGGTAAACCATTTGATTTTTTCTGTGCGCTATCAAAAAGCGTGCATTTATTCTAAAATTTGGAGTTTGCATAATGACGATTCATTTCGGAACAGATGGGTGGAGAGCAGTTATCTCGGATAGTTTTACTTTTGAAAATCTGCGCCTGGTAGCCCAGGCGATTGCCGATGCTGTGCAATCAGAATCATGGACGAATGGAACCGTCTTCGAGACTCCCCCGGATCGACATACGATGGTAGTGGGCTTTGATACGCGCTTTTTGTCGGATCGTTATGCCGCAGAAGTTGCTCGCATTCTGGCAGCCAATGGTTATACAGTTTACCTGGCTCAATCCGATGCACCTACTCCGGTGATTTCTTATGCTGTCAAAAATCTGCATGCCATCGGCGGCATTATGATTACAGCTTCACATAATGCTCCCCGCTATAACGGCGTAAAGCTTAAATCAGCTTTAGGCAATTCGGCCTTGCCCGAACAATGTCGACGCGTGGAAGTCTATTTAAATGACAATGAACAACAGGGCCGTGGCCCCAACCTGATGGATTTTGAAAAGGCGCGCGAATTGAACCTGATCCGCAAATTCAATCCCATCCCCGCGTATTATGACCATTTACGCACATTGATCGATTTTGACCTCATCGCTGACCATCCGCAGTGTTTTGTGGTGGATTCGATGTATGGTTCCGGTCGAGGGGTGATTCGCGGAATTCTGCAGGGATCCGGCTGTGAAATACAAGAAATTCGCAGTGAAATGAACCCTGGTTTTGGCGGAGTGCACCCGGAGCCTATCGCCAAATACCTGGTTCCGCTGATGAGCGCAATCGGCGCCGGAATGGGGAACTTTGGATTGGCCACTGACGGCGATGCCGACCGTATTGGTGCGATGGATGAGCGCGGCAATTTCGTTGACCCGCATAAGATCATGGCTTTAGCGCTGCGCCACCTGGTTGAAAAACGCGGCCTGACCGGCTCGGTGGTGCGTACGGTCTCCACCACACGTATGATCGACCGACTGGCCAAGAAGTATGGCCTACCATTACATGAGACCCCGGTTGGCTTTAATCACATTGCTGATTACATGATGAATGAAGATGTGTTAAGTGGTGGTGAAGAATCGGGCGGTATTTCCTTCAAAGGGCATATTCCCGAAGGCGACGGACCGATCATGGGATTGTTATTGGTTGAAATGATCGCCGCATCCGGCGCATCGCTTTATGAAATGGTCGAAGATTTACAAAAAGAAGTAGGCCCGGTTCAATATGAACGAACTGACCTGCGCTTAAAATCCCCGGTTGCCAAAGAAAAGATGACTGAAAAACTCATCAACGATGCACCCCAGAGCATTGGCGGTGAGAGCGTGGTTGAGGTAAGCACCCGTGATGGGGTGAAGTATATTCTGGCGGATGATTCCTGGCTGCTCATTCGCCCCTCCGGAACAGAACCGGTGCTGCGAGTTTATGCCGAAGGCCGTTCGCAAGAAATGGTCAAAGCCCTGCTAAAATACGGCGAAGGCATTGCGGCCAGCATTTCATAAAAGTCCTGTAAAAATGATGATGATGAAGAGCTGTTCCAGATATAAATGGAGCAGCTCTTTTGTTTATTACTGGATATTTATGCTTGCAAAATGGGATCAAAAATAAAACTTCAAAATATGAAAACAAAAAAGGTCTGTCTCACAAAGAAACAGACCTTTTCAAAAACACAAATGAATTGATTATTGGGCCGAGGTACGTAACTTTCGGCTCAGGAAGATCACTGCGATCAAGATCACGGCCAGACCCAATACCCCTGGAATGCCATATTCATCCGCAAAACCGGTCTTGGGCAGCGCAGTAGAAGTCGCCTGCGGGTTAGTGGTGCCATCTCCACCCAGAGCCACTTGAGTTTGCAGGGCTTGCACCGTTGCCAACTCGTTGGCAGAAAGCTGTGCTCCTGCCACAACCGGCGTACTGGTAGCGACCAGGATTACCGGTGTTTTGGCCTGTCCCTGAGCAAGAATGATTGGGGCGGCAGTGGTGGCAACCACCTGAGCGTTGGCGGTAGCTGCCATAGCTGTTGCTGTGTTGGCTGCGTTGATCTGCGCAACCTGTTCAGCATTATTGGCGCGCTGCTGGGCGATGATGTTGGGCGCGATCAGCAGCAGCAATACAAGTGCCAGGATAAGGATCACGCCAATGATCCCAATCGCCAGCAAGAAGTTCTTTCCAGAAGAAGGTTGATTTTCGGGCTGTGAGGGTTCCGGTTCTGATTCTCCCCCGAATCCTAAATCCGGATTGAATTGGTCGTCATCAAAATTATTCAATGCCATGGTTTTTTTCTCCTTATCCGGTCACCCTGAAGTTGGTTGGGCAAATCCGATTACATCCAAATTAAAAATGGGTATGATCTTTCTTTCTTTATTATCCATGATTACACTGGCAGCGCAAACCCGCAATCCATTGGGAAGAGCCGTCAATCCGGGGATTATTTTTTCAATTGTACCAGTTTGACCCAGATAGGGCGCAGTATGAACACGAACCATCTGTCCGGCCGTCACCCTGGATTGAATAACAATGTTCCGTTCGTCCACAGGGGCATAGACCAAAGCTTCTGGACGAGATTGAATAGAGCCATTTTCAAGGCCGGCGTCCAACGCCACTTCATGATTATTATACAGAGAAAGCATTTTCAATGCCGCACTGTTCATGCCACTCCTGCCAAAACCTTCCGTGAGCAAAATCGGATAAGGTTGGGAGAGCGCTTTTTCAAGCAAAGAAAATGGCATCGTGCCCAGAATGAGCCCTGCGACGGGCAGAGTCGCTGCCAGATCAAGCATTTTTTCGTCGTTGCAGGTGGCTGAAGCGATAATGGAACCACGAGCGGTGATCTCAAAATCGGCAGAAGCCAGAACAGCACTTGTTGTCTCTGCTTTGCAGAGCAGCGGGCCTGCTGCAAATTTCTTGTTTCCCCAGGCGCCCTGGATGATGGAAGCGGTTGTTTCTATGACCGCGCCGCGATTGTTGATGATCTCGGCAATTGTGCCTGAATACCTGGCTTCAAGAGAAATGTTTTTTGTTTCAGTCTGAATTAACACCTGACCATCATGAATGGAGATGATCTTGCCGGGAGCAGGAGTGCGGATGACGCGGGAAAAGATCCCTCCGGTTTCTGCGATGATATCGTGTTCACCCAAAATTTCTCCGACCTTGCGTTGGATCAAGGATTCGGCTGCTTTGGGACCGCTGAGGCCGAAGACTCTGACGACATCCACTAATTCGTGATGAGTAGGGACGGTCGCTTCAGCGAGGATATCCTCTGCATTCACCTTTTGTCCCTGGCGCACCATGACAGTACCGACAACCGGCAAAAGTCGGCTGCGGCGGACATGTGTGGCGGGGGTGAACTGGATAAACGAGGTGTACATTTAATCTCCCAAAAGAGTAGTTGCAAATAGTGTGCCAATTATTTTGGAGCCAACATTGAATCCCATCGGCCGAGAAGTTCCCCGCGAATGGCCGGATTCTTGGGTAACCTGATCGGCCTCCCGCGCGCATCGATGATCAACCCGCATAAACCGCCGTTGACTTTGAAATGAGTGTCTTGCAATTCAAAAGATTCCACCTGAACCCCGCGGTTCAGTTCTAGATCCAAAGTGGCACTTTCGCCGGTGCGTAATGGAATGACTGCGAGTGTACCCTGCTTAACAATCACTTCTGTTGTTTTCCCATCACTGGTCTGCAGATGTGCATGTAAAATCTGGCTGCCAATCCTGAGATTGCTATCAGTAGAAATTACCGTGGCCAGGTTGGTGAAGGCAGAAGATTCAAGTACTTGCACCGGTAAAAGCGGCAGCGTGCGGGCAATGGCTCCCAGAGTTGGCAAGATCGAATGGGAGTCAAGAATGAAGGTTGAGATGCCCTGGGGTTGAATTCCATCCAGTAACATCTTTAATAACTGTCTGGGAGAACCGGACTGGGTTAATGCGGCGCCTGAACATAAAATTGTTTCATAGCCGTTTTCAGCCAACGCACCGCGGGCAGCCAGTTCGCGCATGATATAGCGCAATAACTGCCGGTACGCAGAATGTTCCACGGACAGAGCTTCAACCGTCATGGGCAGTGAAGCCGGGAAGAGCGTTTTTTGCCACAATTGTTCTCGCGCTTCTTCAAAATTTGTGCCCGTTGGGAACCATTGTGAAATTTCTGAGAAAGGAGTGGCTTTTAAAAACTTTTCGAAACCCTGAGCTGATCCTACTGGCAGCACGTTCAAATTCAGTTCGCCAGCGACTGCTGAGGCTGTGATCGTTGAGGCGGCTCCCAAATCAATACTCAAGACGCCTTTTTCAGGATCCCTCACCTTGCTTAAGAAACGGGTGATCCGGCCAATGGCAATTGCCGAGGGGCAAGGACTATCATTGCAAAGCGGTGTCAACTGCTTGAGGCCATCGATCTCTTCATAACGTAATGTTGTGACCACTTTGGCCAGTTCTTCGGCAGCCTGATCGATTTCCTCATTTTCCATATTTGGACGCACATTTCCGGTGTTGCTGAAAACAGTGAATGCATCCAGGGTTTCCTGAACGGGCTTGGCAAGTAAAAGATTTCCAGAGTAAACCACAGGAGGACGCGCGCTCTTGGGCATTAGCTGTAGGATAGCAGCAATTAAGTTTGCCATTTTTTTGACAGAACGCGAAGCACCGCGGTCAGTACCACCAGCAAATAGGATCAGGTCGGGATGAGCATTCAGGGTGTCGTCGATTTGTTCATGAATGGTGCGCGGGTCGTTGAGGCTGATACTCTCCACGATCTGGCCGGTTACGGTTGAGGCCAGTTTGTTGATGGATTGCAGTGAGACATCACTCATCAGCCCAAAGGTGGCAATGGCCAACCGTCTTCCAACAGAATAGGTGATAAATATGCGATCGATACCTTCACCGTTCATTTGGCAGGGAATAATGAGGCTGCCCTGTTGGTTGAGCAGAATCCGCCCCGTCAGATTCTGAAGATCGCGTATGGCGATTTGAACCCCAATTCCGATATCGTTTTGCGGCAGTTCAGTAGTGGAAGGTGCGACTCCGGCGGCGATAAAGTGATAGGTTTCTTCGACAATTTCGAAGAGCAGCGCACGGGTGTGAACTGTACCGATATCAAGTGCCATTACCGAATATGCTTCCTGGTTGGCCGGGCTCATATTATCCTATTCCAAAAAAAGTCTTAATTGCGATCAACAAAAAATTACTGCGTTCGATCAAGGCGGTGATTGTGGAAGTCATCACGCCGGCGAAAACCGCTCCCAGTGTAATAGCAATAAAAAGCTGGCCGATCGCTGAGAAGAATCGGACCATTGGCGACCGCTGTACTGAGTTTCCCTTATCCTCTTTACCCCCGAAATTGAAATAGACCAAAGCCGCTATCGTACCCAATAAAAGGAAACCACCTTCCAGGATCAGGATCCATTTTTGAGACATACCTGCAGAAGCCACTGGAGCAAAGATGTTGATGGCTCCTTCCACCTGAGTAAAGAGTGTACCCAAAAGCGAACCGCCGATGGCAATGGCAGCTCCGACCCCGACCAGGTAGGCCATAGGCAGATTCCCCAATTTTGCCAATCTGGGTGACAGTTTTGTTAGCAACAATCCCGAAAGAAAGAGCGGGATGAGTGCAGGGAATGATCCCTGTAACAGCGGGACAACCAACCTGGGCAGAAGTACCTGATAAATGATAATGACGGCAAAATATCCTGCCGAAACGCCGATCAGCAATCCTGTGGCAAAACGGAAGAGCGGATTATCGCCGAATAGATAACTAAATATACATAAGGTCAGTACAAAACTAACGACCGTCCAGATCAATTCAGTATTCAGGGTCATGAGTTCACCCTCTTCTTTTTCCCGGGTTGCGGGTGATAAAAGATGAGTGATACAATCCCGCCGATCAAGACAAGCATTATGGCTAAAACCATGGTGATCTGAAAGGAAGATAAATGCGCAGTGGCGTTTTGAGGAGTCTTGGTCAAAGCCTCATAAGCAACCGCAGAATTGAGTCCGGAAAGATACCCGCTGATTTGCCCGCTGGCATAGTAGGGCTGTAAAAGTGGAGCAGATTGCGCGCTGATCACGACAAGCATGGGGGTTGTGCCTAGAGAAGGTTTTACCTGTTCGATCCAATATTTGCCCGTGTCTGCATTTTCCGTGATCACGATCAAGGCGCCAAAATCCGAAATTCTTTTAACGGTGTCAAAAGGTTTTGATAGCCAGGCAGACTGCAGGGCTGAATTTAATGGCATGGTAGTCTGAATGTTTTGCGCCAGACCCTGTAAACCGATGGATCCGCCGGCGAGATATCCCAGGTTCATCCATTTATCTGATGAGGCATACGCCGGGTATTGTTTGATCAAAGTAGACGCGGATTGGTTTAGCAGGGTTGTACCCTCTGAATTGGTGGATAAGAAAGCGATTGGAATATTCCTTTCCATTAAATGAGCCAGTAAAGGCTGGTAAGACCAATTTAATTCTCCAAACAGGCTGCCGTCAAAATCTGCAGCAATAAGCACGGGTTTCCCACCGGACAACGCGTTGACCGTATTAAAGGTCTGCACGACTTCATCCGGATAAAGCGAGGGGGCAATGCTGGAGATCTGGGTGAATAAAAGCGGAATAAAGACCGCGGCCAGCATTAAAACAGTCACGATTAAGCGAAAAATCCAGATATGTGAATGAGGTTTTTCCTCCAGATTTTCATCTTCCCAGTGGGTCTGGTCAGCAATATTCTTGAGCAGCTTCGAGCGCACCTGTTGGCTTTCAGTGGTCTTGAGCAGTCCGCTAAAAGTTTGCGGCCGTTTATAAAACTGATTTAACTCTTCACCCGGCAGGGTACCTTCAATTCCGGCCAAAGGTCCAAAGTCAGAAAAATCCGAAGAGGAGTGGGAGGGGGCAGATGCTTTCCCATTGTGTTTTAGGCTTAATGCCTGTAACCAGGCAGGAAGGGCGGCGGGTTCAAGTTGCGGCACTGGTTCCTTTTGCGAAGGATTAGTAACAGGATCAATAGGTTTCATCCAATCCATCAGGCTGTTTTCGTTAAAGGGTGCCTTGGTTTGGTCTTGATCGACCGGCGCAGGGATCACCTGCTCTTTGATATCTTTGTCGGGGTGAATCTTTTTGTATGAAGAAAGCCAGGTTTCATTCTCTTCTCCGGGTTGAGATGGGGCAAGAGCTGTGTCTAATTCGGAACTCTCGATCGATTCAGCCGTTGGAGAGATCTGCCCTGGTTCTGAATCCCTTAAAAGAGAATCCTCTTCATTTTTAGGTGTTCTTTCAGCGGGTAAAAAGGCACTCGTAGATGGCTGCTGAACAGAGAGGTTTCCCTGCTGTGCCGCTGGAGTGGATTTGGGTTCTTGCACGAAAGCTTGCAGCCATTCGGGGGCTGAGTCTTTAATTAGGGCAGAATCGGGAGGGGTAACCGCCTCATCCTCAATGGGGTTTTTTTCTGCAGGTTTTTCACGACTGCCAACCGTCACATCAGTTGAGGTCTTTTCAGGTGAAGAGGTAGGCTCAGATTGCCAGGATTCCAGCTTCTTGAGCCAATCATCATCTTCATTTTCCGGTTGGGCGGAAGCAGAAGCAGGAAGGATTTCGTTGGGCTTTTCTTTCTCCTGGTCCGGATTAAATTCATTTAGCCAGTCAGGAATTTCGGAAGAAAGTTCTTCTGATGAAGCTGAAAGCGCGTCTTCCGAGGCAGCCCGCTCCGATTGTTCACGGGTACGAATGCGTGCCAGCCAAGCAGGAACTTCTTCATTTGGGGATTCAGATGAATTGGCAGGTTCTTCCGGCTGATCATCGCCTTGTGGAGCGGGCGAATTATCGCGCAAATTATTCAGCCAATCCTGAGAGTCATTTTCCGCAGGGGCGTCCTGGCGTGTTAAATCTGCCTGACAATACCAGCAGCGTTTGGCATTGGCGTCATTCATACGGTCACAAATGGGGCAATGAATATCAGCCATAATTAACCATTATAGGGGCGGTCAGAACCGAGCCAAATGCGAATGCCGGTAAGCAGACTGCCTAATGCCACGCCAATGAGAATGCCGCGGGCTCCCGCGATCGGAACCAGGCTGATGCTGGAGACCACTTCCTGTAATGATGGGATATTGGCCATAAAGGACAAAATGCCGCTGTTCAGAAGCAAATAGACAATGACCGAAATGAAGAAGAATAGTCCCATCCAATTATGCTGGCGCTGTAAGAGGCGCAGGCTGGAAAAAGCCAGTGTAATTGCCAGGACGGCCATCAAACTGGCTTCAATGGGCATCTGGATGGCGGTAACGACCTTTTGGTAATCGGGGTTGGTGGGGCCAAGGAAAATGCCCAGGGCAAATGTGGCCAAAAAAGCAAAAATCACCAATCCGCTAAAGAGGTAATCTTTGGATGAATCGCGCAGACGGCGCCAGTGGACTCCAAAAACCAGATTGATGATCGCAATCAGGCCAGCTACACCGCTGAGCGTCACTGCCCAATCCAACATGGGTGTGCGAATAGCAGCCAGCCCTGAACCCGGGAAGAAATACCCGGCCAGGATGATCGCTCCAACAATAAAGCTGATGATCGGGATCAATGGGGATCTCATATTGCCCCCAATATTTTCAGGATGGAACCCACCAGAATTACCAGTACAACCAATCCACGCAGCAGGTCTTGCACCTGCAGGCTGGCACTGTGTGCCGGGGTGGAATGCAGATAAGCGGGCAAGGCAAATAGTTCTTCACCGATGAGCGGATTTTCTGTGGTTGCATACAGTACGGCTTGAGCTGGAAGGGAGTCACTGGCAGCCAAAGTGTAGGCGCCTTTTTCTTCAGAGTAGCTGCTCAAGAAACCGACTTCAGATCCATAATTTCCGATTAAAACATTGGTTTTAACTTCGGGATCATGCATTTGCTCAAGGGCTCCGGCAATGTAAGACAGCGGAGTGACACCGGCAAGTGATCCGTGGGTCGGATCGTATAGATCAAGAGTGTGGTTTTCACGAGCCACCTGATGCAAGATATCCTGGCTCAAAATGGCCAGAACACTGTCACCACTGGTAGCGATGGGAGGGTTATCTCCGGTGGAGCTTAATTGACCAATGCGGCGCAAGGCTGTGAGACTGACAAAGGCGGAGGCACTGGCCGGCTGCGTAAGCGAGGCATTTCCCAGAGAAACATGAATTCGGGTCCCTTCTTCTACCGATAAACTTACCGCACGTTTGAATTTACTCAGTGCGGCGATACGGCGAAATACCGGTACTGTCGAACTGCGTTTTTGGCGAATTGTGAGCAATAAGACCAGGGTGGAAGTGATCAGTACAAAAACCAGCCCGATCAATAGTTCATCTGCACTCAATGCTGATTCTCCTCATTAAGAAGGGCAGCAAATGCCCGGCTCTGGGTATCGTCCTCAAGCATTTCAGCGGCTGCAAGCCAGTGTTCTGAAGCAGAAGGATTCACAAAAACCGATCCAGCCAGCATGACCTGTCCGATAATTAGTTTCAAAGGGCCAGACCCTTCTAAAAAGGTCACTAAAAAGCCTTTTAGTGGACTGTGTTGCAATTTTTGAACCCAATCTGGCCAAAATTGTTGACTCATAAGTAATTAATAAAAGTATAGCACAATAAGAATTCTTTCGTCCTTTGCGGATAGATTAATTTAATATTTTAAGTGTGAGCTTTTACCGATCTATTTCATCGAAGATTCACTTTTATCTGACTGCCAGAGGCAGTTCCCGATCGGAGAATTGGCGTAAAACTCTACACTTTTATACATTTCGCTTAAAGAAGGCCAAAACGAACTGATTTGGGAGGTATAGGCTTCGACAGCATATTGCCATAATGCCAGAGATTGGTTGTTGACAGGGAAATGGTAGGTGGAACTATTTTGCGGTACGCGCTCCAAAATTTCTTCTGGGTGGCTGCCGGAATAAGGGAAATCAGCATAATAAAAACGGGAACGATTGAGAACCTCGCCAATTTGCCGCACAATCTGGTGGTCGATGTGGTTGCCAATACCAAGGGGAATGATCAGGGTGGATTCCAGCGGAAGAATCAGACGCAAAGCGTCGATGAT
>Ga0182021_10005898_pt1 | contig 14566 bp, 13 predicted proteins | sample 612E3MmetaG_FD_120493 | JGI IMG/M metagenome (GOLD analysis project Ga0182021, IMG submission 120493) | Permafrost microbial communities from Stordalen Mire, Sweden - 612E3M metaG (Illumina Assembly) | ecosystem: Environmental > Terrestrial > Soil > Wetlands > Permafrost | place: Sweden... | reverse complement strand
GACGAAGCTTACTTAGATGTTACTGAGCAAGTTGAAGGTAACTTCGAGAAAGCAAAGGATTACGCCAGAAAAATAAAGGCAGAAGTCAAAAGCCAAGTAGGAATTTCTTTTTCAATCGGCGCCGGACCAAACAAACTGGTCGCCAAAATCGCCTGTGACAGCCAAAAACCCGACGGCTTAACAGTGGTGAAGCCTGAAGAAGCCAAACAGTTCCTTGCGACCCTGCCTGTTAACTGCCTCCTTGGCGTTGGGAGGAAAACTGCGGCAAAAATGGAGTCGTTAGGCATCAAAACTGTCGAGGACTTAGCAGGCTACGATGTGCAGCGACTCATCGCTATTTGGGGTAAAATCCTCGGCGTCTACTTCCATAACGCCGCTAACGCCGTCGACAACGAAGCCGTAGAAGAGCAGGGAGAAGCCGAATCCATAAGCCGAATCGGAACGCTAAAACAGGATTCCCGTGACTTACCCTTTATTCTGAAGAAAACCGACGAACTGACCGAGGATGTTGCACGCGAGGTCGCCGAGAAAGGTTGGAGTTTTAAGCAAGTGGCAATTTACGCGGTTCTGATTGATTTAAGCAGCAAAAGCAGGTCGATAACGCTTGAGCAACCCGCCAAAGACAAAGAAACCATCAAGAGAAACGTCAAAGACCTGATGGAAAAATTCCTAAGCGAAAGCCCCCTTGAAATCAGAAGGGTGGGCGTAAAAGTCTCGGGTTTCAGCAGAGAAGAACCAAGACAAAAACAGTTAACAAGCTTTTTCCAATCGGGCTAAGACGTAAAGCAAACTTTTTCTCGTCGGATGCCTATTTTATGTTTGGGTTAAACTTTTGAGTTGTGATAAACCGAAAAAGAAGTTGCCGCCCAGCCAGGAAGTAACTGACCGCATTTTACGTTGGGGCATTGACCATCCAGGCATAACCTCAACTAACCTTCAGCTTCAACTTGAAACCTACAGCCTGACAATTGACGGCGAAGTAGAAAACCCCGTGAAGCTAAGTTGGAACGACTTCATGCAGTTACCCAAAACCCTCTCAACCAGCGACTTCCACTGCGTTGAAGGCTGGAGCGTGCTGGACTGCAAATGGGAAGGCGTGCACATCCACGAAATTGAGAGGCTGGTTAAGCCTAAAGACGTCGCGAAAGCGGTAACTTTTGAATGCGCCGACTCATACACTACTTCGCTTTTCAGAGAGGAACTTTTCGGCGACGATGTACTTTTAGCCTACAAGCTGAATGACGAATCCTTGGAGGAAGGACTGGGTTTTCCGTTGCGCCTTATTGTTCCAAACAAGTACGCTTACAAAAGCGCTTTGTGGGTGGTTCAGTTGCATTTTACTCGGGGGAAAGATTTAGGCTTTTGGGAAAAAAGAGGTTACAGCGACAGCGCGGATGTCTGGCGAAACGACCACTTCAGACGCTGACGAGACGTTGTTTAAAAATAATCAATCTGTATTCATAATTTTTATTAATAATACATTAATAGTGTTATAAAGTCAGTTTTAAAAGCAGGATAATGTTTATAAGCGTAATCTAATACTTGCTTGACCCTCAAGAGGTTCGAAAAATATGTCACAGAAAGATAAAGCAAAGCGCCTTTCAAATTGCCAGATGGCCGCCGAAAACGCAGTGATAACAACGACTGAAAGCAAAGCAAACGTGCCACTGGAAAAAAGAAAGGAAGATGCAGAACAAATGCTCTACCTTAAAAGAGTATAAGTAAAAAAAAATTTCTATCACCGAAATTTTTGCCATAGTCGAATTCTTTTATATTTGACTGCCCATGATTTTTGATGAAAGGTGCTTAACCTTGAACTACACAGAAACCAAACTCGGAAGAATCTTCATACTAAGACTCCACCAAGACGAGCGGTTACACGAAGTGATAGAAAAATTCGCGGCCCAAAAACAAGTTTCCAGCGCCTTATGCTTTTTTTTAGGCGGTGCAGAAGACAAAAGCAAAGTTGTCGTTGGACCCAAAGACGGCAAAGCATTGCCCCCTGAACCCAGGGTTACTCTTTTGAATGGAGTACATGAAGGCTGCGGAGTAGGAACAATCTTCACCGATGAGCAAGGCAAACCGAAACTGCACATGCATGCAAGCTTTGGAAGAAACAACACGGCGGTTACGGGTTGTGTTCGCATGGGCGTTGACGTGTGGCAAATAGGCGAAGTCGTTATATTGGAGCTGGCAGGTTCTTCCGCTAAAAGAGCCAAAGACAAGAACACGGGTTTTGAGTTTTTAGAAGTCGGTTAAGCGTCAGGTTTGGGTTTGGTTGAAGCGGACAAGGAAAAGCCTGTTCGGCATAACGCCAAAGAAAGGCTGATCTGACGGAACACCGAACCGATGCGAACTGTAAATCATCTGCATGATATCTGCATAGGTCAAAGTGGTATTGTAGAAGGGCGTTTGAATTCCGTAATCATATAGAATGATGTATTTCACGTTGTGTTGTTCACACAGGTTTACGAATTCGGTTATGTTAAAGTTTGGTGTGAAGGCGTCAACGGCTAAGGCAGGGTACTGCCAAATCTGGTTAGACGACATGTTTGCTGGAAGGTAAAACCTGAACATGTCTTGGTCTAAGAGGTTAAAAGAACAAACCAGGACTGCTGACTGGTTTTGAGTCATGTGATGGGCCAGATAGTTTGTTGCCTCGGCTATAGGAATGTCTGTTTGATCTCGGGCAGTCATTTGGTAAGCGTTATAGCTGGTGTAGGCAATTGTAGTTGCAATAATAATTATGAAAAACACTGCAGCCAATTTCTTATAACGGATTAAGTTGAGGTCCATCTGTTTGGGTTTCCACGCGTGAATTTTGCCGTAAAGAAACATAATAAATCCCGTTGCCGAGATAGCCAAAATTGGGAAAACCGAATCCACATAGCGCCACTGTCTGTTTGGGATAACACTAAAGAAGACATAAATCACTAAGAACCAAGTGAGCAAAAAAACGTCTTGTTTTTTTCTTCTGTAAGCAAACAAAGCTAAGCCGCATAACCCTAAAATCATTATGGGCAAAGAGACAGGGTTAACTGGGATGTCATTAAATGGCCATGTTAACTCAATTAAATAGAATACTGGTGAAAAGAAACGGTTGCTGTAAGTTGGTCGATTTTCAGCGCCGCTCTGCATGACATAGGTTATAGTTTGAAACTTTCCTTGACCGTTTAGTTGGTAAACCATCAAAAACCAAGGCGCCACAACCACAACCGCAATTATAAGAATGACCACAAGCTTAGTTACACTGATTTTCAGTTTTTTCCTACAAAGCAACAGAACACTCACTGCCATTGCTAAGGCTGCAACTGCCATTTCATACTTAGCGAGGATCCCTATCCCTAATGCTATGCCGCTGAAGAGAAGCGCTTTGTTGCTGTTCTTTGTTATCCACGAGTAAAAAACAAACATTAAGGCTGTGAAAAAGAACAAGAGAATTGTTTCGAGCATTGTTATTCTTGAAACCCAAAAGAACCCAGGCATTGTTCCAAGAAGGATGCTTGCGAGCAACGCGTTTTTTGGTCCATACATTTTATTGCATAATTCGAATGCTATCCACAGGGCAAGCAGGGAAAAAGTGACGGAGACAAGTCTTCCCGCAATGGAGGTTAAACCAAAAATTTGCATGTATCCCGTTGTTATGAGGTCAAAGAGCGGTGGATAGTAACCGTAGGTTGTCATGTACAGCTGTGTTTGCCCGTGGGTTAAGAGCAAACCGCCGTACAAATGAGGCATCTCATCCCACTGCACTGACATATAATTCAGACTTAACATAACCAGATAAGCGTAAACAATGATAAAAGCGAGTAAAGCCAACCGCCATTTGTTAGCTGTGACGGCAAGTTTGAGCCGAGTCCCAGCAGAGACGATAGTTAATCGTTGCGCTGCTTCTTGTGATGCACTTGATTGTTTAACGCTCAGCCCCCACTCGCCTCTTTGACAAAGCATTAATTAATCCATGTAAAAAAGCGTTTGTTAAATTCATCCTAAGCCTTGTAAATTACAAAAGGGGCACTGCAGGCGTTTTACCCAAAAGAGTCTTATGGTAGCAACTTAAAATGTTATGAAACCAGTGTGCATTAAAAATCGGCAGTGCCCAAAAAATGAAGTTGTCTATCGTGATACCGGCTTACAACGAGGAAAAAAGGATCAAGCACACTTTGAAAAGCCTGGTTGCCCAGTTCAATGGTTCATGCGAAATTTTAATTGTGTCGGAAAGCACCGATAAAACAGATGACATAGTTACAGAGCTTTCTAAGGATTCGGCGGTCATCAAGTTAATCGCTTCTAACAAGCGGCTGGGTAAGGGCGGAGCTTTCAAAAAAGGCGTTGAAAACTCGCAAGGCAAAATCGTGGTGTTGCTAGATTCAGACCTTCCCGTACCCATCTCAGACGTTGAGAAAGTTATTTCATGGATTGGAAAAGTGGATATTGCAGTCGCTTCCAGAGAGGTGGAAGGCACAAAAATCCTGGTTTACCCGCCTCTTGCAAGAGTATTCGCCGGCAAAGCTTTCTCCCACATATTCAATGCCCTATTCAACCTTAACGTGAAAGATACGCAATGCGGCTGCAAAGCCTTCAAAAAAGAGGCCTTGGAAAACGTCCTCAACACAGTTGAGAGCAATGGCTTTGAGTTTGACGCGGAGCTGCTGTTCAAATGCAAAAGAAGAGGTTACACGATAAAGGAGATTCCGGTAACGTGGAGTTACAAGCCTGATTCAAAGCTCAGTCTCTTTCAGGACACATTAAAAATGGGAAAGGGCGTTGTCAAATTATGGGTGAAAACTTACACAGCCACGCAGAAGACTTAGAGAGAATTGAAGAATCCGATTTTTGGAGCAAAGTGAAAGAAAAACTAATTTTGAAACTGGCCGAAGGCAAAACCGTCCTGGACGTTGGCTGCGGCTCCGGACACCTATCCAAAACGTTGACAGAGAAGGGACACAGTGTAGTGGCAATCGACTGCGATTGGAAAGCGGTTGGTATCGCAAAAAAGAAAGGAATCAGAGCGTTTGTATCGGACATAAATGAGTGGAATTCTGACGAGAAATTTGATTGCATCATCCTCGGGGATGTACTTGAGCACATCGAAGATGATAAATCAGCCCTGAAAAAAGTTCACGACATGCTTGAGCCAAACGGTTGCATCGTGGCGAATGTGCCAGCCTATCAAGCGCTTTTTGGAAGACACGACATCGCCTTGGGGCATAAGCGACGATATTCCAACAAGGAACTGAAAATTAAACTCGAAGAGTCCAGCTTCAAAATCGAATCCATGAGGCACTGGAATCTGTTAGCGCTGCCAATCACCCTCTACATTAAACTTTCAAAAAAAGATTACCCGCACGAAAAAGTATCAAACATAAAATTTCTCTCAAAACTTCTTGAAAAATGGCTTTGGGCTGAGTCAAAAATAAATTATTGGTGGGGAATTTCGATTTTGTGCAAGGCAAGAAAAGACGATTAAGCTCTTGAAATTCTTCGTCTAACAATGTTGTACTGTCGCTGAAGAGTAAGCGTTAACGGGACCTTTTGCCCCAATGCCTGACATTTCCCGTTTGCGATTGCCTTAGCTATCTCATCAACTTTGGGTTCACACTCAATTGTTGTGTAACCGCAACCGATAGTTGGGGCGTAATGGGCGTCGGTTCCGCCGACTTGTGGAAGATTAAGCCTCATGGCTAACGCTGTTGCTTTACTTTTGCAGCGTCCGAACGGAAACGCCGAAGCATTGATGGTTTCTATCGCGTCGAATTTGGCGGTCTCGACATTGCTGTTTAGGCTGCCTTTGAACCAAGCGTAGGGGTGAACGGCGATGGCGATCCCGCCCACCTTATGGATTTTGTCCACTGTTTCCTTTGCACTTAAGTCTCGTGGAATTAGCTCCTGCAGGTTCAGGGCGACAATGTGGCCGTCCGCGCTTGAAACCTCCATGGCTGGAATAACAAGGAAGTCGGTTTCTTTCGCTATTTTTAGGCTGCCTTCAATCTGGTTGTGGTCAGCTACGGCTACTGCATTTAACCCCCGTTTTTTGGCGTAAAAAATCAGTTCTTTTGGGGTTATTGATGAATCTTTGGAGTAGTGGGAGTGTACGTGGAGGTCAACGTTAATTTGCATTAGTTAGCCCCGTTTTATTTTGGTTTGGCCTGCCGTTTTGGCTCTTATCTGAGCTAACTGTTCATCGAGTTTTGCTTCGTCAGCTTCTATTTTGTGAAATAGCGGTTTAGGTTTACCAATTTTGTGTCCAGCGGCAAGCGGTTTTAATGCCTCGTCCCATCTGCTTTCGCTCACGTGCCCCGGCAAGTTTAATGTTTGCCAAAGCCGCTCTGCACTGTCGGGGATAAAGAGTGCTGAAACCACTGTGACCGCTTTTACAGCTTGGGCGGCTACGTAGAATATGGTGGCTGCTTTTTCCTTGTCAGTTTTCATCAGGTTCCAGGGTTCCTTCTCGTTGAGGTACTGGTTTCCAATGCGGCTTATTGCGATTAGCGTGTTGGCGGCTGACTGAAGCCATGAGTCTTCGATTTCTTGGGCTGCAACCTGCACTTTCTCTTTGATTGCCTGCAACACGGCTTCGTCGTTGCTGTCTAGTTTGGTTGGGTTTGGGATTTCCGCGTCGAATTTGGAAACAATAAAGCTCAATGTGCGGTGGATGAAGTTGCCGAAGGTGTCGTTTAAGTCAGCGTTGATTTTTTCTATGAAGGCGCTCCATGTGAAGTTGGTGTCTTTGCTTTCTGGTCTTGTAGCGATTAAAAAGAAGCGCCAGTAATCTACTGGGAACATCTCTAAGGCTTCGTCTATCCAGACGCCGACGCGTTGGCTTTTTGAAGCTTTTTGTCCTTTGAACTGGAGGAATTCGGTGGCGGAAACGGTCCAGGGCAGGTTGTAGTCTTCGCCTGAAGCCAGCAGCAAAGCGGGCAGGATGATAGTGTGGAAGGGGATGTTGTCTTTGCCGACGAAGTAAAGTGTTTTGGCCTTTTTGTTAAACCAGAATTCCCGCCATTTTTCCGGTTGCCCCATGCTTTGGCACTGTTCGATGGTTGCTGAAACGTAGCCTAAAACGGCGTCAACCCAAACGTAGATGGTTTTGCCTTCGGCGCCTTTGAAGGGTGCAGGTATGCCCCATTCGACGTCGCGGGTAACGGCTCGGGGTTTTAAGCCTTCTTTTATCCAGTTTAAACTGAAGTTTTTAACGTTAACAGGAAGCTGCTGGTTACTCTGCAGGTACTCTGTTAATGGCTTAGAAAGTTTTGAGAGGTCAATGTACCAGTGCCGCGTAGTCTTCACTGTAGGTTTGTTTTTGCAGATAACGCAGTAAGGTTCAATCAGGTTGGTTGGTTCCAGCAACCTGCCGCACAAGTCGCATTGGTCTCCGCGTGCTTTTTCGCAGCCGCAGTAGGGGCATTTTCCCTCCACAAAACGGTCAGGCAAAAAACGTTGGTCATGCTTGCAGTAGAGCATTTGCGTTTCTTGCTCGAAGATGTAGCCGTTTTTTTGGATTTCAAGCAGGGTTTTCTGCACGAATTCCTTGTGGACTGGGCTTTCGGTGCTGGTGTAATTGTCAAATGAGGCGCTCCATCTGCTAAAGAGTTCTGCTACGCGGGCGTGGTTTCGGTCGGTTAGCGCTTTTGGCGTGATGCCCTGCTTTATGGCTTCGACCTCAATTGGTGTGCCATGTGTATCGGAACCGCTCACCATTAACACGTCGTCGCCCTTGAGTCTGTAGTATCGGGCTGTAACATCGGCTGATAGAACCGAGCCGACCAGGTTACCCAAATGGGGCGTGACGTTGATGTACGGCCAAGCGGATGTAACTAGAATTTTTTCAGGCAAATATATCTCCCACAACCGTTTAGTACCGCCCTTATTTAAAATTGCTAAGGCGCCGAGTCGAAAACGTAAGTGTGCTTGAAGGAAAAATCGCAAAGAAAGAAATATTTTGGGTAAGGCTTAAATTTTTCAAGACCTTACGCGTAAGCTGAGGTTTCACATTGCCTTACTGCCGAATATGCGGAGCCAAACTGGAAGAAAACGCGCATTTCTGCCACAAATGTGGAACACCAGTGGTTACCCTTACCTCTGCACCTGCGACTCTGCCAGCCATTTCGAGCAGTAAAAAACGCGTTTCACCCGACGCCATTGCCTTAGTCGCTGTGGTAGTTGCAGTGGTTATTGTTAGCCTCATAGTTTTTTCCATAGTTTACTCAACAAATTTTAATCAGTCAAAAAGTAACTCCGACCAAGGAAACTCGATGAAGCTAAATTTCGATTCTCAAGGCGGCTTCCCAAAAGTAAATGTTTTAGCCCAAAATTTGATTGGAAAAATCGGTCTCATCGATGCCATAACAAAGTCGTTCTGACGCTTATTGATTCTTAATTGCTCGTTCTTAAAATTGAGGTAAAACTCTATTGAGCCTTAAACTCTAACTTGTTTCCAGTAACGGCTAAATACTGCAAAGCCTAATTCCGTTGATGATTTAAGCGTGGGGAAGAAGACCAATGGATAACTTCTCAGAGTTAGTTATGGAATTAATCGAAGCGAGCCGCAAACATGAGCAGTATCGGGACAAAGAATGCATAAACATGATTGCAAGTGAGGGGCTGAAATCTCCCGCAGTTAACCAGATGCTTTGCTTCTCACATGACCTCGCATGCAGATACGCTGAAGGCGAAAACGACATTCATGGGCACGTTAAAAAACGCTACTATCAAGGCCAAAAGTACATGTCCCAAATCGAAGATTACACCACAGACATAATGAAAAGCTTGTTCAAGTCTGACTGGGCAGATGTACGTTTAGTTTCTGGCACCCACGCGAACCTAGCGACGTTCAAAGGTTTATCGTTAGCGTCAAAAAACAATAAAATGGTGGTCACCCCGCTTAGCTGCGGCGCACACATCTCTCACGATTACACGGGTTTAGCTGGCAACGTGTTGGGTTTGGAAAACATAAATCATGTTTACAACATAGACGAATTCAATATTGACCCAGACAAGTCAGCTTATGTTATACGAGCTGCCAAACCAGGCATAGTCACCTTCGGAGGCAGCCTCTTCCTGTTTCCACATCCGATACGCGAGTTGAGAGCGGTCTGCGAAGAAGTAGGCGCCTACATAGCCTACGACGCCTCCCATGTTCTGGGTTTAATCGCAGGCGGCGAATTCCAAGACCCTCTGCGAGAGGGCGCAGACTTTATTACCTCTTCAACCCACAAAACTTTCCCAGGTCCACAGGGCGGAGTCATTATGGGAAGCCCAACTACTCCAGCATGTGAGAAAGCAGTGAAAAAAATCCAGTTCGCTGTTTTTCCCCTTAGCGCTTCAAGCACCCACCTGGGCAGACTGCCTGCTCTCAGCATAGCTGCTTTGGAGATGAAGCTTTTCGGAGCTGAACTTGCAAGACAGATAGTGAAGAACGCCCAGACGGCTGGACAATACCTATATGAGAACGACGTTAAGGTTTTGGCAGAGAAAAAGGGCTTCACTAAATCTCACCAAATCGCGGTTGACATTCGCAGCTTCGGCGGCGGCAAAAAGATTGCACAAGACCTCGAAGACGCAAACATTATTCTAAACAAAAACCTTTTGCCCTACGATGACCAAAGCGGCAAAGACGACCCTTCAGGATTAAGAATCGGCTTCCAAGACGTAACCAGACGCGGCTTTAGAGAAGGCGACATTAAACACCTCTGCGACCTTATGCTTGACGTCATAAAAGGCAAACGCACACCAGCACAAGTCAAAGAAGACGTAATTTCATTCAAGAAAGAGTTTAACCAAGTGAAATACGGTTTTCAAAACGTGGAAGAAGCATTAACCTACCTTAGAAAAGCGTAGGTAACTTTTAGTTTTTCCCAAAAATATTCTGTCAGCTGGAATCTTTCAAAAGTGAAAATTAAGCCTAAATATTAATAAACCAACCCTCTCTCTTGAAACCTGAATTTGCCATGGTAGACCTTTTCTTAATCTACATCGTCATAACGGCAATAATCTTTGTAGTAGTCTTCATGCTGCTTCCCAGGTATGGACCGCACGCCATATCAAGATTAACGTGCCCAAAATGCAAGAAAAAATTTAACTATAATTGGGTTCCAGGAGCCAGCTTCATCTCCTTATACCGTGGGAATACACGACGCCTGCATTGCCCCTACTGCCACACTGTATCAACCTTTAACATAGCTGCTACGAGAATAAGCAGAGAACAAGCCGTTGCCCTGAAAAATAGGGCATAATTTCGTCAAGCGAAAAGGAAACCTTCAATTTTTCAGATATTCAATAGTTCGAGTTGCCAATTAACTTAAATCTTAAAGCTTGATAACCACTTAAAGGAGTCGGCCAAAATGAAGGTACTGTTAAATGACGGTTTAGAAAAAGAAGGGATAAAACTCTTCCAAGACGCGGGCATAGAGACAGACATCCAGAAAAGAGACCAAAGCAAGCTAGCCGCGGACATAGGGCAGTTTGACGCTTTAATTGTTCGCAGCGCCACCAAAGTCACCAGGAAAGTTATAGAAGCGGGCGCTAAAGGAAAACTCAAAATCATCGGCCGGGCAGGAGTAGGCTACGACAATATAGATGTAGAGGCCGCTTCAGAAAATGGGGTAGTAGTAAAATCTGCGCCCTACGGCAGCACGAACGCGGTGGCAGAGTTAACTTTCGGTTTAATGTTGGCTATTTCGAGAAATACTCCTCAATCTCACCATTCGCTTAAAGGCGGGGTTTGGAAAAAAGGGAAATTCAAAGGAAACGAGTTATCTTACAAAACGCTGGGTATTTTGGGATGCGGAAGGATTGGACAAAGACTAGCGGAGATTGCACGCCGCGGCTTTGACATGGAAGTAATCGGTTACGATATCAGGCCATGTCTTGAATCAAGCATAAAATTCGTTTCAAAAAAGGAAGTTCTGTCCAAAGCCGATTACATAAGCATCCATACAGGCGGAAAAGAAGTGGTTATAGGCGAAAAAGAACTCGCCTCAATGAAGCCGACTGCTTACCTAATTAACACTTCAAGAGGCAGCAACGTCGATGACCAGGCACTGTTCAAAGCATTAAAAGAAGGAAAAATCGCAGGCGCTGCAGTAGACGTTCACGGGGACGAACCAAAAAGTGAAGACGCAGAATTCAAAAACAAGCTCAAGGACTTAGATAATGTGGTTTTAAGCAGCCACCTTGGCGCCTCGACAATTGAAGCCCAAAGAGAAACATCAACTGAGATTGCACGGGTAGTTTCAGGTTATCTTTTAGGCGGAGACTTTGCTGAATCGGTGAATGCGGGTGAAAGCATAGAGCTGGAAGAGATACCGGTTTACACGTTGTTTATTCATCACCGCGATGTGCCGGGGGTTTTCGCTAACATCGACAAAGTCTTAGCCGACAACGACATAAACATCAGAGCAAACTATTCAAGACAAATTGGAAACAGCGGCTTCGCAATTTCGGTGTATGTCATCCACAAAAAAGTTACCTCAGAAATAATAAAGAAGCTCAAAGCAGTCCCAAACGTTTGCAACGTAAAAGTTTAAGCCTTAAACGCCTGGTTGAATCAGGCATATAAACTAGTTTTCTTTTTTAAAGTAGCCATGCGACTTGGAGTTCTGTTTTCAGGCGGCAAAGACTCAACCCTTGCCCTTCACTACGCTGCAGAAAAGGAAGAAGTCGCGTGCCTAATTACATTACTTTCGGAAAATAAAGAGAGCTTCATGTTTCACACGCCCAACATTGACGTGTCGACGCTTCAAGCAAAAGCTTTAGCATTGCCTCAAATAACAAAAAAAACGAAAGGCGAAAAGGAGAAAGAGCTCGCCGACTTGGAAGACGCAATCGATGAAGCCGCAAAAAAGTTTAAGATAGAGGGCGTCGTGACAGGCGCAGTGGAGTCAGTTTATCAGGCTGAACGGGTCCAGCGTATATGCAACCGCCTTGGGCTTTGGTGTTTCAACCCGCTTTGGAAGCACGACCAGAAAACCCTCTTAGAAGAGCTTCTTGAAAAAAAGTTTAATGTGATTATTTCAGGGGTTTTCGCGTATCCCCTTGACGAGAAATGGCTTGGCAAACAAATCGACACCAAAATGGTAGAGAGGCTAGTTGACCTTCAGCAAAAGTATGGTTTAAGCCCAGCTGGTGAAGGTGGCGAAATTGAGACAACCGTTTTAGATGCGCCTTTGTTCAAAAGGAAAATCGAGGCCCTTGATTACGGTGTTGAATTTAGGGGAAATTCCGGAGTGTTCATAATTAAGCAGGCTCAGCTGGTTTCCAAATGATTCTGATTGTAGACATGAATTGGAAGAAGGATTCACTTGGCTACTATGAATTTGTACTGCCTATACTCGCCGTTGCTAAAACCCAAGACCAATGCACCGTAAAGCATTTCCTGGAAGTGACCAGCTTAGAGGTAAGCCAATGTGAGAGGGTTATCCTTTCGGGTACGGCGCTTCAGGACACGGCGACTTTGAGTCAACCAGAAAAGTTCGTGTGGCTCAAAGAAACAGAAAAGCCAGTTTTAGGCATCTGTGCAGGCATGGAAACTATGGGAGTCGTGTTTGGTATGCGTCTTATTCGATGTTTGGAAATGGGCATGACATCGATAAGTGTAGTGAAGCAGAATCCGTTTTGTTGCGAAGACTTCAAAGCCTACTCACTTCACAGTTACTGCGTCGAGCCTTCAGCCAACTTTGAGTTTTTCGCAAAATCCACAAAATGCGCCCAAATTATTAAGCATAAAACGAACCCGATTTACGGAGTGCTTTTTCATCCGGAAGTCAGAAACATAGAGTTGATTAAAACCTTCATTCAGCTGAAAGGTTAGCAGCTGGTTAGTTACCGCTGAAGAGTTAGGTAACAGAAACTTAATTACTCACCAAATTCACCTTAAATTAGCGCTATTTTTGTTGTTTTAAGCGGATGATTTTGACATGATAAACAAGTTACCAATAGAAAAACTAAGAAAAGAATGTGACCCGACTTTTATGCAGTGTGAATCAACCAAGGAACTTGCTCCCTTGAGCGGAATTATAGGTCAAGAAAGAGCCGTCCGCGCTTTAAAGTTTGGTCTGGGCATAAAAGACCATGGCTTTAACATGTACGTTGCCGGTTACCCTGGCACGGGCAGAAAAACAGCGGTTAAAAACTTTGTTGAAGCACAAGCTAAAATCCAGCCAGTTCCGCCCGACTGGTGTTACGTGAACAATTTCGGTAATCAATATGAGCCCAAAGCCATTCAGTTGCCGGCGGGAAAAGGCAAAGTGTTCCGCGAGGACGTAAAAAATTTTATTGAGAACGTTCGAAACGCGCTTCCTAAAGCCTTTGAAAGCGAAGATTACGCAGCAAGAAGAGAAGCCACAATCAAAGGTTTAGAAAATAAAAGAAAAGAAATAATTGAGCAGTTAAATCAGAAGGCTCAACAAGAAGGCTTTGTTATTCAAACCACACCCATCGGTCTTCTTCTTATTCCAGTGTTAGACGGCAAACCGCTAAGCGATGAAGAAATGTTGGCGTTGCCTCAAAAAACGAAGGATAAGCTTAATGAAAAGAGGGAAAAATTGGAAGGGGAATTCCGCAATTCCATGAGGCAACTAATTGACATGGAGAGACAAATTCACGAGGCACTAAAAAGACTAAACAAGGAAGTCGCGCTCTACGCTTTGGGCAATCAAATGGAGAGCCTGCTGGAGAAATACAAGGAAAACCCAGAGGTTACGGCTTATCTTAAAGCTGTGGAAAACGACATCTTGGACAATCTGGAACAGTTCGTCAGAAGAGGAGCTGGCGAACCTCGAGAGCAGCTACCGTTCCAGCTTCCTTGGATGAGAGAGGACCCCTACAAGAAATACGCGGTGAACGTGGTTATCGACAATTCAGAGACCAAGGGTGCCCCAGTAATCGTGGAAAGTAACCCCACCTACCAAAACCTTCTAGGCAGAACAGAGAAAGAAGCACAGTTCGGAGCTTTAACCACGGATTTCAGCATGATACGGGCAGGATCCGTACATAAAGCCAATGGCGGATACCTGATTGTTCCAATGGAAGATTTGCTTCGTAACCCTTTCTCCTATGACGGTTTAAAGCGAGACCTCAAGGACGGCAAGATTGTTATTGAGGAACCGGAGGAACGCTACGGTTTCCTCAGCATCAAAACCATCAAACCCCAGCCTATTCCTTTAACTGCAAAAGTTATCTTAATCGGTGACCCCAACATTTACCAGTTGCTGTTTCAGTTAGACACTGATTTTAGAGAGCTCTTCAAAATTAAAGCGGAATTTGACACAGTGATGGACAGAACAGAAGACAAAGTGATGCAGTACGCTAACTGGGTTTGTACACTTTGTGAAAAAGAGAACCTCAAACACCTCGACGCCACAGGAGTAGCGAAACTGGTAGAATATAGTTCAAGGATTGCCGACGACCAATACAAGCTGTCCACCCAATTTGCTCATGTCGCGGACGTAATTAGAGAATCCAACTATTATGCAATGGAAGAAAACGCCGAGTTCATAACTGGAAACCACGTCAAAAAAGCCATAGAAGAAAAAGTTTACCGCTCAAAACTCATTCAAGAAAAAAT
>Ga0182021_10005897_pt1 | contig 14567 bp, 12 predicted proteins | sample 612E3MmetaG_FD_120493 | JGI IMG/M metagenome (GOLD analysis project Ga0182021, IMG submission 120493) | Permafrost microbial communities from Stordalen Mire, Sweden - 612E3M metaG (Illumina Assembly) | ecosystem: Environmental > Terrestrial > Soil > Wetlands > Permafrost | place: Sweden... | reverse complement strand
GACCGTCTGGACACCGACATCGAGGGCGCGCACGTGGTCGGCATCGACTCCCTGTTCGTCCTGTCGGGGTCCCACGGGGTCGACGAGCTGCTCGCCGCACCACCGGAACAGCGCCCCACGTACGTGGCGGCTGACATCTCCGGGCTGCTGCAACCGGCCGTGGGTACGGGTGATGGACCGCTCGACGATCTGTGGCGCTCGGCGCTCGCAGCCTGGCGCGAAGCAGGCCCTCGCGGGACGGACCAAGAAACCCTGCAGCCCTAACGTAGGCTTCTGCCGTTCGTCCGCCGATCAGGAGACTCCATGAGGACACGTACCGCGACCACCGACCTGGCCCTCGTGGCCGTCTTCGCCGCGCTGGTCGCCGCCTGCACCCTGGTGCCGGCGATCCCCGTCGGCATCGGCGTCCCGATCACGCTGCAGACGCTCGGCGTCATGCTGGCCGGGCTCGTCCTCGGACCGCTGCGCGGCTTCCTGGCTGTCCTGCTGTACGTGGCGGTCGGTCTGGCAGGCCTCCCGGTCTTCGCGCAGGGTGGCGCCGGCCTGGCGAACCTCGTGAAGCCGTCGGCCGGCTACCTGCTCGCGTTCCCGTTGGGCGCGCTCGTGACGGGCGCCATTGCCGTGTGGACCCGCAACCTCAAGGTGTGGCGGCCACTCACGCTGGCGCTCAGCGCGATCGTGGGCGGCATCCTCGTCGTACATCCCCTCGGCATCCTCGGCCTGATGGTGAACGCGAAGCTGTCCCTCGCCAAGGCATTCGGTGTGGACCTCGTCTTCCTGCCCGGAGACCTCGCGAAGGTCGCCATCGCCACCGCCGTCGCGGCTGTCGTCCACAAGGCGTTCCCCGTGCTGCTGGCCGCTCGCCCGCGGCCCGTACCGGCACCCTCGCAGTGATCGAGCTGCGCGAGGTCGGGGTCACGGTCCCGGGAGCGGCGCCTGGCATCGCACCTCGCGCGCTTCTCGCGGACGTCACGCTGACCCTCTCCGAGCAGCGGATCGCCGTCATCGGCGCGAACGGCTCCGGCAAGTCCACTTTGCTGCGACTGCTCAACGGCCTCATCCTCCCTAGCCAGGGTCAGGTCTGTGTCGATGGTCTCGACACCGCGAGGGACGGCAGTGCCGTACGCCGCCGCGTCGGCTTCGTGTTCACCGACCCGCTCGCGCAGCTCGTCATGCCGACGCCGATCGAGGACGTCGAGCTGAGCCTGCGCCGCACGGTGCCGCGCGCCGAACGTCGGGCAAGGGCAGCCGCGCTGCTGGACGCGTACGGGCTGGGACACCTCCAGCACTCCAGCGTGTACGACCTGTCCGGCGGCGAGCGTCAGCTGGTCGCGCTGGTGAGCGTCCTGGCTGTCGAGCCACACGTCGTCGTCGCCGACGAACCGACGACCCTGCTCGACCTGCGCAACCGCAACCGCATCCGCGACGAGCTCGCACGCCTCGACCAGCAGCTGGTCGTCGCGACGCACGACCTCGAGCTCGCCCAGGACGCCGAGCGCGTACTGGTCGTCGAGGGCGGCCGGATCGTGGCCGACGGTCCTCCGGACACCGCCATCGCCGCGTACGTCGAGCTGGTCCAGAGATGAAGGCCGGCAACGAGCTGTTCGGCACCTACCAGCCAGCCGGGAGCCGCCTCGAGGCCCTGTCCGTCGGCTGGAAGTACGTCCTCCTGCTGGCGCTGACCATCCCCGCCATCGCCGTGGGGCGCTGGTGGTTCTCCCTGGCGTCCATCGTCGTGACGATCGTGATCCTCGTCGCGGCTCGCGTCGGCGTCCGCCGCGCCGCAGGCCTCAGCATCGGGATGGTCGTGGTCTGCGCCCTGGTCGTCGCCGTCCAGGCTCTCGCGGGACATGTCGTGACGGGGGTCGTCGTCGTCGAGAACCTCGTCCTTGCCCTGTACGCGACGCGGGTGCTGACCCTCACGACGCCGATCCCCGAACTGGTCGACGGCATCGCCATCGCGTGCCGTCCGCTCCGGTTCTTCCGCGTCGACCCGGAGCGCATCGCGCTTGCCGTGGCCGTGATGGTGCGCAGCCTGCCCCACCTCCTGGGCGCTTTCGACGAGGTGCGCGAGGCGGCCACCGCCCGGGGCATCCGCCGCAACCCCGTCGCGTACGTCGCCCCCGTCGTGGTCCGCGCCGTCGCGTACGCCCACGCCACCGGGGACGCGCTCGCGGCCAGAGGCCTGGGCGAGGACGATCTCGCGATGTCCACGGACACTACGATGGCGCCGTGACCGAGCAACCGCCCGTCACGGGCCGAGACGACATCGACACCGCCTGCCGCGACGTCGCCGATCTCAGCGACGTGGCGATCACCGAGCACGTCGACCGGCTGACGCGCGCCCACGAGGTCGTCTCCAGCGCGCTCGCGAACGTCCCTCTCGTGGCGCTGCCCAAGCCAGGCGGACCGATCGAACCCCAGCTGCCCCAGCCCGGTCGGTGACGTGCGCCTCGACCAGGCACTCGTGAGCCGTGGCCTTGCCCGGTCGCGGCAGCACGCGAGCGAGCTGATCCGTTCGGGTCAGGTGACCGTCGACGGCGTGGCGGCCGTCAAGCCGTCCCTCCCGGTCGATGACACGGCCCAGCTCGACGCACCACTCGACATGTACGTGGGACGCGCGGCCCACAAGCTCCTGGGTGCGCTGGCCGACTCGGCGACGACGGTCCGCGGCCGTGCCCTCGATGCCGGCGCCTCGACCGGGGGCTTCACGCAGGTGCTGCTCGAGGCCGGAGCCGAGCGGGTGTACGCGGTCGACGTGGGGCACGACCAGCTCGCGGCGGCCGTGCGCACGGACCCGCGCGTCGTCGTCCACGAGGGCACCAACCTGCGCGACCTGACGCTCGAGCTCCTGGAGGACGAGCCCCTGGACCTCGTCGTCGCGGACGTGTCCTTCATCTCGCTGCGGCTCCTCGTCGGGCCTCTGCTCAACGTGCTCCGCGCCGACGGCGTGGCGTTGCTCATGGTCAAGCCGCAGTTCGAGGTCGGCAGGGAGCGGCTCGGGTCCGGTGGTGTCGTCCGTGACGAGAAGGACCGGGTCGCCGCCGTCGACGGGGTGGCACACGCGGCCGAGGCCCACGGCTGGTCGGAGGACTGGCGCGGTCCGTCGAGGCTTCCCGGGCCCGCTGGAAACGTCGAGTACTTCCTTCGTCTGCGTCGAGCGGGACACTAGGGTTGTGGCCATGACATCCCCCTCCAGCGTGCAGCGGGTGGTGGCTGTCCAGACGCACCTCGGCAGGCCCGAGGCGATCGCCGCCACGTGCGAGTTCGTGCGCTCCGTCACGGCCCACGGCCTCGTCGTCGCCGCCGAGACGGACGTCGCCAAGGCACTCCAGAGCTGCTCTCCCGGCATCGGCATCATCGACAAAGACGGCATCGACGGCCTCGAGGTGGTCGTCGTGTTCGGGGGCGACGGCACGATCCTCAAGTCGGCCGAGTGGGCTCTCACGAAGAAGGTCCCCGTTCTCGGCGTGAACCTTGGACACGTCGGCTTCCTCGCCGAGCTCGAGGTCAGCGACCTGCCGCGCATCGTCGACCAGGTGATCCGCCGTGACTACGTCATCGAGAAGCGCCTCGTGATCTCGGTGGAGCTCCGGACCGACCCCGACGGCCCTGTGACCTGGCACTCGTTCGCGGTGAACGAGGTGTCGATCGAGAAGCTCTCGCGGCGTCGCATGATCGAGGTGCTGGCCCAGGTCGACGGCCTGCCGGTGTCGCGGTGGGGCTGCGACGGGCTCCTGGTATCCACCCCGACCGGCTCCACGGCGTACGCGTTCTCGGCCGGCGGCCCCGTGATGTGGCCGGAGCTGGAGGCGTTCCTCATGGTGCCGCTCAGCGCCCACGCGCTCTTCGCCCGTCCGCTCGTCCTCGGCCCCGAGAGCGAGGTCGTCGTCGACCTCGTCGGCGGCGAGGGTGCCGTGCTGTGGTGCGACGGGCGACGTACGGTCGACGCGCCTCTGGGGTCACGCGTCACGGTCCGGCGGCACGAGAACTACCTGCAGGTGGCGCGGCTCTCCGTGCAGCCGTTCACGAACCGCCTCGTCAAGAAGTTCGGGCTGAGCGTCGAGGGCTTCCGCACCCGCTACGGGCAGACCCTCAGCTGATGCTCGTCGAACTGCGGATCGTCGGGCTGGGCGTCATCGGCGACGCCCTCCTCGAGCCTGGCCCCGGGCTGACCGTGGTCACCGGCGAGACCGGTGCCGGGAAGACTCTCGTGGTGTCGGGACTGGGACTCGTCGCGGGTGCGCGAGCCGAGGCCCGGGTCGTACGGCAAGGGTCTGACCGCGCCGTCGTCGAGGCCCGGTTCGTGGACGTCCCCGCGGCGGTGGCCGCCGGCGTCGACGACGCCGGGGGAGTGCTCGATGAGCGGGAGCTGCTCGTCTCACGCCAGGTCGCGGCCAACGGCCGGTCCCGTTCCATGCTCGGCGGCGTACAGGTCCCTGCCGCGGTCGGCGCCGACATCGGCGCACAGCTCGTCACCATCCACGGACAGTCGGAGCAGCAGCGTCTAGCGGCGCCCGAGCGGCAGCGCGACGTGCTGGACCGATCGGCGGGTACGGAGCTGGCCGACGAGCTCGCCACGTACAGGGAGGACTACGCGGCCCGGCAGCTGGCGAGGACCGAGCTGGCCCGTCTCAAGGAGCAGGCGCGCGAGCGGGCGCGCGAGCAGGACCTGCTCGAGTACGGGCTCCAGGAGATCGCGGCGGTGGCGCCCGAGGCCGACGAGGACGTGGCGCTCGCCGCGGAGGCGGCCCGGCTGCAGGCCGTCGACGACCTCCGCCTGTACGCACAGCGAGCCTCGGTGGCCCTGTCGGGTGACGAGGACGCGGTCAACGACGAGCCGAGCGCGCTCGGCCTGGTGGCGACGGCGCGCAAGGCGCTGGAGGCGGCCGCGGATGCCGATGTGCAGGCCACCGAGCTCGCCTCGCAGGCACGGGAGGTCACGGCGCTGGTGGCCGACCTTGCCGCGACCACAGCGTCGTACCTGGCGGACCTCGACGCGGACCCCGTACGTCTCGAGTGGGTGGCCTCTCGCAGGGCGCAGCTGCAGGGCCTGACCCGCAAGTACGGCGAGACGATCGTCGAGGTGCTCGAGTGGTCCGCGGTCAGCGCCTCCCGGCTCACCTCGCTCCAGGCGAGCGACGACCGGATCGGCGCCCTCACGCAGGAGGTCGCGGCCCTCACCACGCGCATCGAGGCTTCGGCGAAGCGGATCACGACGATGCGGCGCGCCGCGGCGACCACGTTGTCCGACGCGGTCCAGCACGAGCTTGTCGCGCTCGCCCTGCCCCACGCTCGGCTCGAGTTCGCGGTGACGCCGCTGTCCGAGCCCGGCCCGTACGGCGCCGACGCCGTGAGCCTGCTGTTCTCCGCCAATCCGGGGTCTCAGCCGGGTCCGCTGGCGAAGGTGGCGTCGGGTGGCGAGCTGTCGAGGGTGCGTCTGGCGCTCGAGGTGGTGCTCGCCGACGCCGGCGGTGGGGAGACGTTCGTGTTCGACGAGGTCGACGCCGGCATCGGTGGCGCGGTCGCGCTCGAGGTCGGAAGCCGGTTGGCGCGACTCGCACGCCTCACCCAGGTCATCGTCGTGACCCATCTCGCGCAGGTGGCCGCGTACGGCGACCGCCACTTCGTCGTCGCCAAGTCCGACGACGGCACGGTGACGACGTCCGGGCTGCGCGCTGTCGACGGCGACGAGCGGCTGCGGGAGCTGGCGCGGATGATGGGTGGTCACGACGACACCGAGGCTTCGCGGACCCACGCCCGCGACCTGCTGGCGCGAGCCACCAAGGACAAGGGAACGCGATGAACCGCTTCGACGGGATGGCCGCCACCTGGGAGGCCAACCCGCGCCGCGCCGAGCGGGCGAAGGCCACCGCCGACGCGATCGCCGCACGCATCCGGTTGCAACGCACGTGGTCGGTGGTCGACGTGGGCAGTGGCACGGGTCTGCTGAGCCGCATGCTCGCGGACCGCGTGGGCAGGATCGTCCTCGTCGACACCAGCCCCGGGATGACCGAGGTCGCGGCTGAGCAGATTGCGGCCAGCGGCATGAGCTCGCTGTCCGCCGTGTGCCTCGACATCACGACCGAAGCACCGCCCGGCGGCCCGTTCGACCTCGCCGTGAGCCTCCTGATGCTGCACCACGTCCACGACGTCGAAGGGTTCCTCGAGGCGGTGCTCTGTCGTCTGGAACCGGGCGGCTACCTTGCGTTCGCCGACCTGGCCGCGGAGGACGGGTCCTTCCACGAGGACCCCACGGAGGAGGTGCACCACCACGGCTTCGAACCGCACCAGCTCGCCGCGATGGCCGTGTCGGCAGGCTACGTGGACGTGGCCGTCGAGGAGATCCACCAGATGGTGAAGCAGAGGGACGGCCAGGACAGGTCGTACGGTCTCCTGCTGCTCACCGGCCGCGTACCGGTGACTGTGACGACGGCCTGACCGGCCGACGCCTCAGCGAAGCCGGTTCCGGCTGGCCGGAGTGGTCGTCCCTCCGGGCGGGATCGTGCCACCGCGGCCGAGGGCCTTGCGCTGTGCCTTCATGTGGCGGCGGACGTTGCCGAGCACCGTGCTGGTGACGATCGCGATGAGGATCGCCGGCCACCAAGGGACCGCACCCATCAGCGCGAGCACGATCATGACGGGCCAGACCACGCCGCCGACCGTGGCGATGGTGGTCTCCATCACCGTCGGAGGCGGCACCGCGCCACGTGGGACCAGGACCGATCCGGACGCGACCGGACCCTCGGCCGGAGCGGCTTTCGGGTCGTTGTCCGACGGGAAGGACGGCTGCCGCCACTGCGGCTCCGGCTCCCCGGTGGGTGTGTTGCTCACCTCCTCATCGTAGGACGCGGATATCGCCGCCACATCGGCCGCGGCGCGCCAAGGGGTGGGCGTCCGACGGTGGAGGCCCGGTCGGCATATAGGCTGGAGGCCCGTGGGGAAGACAGAGAACACCAAGCATATTTTCGTAACCGGCGGCGTCGTGTCCTCCTTGGGCAAGGGCCTTACTGCTTCAAGCCTCGGGTCGTTGCTCGTCGCTCGCGGCCTCAACGTGACCATGCAGAAGCTGGATCCGTACCTCAACGTCGATCCGGGCACCATGAACCCGTTCCAGCACGGCGAGGTCTTCGTCACCGAGGACGGCGCCGAGACTGACCTCGACATCGGCCACTACGAGCGCTTCCTCGACGTGAACCTGACGGCCGACGCGAACGTGACGACCGGCAAGATCTACTCCTCGGTCATCGCCAAGGAACGTCGCGGCGACTACCTCGGCGACACGGTCCAGGTGATCCCGCACATCACGAACGAGATCAAGGACGAGATGCTCGCCATGGCCAAGCCTGGCGTCGACGTCGTCATCCACGAGGTCGGCGGCACCGTCGGCGACATCGAGTCGCTGCCGTTCCTCGAAGCCGCGCGACAGGTGCGCCGGGACGTCGGCCGCGAGAACGTCTTCTTCCTCCACGTCTCCCTCGTCCCGTACATCGGCCCGTCCGGCGAGCTCAAGACCAAGCCCACACAGCATTCCGTGGCGGCGCTGCGAGCGCTCGGCATCCAGCCCGACGCGCTCGTCTGCCGCTGCGACCGCGCCGTGCCCGACAGCGTGAAGCGCAAGATCTCCCTCATGTGCGACGTCGACGAGGACGCGGTCATCTCGTGCCCCGACGCGCCCTCGATCTACGAGATCCCCAAGGTGCTGCACGACGAGGGCCTCGACGCGTACGTGGTGAGGCGGCTCAACCTCTCCTTCCGCGACGTGAACTGGAAGGCGTGGGACGACCTGCTCGAGCGCGTCCACAGCCCCAAGGAAGACGTCACGATCGGCCTCGTCGGCAAGTACATCGACCTTCCCGACGCGTACCTGTCCGTCCTCGAGGCGCTGCGCGCCGGTGCGTTCGCGAACTGGGCGAAGGTGGCCATCCAGTGGATCCCCTCGGACGACTGCGCGACTCCCGAGAGCGCCGCGCACGCACTGGGTAGCGTCGACGGGATCGTCGTGCCCGGCGGCTTCGGCATCCGTGGCGTCGAGGGCAAGATCGGCGCGATCCGGTACGCACGCGAGAACCACGTGCCCATCCTCGGCCTGTGCCTCGGCCTCCAGTGCATGGTCATGGAGGTGGCCCGCGACCTCGCCGGGCTGGAAGGCGCGGCGTCGACCGAGTTCGACCCCGACACCGCGCACCCCGTCATCGCGACGATGGCCGAGCAGGTCAAGATCGTCTCAGGCGAGGGCGACCTGGGCGGCACGATGCGCCTCGGCTCGTACCCCGCAGAGCTGGCCCGCGGCTCCATCGTGAGCAGGCTGTACGGGACCAGGCAGGTCACCGAACGTCACCGCCACCGCTACGAGGTCAACAACTCCTATCGGGGTCAGCTCGAGAAGGCCGGTCTCGTGATCTCGGGCACGTCCCCGGATTCGAAGCTCGTCGAGTTCATCGAGCTCCCGACCTCCGTGCACCCGTTCTTCGTGGCGACGCAGGCGCACCCCGAGCTGAAGTCGCGTCCGACCAAGCCGCACCCTCTGTTCAAGGGTCTCGTGGAGGCTGCCCTGCGCCGCAAGAATGCCGGCCGGCTGCCCGAGGCGGACGAGTGAGCCTTCCGGGCTCAGAGGTCACCCCCGACGAACTGCGCGACGTACGGCTCGCGTGGCCGACACGTCGCGTCGACGAGGTGCGTGGTCGCATGATGCGGTTCGTCACCGACGAGGTGACGACACCGGACGGGCACACGATGGTGCGCGAGTACCTCGAGCATCCCGGCGCCGTCGCGATCATCGCGGTCGACGACCAGTCGCGACTCGCCGTGGTCATCCAGTACCGGCACCCCGTCGGCTACAAGGAGGTCGAGGCACCGGCAGGGCTCCTCGACGTCGAGCGGGAGGACCCCCTCGCCGCCGCGCAGCGCGAGCTCCGCGAGGAGGCCGAGCTGGCCGCCCGCGACTGGCGCGTCCTCGTGGACATGTTCTCGTCGCCCGGGGGAAGCTCCGAGTCGATCCGCATCTACCTTGCGCGCGATCTCGTACAGGCACCTCGGCCCGAGGGGTTCGTCCTCGGTGACGAGGAGGCTCACATGGACATCCGCTGGGCGGCGCTCACGGATGTCGTCGACGCCATCTACGCCGGTCACCTGCAGAACCCGAGCCTCGTCGTGGGGGCACTGAGCCTCACGACCGCCCTGCACGAGGGCCGCATCGACCAGCTCCGCCCAGGCAATGCGGCGTGGGACGCACGGAGGGTACTCACGGACAGGCGGTAGGCATGGCTTCCTGGCACGACACGTCGCGATCGGTGGCGGAGCGCGCCGCCGCGCTCCTCGCCGAGCTGACCCTTGTGGAGAAGGCGGCTCAGCTGGGATCCAGCTGGGAACGGCCGTCGAGCCGGCACACCGGCGACGGCGACGTCGCTCCGATGGCGAGTGCGTTCTCCGGTCGCGGTCTCGACGTCGCTGCCGCCGACGGCCTCGGCCACCTCACCCGCATCTTCGGTACGGAGCCCCTCGAGGTGTCCGACGGCGTCGCGCGGCTGCGGGCGTCGCAGCATCGCGTCGTCGAGCTCAACCGGCTCGGGATCCCCGCGATCGCGCACGAGGAGTGCCTCACCGGCTTCACCGCGTTCCACGCGACCGTCTACCCGGCCGCCATCGCCTGGGGTGCGACGTTCGACCCCGATCTCATCGATGAGATGGCCCAGGCCATCGGCGAGGACATGCGGGCGGTCGGCGTGCACCAGGGCTTGTCGCCGCTGCTCGACGTCGTCCGCGACTACCGCTGGGGTCGTGTCGAGGAGACGATGGGCGAGGACCCGTACGTGGTCGGCACGATCGGTACGGCGTACGTTCAGGGCCTCCAGCGCGCGGGCATCGCCGCCACGCTCAAGCACTTCGTCGGCTACTCCGCCTCACGGGCGGCGCGCAACCACGCCCCGGTTCCGATGGGCCGCCGCGAGCTCGAGGACGTCATGCTGCCGAGCTTCGAGATGGCGGTCCGTCTGGGCGGTGTCGAGTCGGTCATGAACTCGTACTCGGACATCGACAACGTCCCGGTGGCCGCCTCCTACGAGCTGCTCACCCACGTGCTGCGGGAGAGGTGGGGGTTCACCGGCACCGTCGTCAGCGACTACGGAGCCATCGCCTTCCTCCACCTCATGCACCACGTCGCCGCCGACCTCGCCGACGCGGGCCGGCTGGCGCTCACGGCGGGTCTGGACATCGAGCTGCCCCAGACGGTCTCGTACGCACCGCTGGCCACCGAGGTCGCAGAAGGACGCCTGGACGAAGCCCTTCTGGACCGCGCCGTGCTGCGGGTGCTGGAGCAGAAGATCCGCCACGGCCTGCTGGACCCGGGCTGGGATCCCGAGGCGCAAGGCGACCCGTCCCGGGACCTCGACTCTGTACGGAACAGGGACCTCGCACGCCGGGTGGCCGAGGGCAGCATCGCGCTCCTGGCCAATGACGGGATCCTCCCGCTCCAGGCGCAGACGATCGCGCTCGTCGGCCCCGTCGCCGCGGAGCCCAGGTCCTTCATGGGCTGCTACGCGTTCCCTAACCACGTACTCGGCAGGTACCCGGAGCTCGGGATCGGCCTACCCGTCGTCTCGCTCGCCGAAGGGCTGGCCGCCGAGCTGCCCTCGTCCCTTGTCGTCACCGCCCCCGGCGTGCCGTTCCTCGCCGAGGACCGCTCACAGCTCGAGGCGGCTGTCGAGGCGGCCCGGAAGGCGGACCTGGCAGTCATCGCCGTCGGAGACCTCGCCGGCATGTTCGGCACCGGCACCTCCGGCGAGGGCTGCGACTGCGAGGACCTCAGCCTCCCCGGCCTGCAGGGAGAGCTCGTCGAAGCGGTGCTGGCGACCGGTACGCCGACGGTGCTGCTGCTGGTCTCCGGGCGCCCGTACGCACTGGGTGCGTACGCATCACGCTGCCGCGCGGTGGTCGCCGCCTTCATGCCGGGCGTCGAGGGTGCCGCGGCGATCGCCGGCGTCCTCAGCGGGCGGCTCAACCCGTCCGGCCATCTGCCCGTGGCGATCCCGGACGGCCCAGGCGGTCAGCCCGGCACCTACCTCGCAGCGCCGCTCGGCTGGTTCTCCGAGGGCGTGTCCAACCTCGACCCGCGCCCTCTGTATCCCTTCGGCCACGGCCTCTCGTACACGTCCTTCGCATGTACGGACCTCGTGACCGATGCGACCGAGGTCGACGTCGCGGGCACCGTACGACTGACCCTGACGGTCACGAACACCGGTGACCGAGCCGGCGCCGAGGTCGTCCAGGTGTACGCGAGCGACCCGGTCGCCTCTGTTGTGCGGCCGCTCAAGCAGCTGATCGGCTACGTCAAGGTGGCCCTGGAGGCCGGGCAGTCGGCAGAGGTCGGCGTCGCGGTGCACGCGGACCTCTTCTCGTTCACCGGTCTCGGTTACGAGCGCATCGTCGAGCCAGGCGAGATCGTGCTCAGCGTCGGCACGTCCAGTGAGGATCGTCCGCTCGAGGCGCGGATCACGCTCACGGGAGCGACTCGGCTCGTGGGCGAGGGGCGCGAGCTCATGTCGTCAACGACCGTACGGACCGCCTGACCTGGGCGCCAGACCGTTCGGCGCCGGCGGTGTCTTCCTCGCTCCAGCGGATGAATCAACTCTGTGTCAAGGGATTTCGTTCAGTAAGCCTCGATATCGTCGGGTCGAGCGAGGCCCTGCGGGTGGGCAAGAGGGGTCGAGGAAGACCGTCCTGAGGCGCATAAGCCCACGAATTGCGGTGAAGCTGCCTACACGAATCGCTGTCGGGAAGTTGCGCACATGCTTCGTGACTCCTAGGGTTTGGTTAAGACTTTCTCATCTGAGTTGGTCGCTTGGGGAACTTTGGGGAGTTCATCGTGATTCGTCTGTCGCGCGCGCGGCTGGCTCAGTTCATCGCTGCTCTGGCGGTGCTGATCAGTGCCTTGGCCTTGTCATCCGGTTCGGCGCAGGCTGCGTCGCTCAACGGGGCGTTCACCAACATCAAGGTCACGGCGGCATCGGGCTCCGGCCCGATCTACCCGTGGGAGCAGATCAGGGTGGCGGCCGACTGGTCGGTACCTGACAAGACACCCGCTGGGACGACGTTCTCGCTCACGTGGCCCGCAGCCCAGCTGAGCGGCATCGGCGGCAGCCTCGTGCTGAAGAACACCGCGGGTGACACCGTCGCCACCTGCACCCTGGGCACAGCGAGCCTGGACTGCGCACTGACCGCGTTCGTGACGACGCACCCGTACAACATCAAGGGCTCCGTCTGGTTCACGCTGACCCAGGTCAACATCCCCGAGAACAGCACCGTGTCCATCCCCTTCACGGCCGGCACCACGAAGACCGTCGTGCAGTACCCGACGACCGGGTCCGTGCCGAACAGCTTCACGGGCATCGACTACTACAAGGACGTGTGGGTCCACGACGGCACCACGACCTGGTACATCTACCTCCCGGGTGGCAAGACAGGGCAGACCGTCGACTACAACAACGTCGTCATCGAGGACACCCTGGGCGCCAACCAGACCTTCCTTCCCGGCACCTTCACCCTGGAGCACGGCACCAAGCTGAACTCCGACGGCACCTGGCCGATCTGGCAGACCGCCGCGAAGTCGCTGTACACCGTGACCCCCAACGGCACCAACTCGTTCACGTTCAAGGCCCCCGTGCTCGCCAAGGGCGGCTGGTGGCGCCTCGTGTACGACGTCAAGGTGGACACCGGCTACAAGGGCCAGATCTCCAACACCGCCAAGACCTCGTGGGACACGCACCAGCAGGTGTCGACCACGCACACGGAGATCTACCTCGAGGCTGGGGGCACCGGCAGCGGTGAGATCCACGCCGTGTCCGTCGGGGACACCGTGTGGTGGGACAAGAACGGCGACGGCATCCAGAACGACGGTCCTGGGACCGGCATCGCAGACGCGGTGCTGACCCTCACCGGGCCGGACGGCAAGTCCGTGACCGACGTGTTCGGCACCGCGGTCGCGCCGATCACGACGGGTGCGACGGGCGTCTACCTCTTCCAGAACCTTCCTCCGCTTCCGGCGGGCAAGCACTACACCGTGACGGTCACCCCGCCGGCGGGCTACACGCCCACGCTGGCCAACGTCGGTACGGACCGCGCCGTCGACTCGTCGACCGGGTCTGAGGCCTCGGGCGACCTCACCACCAACGGTGCCCAGGACCTGACCCTCGACTTCGGGTTCGTCAAGGGAGCAGTGTCGGTCGGCGACTACGTCTGGTTCGACACGAACCGAAACGGTCTTCAGGACTCCGGCGAGCCCGGCATCCCCGGCGTGACGCTGACACTGACGGGCCCCGGCGGTACCGCGGTCACGGACCAGTCCGGCAAGACGGTCGCACCGACCACGACGGACGCGAGCGGCAAGTACCTGTTCGCGAACCTTCCAGTCCTGCCCGCCGGGCAGCACTACACGGTCACGGTGACGCCGCCCGCGGGCTACGTCTCCACCACGCCGAACGCGGGCACGGATCGCGCGAAAGACTCGTCGACGGGCTCGTCGGTGTCCACTGACCTCATCACCGACGGCGCCAAGGACCTGACCCTCGACTTCGGCTTCGTCAAGGGCGCGGTCTCCGTGGGTGACTTCGTCTGGCTCGACACGAACCGCAACGGCATCCAGGACTCCGGCGAGCCGGGCATCCAGGGAGTCACTCTGACCCTCACCGGTCCGACTGGCGGAGCTGTCACCGATCTGTCCGGCGCCACGGTGGCACCCACCACCACGGACGCTGCGGGCAAGTACGGCTTCTCGAACCTGCCGACGCTGCCCGCCGGGCAGCACTACACGGTCACGGTCACGGCGCCTGACGGCTACCTCGCGACGACCCCTGGCGTGGGTACGAACCGTGCCGTCGACTCGTCGTCCGGCTCGGCGACATCGACCGACGTGGTCAACAACGGCGACAAGGACCTGACGCTCGACTTCGGCTTCGTGAAGCCGGTCGTGTCGGTGGGCGACTTCGTCTGGGTCGACAGCAACAAGAACGGCATCCAGGACGCCGGCGAGCCGGGTCTTGCGGGTGTCACGCTGACGCTGTCAGGCCCGACCGGACATTCGGTGACCGACAATGCCGGCAACCCGGTCAACCCGGTGACGACGGATGCCACGGGCAAGTACCTGTTCAGCAACCTGCCGGCGCTTCCCGCGGGCCAGCACTACACCGTGACGGTCACCCCGCCTGCCGGGTACGGGCCCACCACGGCGAACGTCGGCAGCGATCGTGCGGTCGACTCCTCGACCGGGTCGGCAACCTCGACCGACCTGGTCAACAACGGTGACCAGGACCTCACGCTCGACTTCGGCTTCACGAAGATCCTCGTCTCGGTGGGCGACTACGTGTGGCTCGACGTCAACCGTGACGGCCTGCAGACCACTGGTGAGCCGGGGATTCCAGGCGTGACCGTGAAGCTGCTCAAGGGCGGTGCGGTCATCGCCACCACGACCACCGACGCGTCGGGCTACTACGGCTTCGGCAACCTCGATCCCAGCACCGCATACACGGTCCAGTTCGTCGTACCGACAGGTTCGACCGTCACGACGAAGGACG
>Ga0182021_10005896_pt1 | contig 14567 bp, 16 predicted proteins | sample 612E3MmetaG_FD_120493 | JGI IMG/M metagenome (GOLD analysis project Ga0182021, IMG submission 120493) | Permafrost microbial communities from Stordalen Mire, Sweden - 612E3M metaG (Illumina Assembly) | ecosystem: Environmental > Terrestrial > Soil > Wetlands > Permafrost | place: Sweden... | reverse complement strand
ATGTGCACTTTCAAAATTCCCTCCAACGTCAGTTGAGCCAAAGCCTTCTAACTTATCTGAAGCTGTTAGCGCTCCTGAGACCTCAAATTTTCCGCTAACCTCAACATGTTCTGCATTGCAATCGCCCTTTACTGCGATGAAACCGGCAACTTCAAAGTAGTCACAAGTTATGTTTCCGTCAACGTCAAGTTTGCCGAATGTGGAAACTCTGTGCCCTTTACAGCCTGCAGGAAGGAAGCCCCTGCCATAGATTAATAATTCGCCAAACTCCAAGGATGATTTGCTGATGAATTTTCCGCCTACTCGAATGTTGCCTGTTATGAATCCTCCGCCGACTTCTGCTTCGCCACCTACATGAAGGTCCACCAGTTTAACTGTGCCAAGAGCAAGTACTTTGCCGCCTACATCAACGCTTGAGGCTTCAAACCCATTCTGGATATCAGCACGTCCACCGACTCGCATTCGTTCGCATTTTATAGAGTCGGCTTGTATTTTTCCACCGATGTCGATTTCTTCAGCGTTGATTGCACCTGTGACCTTCACTATGTGGCTAACGTTGAGTTGCTTGTGGACAACCAAATTACCTTTTACTTCAAGCTGACCGCTGTATCAGCCCGTTAGTTCAAGCCGTGCTCTGTTAGAACCCGAACTTGCTTGCTTCAGTTTAGATAGGAAAACTTCGGATTCCAATAATTCGCATTCTAGATCACCGTTCACGTATGCTTTTCCTTTAAGGTAGACGCCTTTGGTGACGATAATTTTTTTACCGTTTTTGGCTTCTATCGTTGCATTGTTGCCTACCTTGAGTTCGCCGTCAACTAAATCAAGGGTGACAGTTTGACCGCGTGGGATACGTAAATCTGGCATGGTTTTTAGTATGGCTCCTTTACTTTTAAGGGTGTGTTCCCAACTTTTTCAGCCATATCTCAAAACCCACATCTTCATCTATAATTTCACACTGTTTAAATCTGGATTGTGCGATGATATGTTGGATTTCGCTTTTGGTATAAGCCGATTTCACTAAAGATTTGAAAGTTAGTTTTGTGAAATATGAATCAATCTTGTTCAAGTTCATTCGGTCTATATATTCATTAATCCGCGCCTTTGGAACATCCTTATTCAAATCGATAATTAGTGCCTTAGCGCCTGCCTTTAAGACTCTGGATATTTCATCAATTACCTTCACAGGCTCTGGGAAATTTTTGAAAGCAGAGTGCAGATTACAAAGTCAAAAGTATCATTTGGGAAAGGCGTAAAAGCGGCATCGCCTTGACGGAATTCAACTTTCACTACTGCTTCTTTGACCTTATTCTTGGCAATTTTCACGAATGTTTTACTTATGTCTAACCCGGTTAAGTTGTAGTTGCCAAGTTTTGCGAGTTCCACCGATAAGTATCCGGGACCTGGGGCTAGTTCAAGCACGTTACTGCCTGGTGCGGTATTATCGGTTACAAGTCTAGCCCATGATTTGTATTGTTCAATCATATTCTTCTGTATTCTATTATATTGCCTAGCGATAATGCCTTCCATTGCGATGCCCTTGAAGGCTTTTCTTTTGGTTTTCATATCTATTCCCAAGAAAGGGATTAGCAGCTGTAGCCTAAATAATTGGTTCACATTAGGTAATCACAATATGTGTGTTCAATGCTCATCATAAGCGAGACAGAAAATGGGAAAAATCGTTTATCTCTTAAACAACCAGAAACTAAATTGTTTGAGCCAATGTTAACTACAAAAAATCTAAAGGTCAAGGCTTTGGCTTAGCTGTGATCAAGCGTATGACGGAATCGTTAGGCGGCACAGTCTCTTTTGAAAGCCAAGAGGGTAAAGGCACAACCTTCATTGTGCGTTTGCCCCCCCAAGGAGCTAAACGGTAAATTGACCTACAAATAAGCTTAATTTTCCAATTCTCGTTGGGTAAAAAAATAATGTTTAGAAGTGAAGCTTGATGTATTCACTTCTTGATCTTTTCTGTTTTGAGGCTTTTTGATCTATTTTCCAGTTTAAAGCGGGCTCAATCTCTAACAAGGTTGGGTCTTTACCGGGCTCAGTCCTTAACAGGTGGGGTCCGTATTAACTAAAGCCATTTCATAAAAATAAAAATAGCAATTAGTCAATTAGTCCACAATTATAAAGCGTGCAAATGGGCTTTTTCCTCGAATTTAAGGCAAAATGAGTGGGAGAATGGGCCGGACCGGGCTCAGCCCTGAAAGAATCCGAATCCCCCTATTATCTCATTTGATGATTGAACTTAATCGCAATATAGGGCCAGAGTGACGGGCACGAGGGTTCAAACCAAACAATCTTCGAAAAATATCAATATTGCATGCCAGAAAATAGAAGTTAGCTTTCCATTGTGGCGGAATTGCTAAAAGCGTGCGGGGAGGGATTTGAACCCTCGACCCCCAACTTAGGAGGCTTGTATGACTCTGATTGTTCTCATCAATAGTTTTTCTTTTGAATGACGATTACTCTACGAAATAGTTGAACTCTGCCTAAAAATAATGTTTGTGCGCTGAAGTGAGAAAGGATTAGCCCTAAACTGCCTTCTCTTAAGAAAGGGTACTCCTTGGTTGGGTATGTACGTCAAAAATAATATATCGTTTAGAATGCTTAACAAACCGACACTGTCGTTTGGCGATGCCAGAATTCCTTTACCTTTCCGCTACATTAAGCTGAGTGGAGCAAAGAGGAAGCGCTTGTTAATGCGCTCCTTCTTCACTTCGCCGCCTAAAGAGTGGCCAGGTGATATTATTGCACAAGAAAAACATTAAAAAAATACAGGCTGCAAAGATTCAGAAAATTATATTTCACAGGAGTTACCACGATGGGAAATTGGCTGAAGTAATTTCTAGAATGACACTTTTAGATGTAATGGGACATTTTAAAGAACCCATTGAGGTCCATCTTGTCCCCAACGTTGAGAACGATGAAGTTCTGCTTGATTCGTTTAGTCGAGGGAGTAGTGAATAATTATGACTAAAGGGACGCCTTGGCCTGTATAAGATGAAAGAATGCTAAAAAGCTGGTTTAGCTCGGGAACAACTGATCTTAGGGTTTTGGCTTTTAGTTTTGATGGACAATACTCTGAAGAGGCCATTCGTCAGAAACTGATAAAGTGTGGCTTAATGAAAGGAGAAAGAGAGTTGATGACTGTTAGTTGTTCTTCTGAACTTGAGTTGCCTAAGGAGTTGCCAAGCGTTGAGGAGGCACTCAAAACTTTGACGGCGGCATTGAGGACTTTGGAGATTCCTGGGCTTGAACGTAATGAGGTTTTTACGATTGTGAAGCATCATTTCTGGCACTAAAATATACCAGGAGCTTTTCGCAGAATATGTTCATTATCGCGAGATTGAAGCAGAATTGCTGGACCTGAGGCGAAAATATGAAGAACTTATCCAAAAGTCCGAGGAAATACCGTCCAAATAGATTATTTGAGGAACAAATTAAAGATATTTTGTGGTTAGTGGGAGTGGCGTGCACCCAAAAAATGGAAGAGAGAGGGGGTAAAGGGAATCTTAATCTGGATGCACGTCACACGTTTATGAGCTTCTCAGTTGCTGCCGGAAGAGAAATCCATAGTTTCTTCTTGATTTGCTGTAGTTTAGCTGTGCTTTGGTTTTTGGAAATGTAATTTTTTGTGTGTCTTTGCTTGTGATGAAGACAGAGCCGCCGTTTTTGAGGTGTTCTTTAACTTGGCAAAAGTTGACTTCTTGTGCCTCTTGAACCTCAACGTCCTTGTTGCTGTCGTTGTCTAGAAGCAGAACTTGAAATACTGGATTTTTCGTTTTTTTGTTTGCAATTAAAGTATTCATTAAAATTTTTCATTCCTACAGTTTGAGAGTAATTTATATTTATTTGCAAAATGTTTTAAAGCTTTGTGATTGTTGTTGTGCTACTACAAGTAGCTAATTTTATTTATTCAAAATCATACGTAGAATTTGTTTATCTTTTAATGTTTCAACTGTTAAATCAGGTTTTTCCTTGTTCAGCTCTTTTTTAGAGTATACTCCTGTTGTAACGCCGATGCAGCCCATGTTTGCAGATTTAGCGGCTTTGACTCCGAAAATCGAATCCTCAATGACTACGCATTTTTCAGAGCTTGTTTTTAGTTTAGCAGCTGTTTTCAAAAAAATTTCTGAGTTGGGCTTTGAATTTGAAACTGACTCAGCCGTTAAGATAACATCAAAGTATTTTTCTAGGTCATTTGCTTTTACCAAATGACTGATGACAGAGTGGTTATTCATTGATGCTAAACCCATTTTGACTTTACCATGTAATGCTTCAAGTAGCTCTTTGACACCTGGAAAAAGTTGCACTTGGTCTGTTAGTTCAATTTCAAGTTGGCTTTTTCGTTCAATTAAGTGATAGATTAGTTTCTCGTCAACATCAACTTTAGCGGACCTTATTATATCCCTGAAGGTTTCTGCTGCGCCAATGCCAATTCGCCGCTCAATGTATTCGTTGGTTACTTTGCAGTTTACTTCGTTAAGCGCTTTTTGAAATGAAATCACAATTACTTGCCGAGTGTCGGCTAATGTTCCATCCCAATCGAAAATTACTGCATCAAACATGGCTAATCGGCTTACGTTAGATTTAGTTTTTCTCTGATAGCTTGGCTTTTCTTTGTTGCTTCCTCTATTGCACGCATGATTGCAGGACGGATTTGGCTTTGCTCAATTTGATATATGGCTTCGATAGTTGTTCCGCCGGGAGTTGTTGTCATGTCTCTGATTTTTGTTGGATCCTCATGCAAATCAAGAACAAGTTTTCCGGTACCCATTACAGTTTGAGCGGCACACTTTAACGCGATATCACGGGGCAAACCAACTTTCAACCCTGCATACGTCAAAGCCTCAACAATAATTGACATATATCCTGGTCCACTGCCACTGACAGCGGTTATTGCATCCATATATTTCTCATCCATTTCCTCGCAGATGCCCATCATATCCAGAATAGTCTTAACTTTCTCTTTATCCTCAGCCGTAACATTAGATTCGCAAACGTAAGCCGTATAAGCTGCTTGTACCAATGCGCCAAGGTTAGGCATAATGCGCACAATTTTTGCGTCAGCCACATTTTTCTTCAAAAAGCTAAGTGGAACCGTGGCGGCAACCGAAATCAACAGTTTGCCCTTAATTTCTTTGCGGATTTCCTTGAGAACTTTTTCCACGTCACCTGGCTTAACGATGATGAAAACGATATCTGCATCGGCGGCAGCTTTCTTGTTGTCTGATGTGGTTTTTATGCCAAGGGCTTCAAATTCCTTGAGTTTTTCAACTTGGATGTCGACAGCTGTTATTTTGCCTTTATAGCCGCCTTTGAGAAGGCTTTTGATTATAGCGCCGCCCATCATGCCAGCGCCAATAATTGTGATTTTATCGTTCATGAGTGTTCACGTTGCTAGTTTAAGGACTGCTGCATTGCTCTTTAAACTTTATTGCTCAAAACAGGTTGCTAATCAACTACTTGCTGCGAGAGTCTTGAGAATTTTCTGTATTGTTGCCATCGGAGCATTTGTTCTTACTCCTCTGGGGTTAAAGTGGGTTTGGACCGCTTGAAAGCCCTCGTTGCGGATATTGTTGATGAATGCTTGTATGGCTGACGAAGGCAGCCCGAGTTTTCCGCTTAACTTGTCAACCACAAAGTAAGTTATGGGTGCTGAGGTTTCATCTTTGGTTAAAGTGAGTAGTTTTGTTATTCTGGCGCTGTTTTTGAACGCTACTGACCTATTTTCTTTCATCATTAGTTCGATGAAATTTGGGTCCAAAATGTTTCCAAGCCAAAGTGGACCTGCCCAATCCATTTTTGTGCCGCATTCAGGACATTGCAGGCTTCCAAAGGGTTGATGCGTAGTTTCCCTGTGATAACAGTTGAAGCAGTGCAGAATGTACCCGAGGGTTTTGATGCTTTCATCTGACTTCTTCGCGCCATAAGCGATTTGCGTGTAAAGTCGAATGTAGTGCTCGCTGCTATGGCTGAAAAGAACCTTTACACCAATGTCATGCTTCGCAGCTACGGTGGCAGTGCAGCCTGCTAAAAGCCGAACCGCAAGCTCATGGCAATACTCCGTTCGTAAGGGTCTGCCGCCATACTTTCGAACGCAAGCTTTCGCATGTACTCCGCAAAGTGGGGCAAGATCGGTTGCTGTTGAAGCTAATAAACCATTATTGCGAATTGCCCTAAAAGCTGAATCTAAGAATGGCGCTGGAGTGCCAAAGGGGTCAATATCAACAATGTCAAACCTTTTCTTGGGTGAGGCGTTGCAGCTTAAAACGGCGTTTGCATCCTTATGCTTAACCGCAATTTTGCTTTCCAAACTGTTGAGTTCGACATTGTGTTTTGCAAGTTTGTATGCTCGCTCGTTAATGTCGCTGATCAAAACTCTGTTTACGCCTTCAATTTCAGCGGCGAAACGCAACCCGCGGATTCCTTGGCTGGTTAAGGGGTCACAAATGCTGATTTCATGGTTAACCATGCGTTGGTAGGCTTGGAACGCTAAAACTGTTAGGTCACGGTTGAATTCCATGACGGGATTGTAGAAGACTGGAGCTCGAGATGGTGCATAATCCGACGGAATTACACCGTAGGCTTCAAGTTTGGGCACTAACACTTGCACTTTGCCCTCCCTGATTATTTCGCTTGGAAAATCGGCTTTATACCCGTCATCAACCATGCAAGTTCGCTCCAAAGTTTGTTAATGAAAAGAAATTTATCGCCTATTAGACTTCTGGTTAAACAGGTGTGAATCGGTTGCAGAAACGCGTTTTGCTCTTAACTGGTGCTGCAGGCGTAGGAAAAACAACAGTGCTGATCAGGACAGTGGATGCACTAAAAGCTAAGGGAATTAGTGTCGGCGGTATGGTAAGCCGAGAAGTAAGAGAAGGCAATGTGCGCATTGGCTTTGAAATAATCGACTTAAGCAGCGGCAAGCATGGAAGGCTGGCTCATGTTAACCAGAACGGTGGTCCCCAAGTAGGAAAGTACCATGTTAACCTTCAAGATTTGGACAATGTCGGGGTAACCGCAATCGTAGACGCCATCAGAAAAAACAGTATAGTAACAATTGATGAGATTGGCCCCATGGAACTGTTCTCACCGAGGTTCAAGCAAGTCGTAGCACAAGCGTTAGAGAGCAAAAAGCCTGTGTTAGCCGTCGTACATGCCAAAGCCAGAGACCCACTGATAACCGAGGCAAGACAAAGAAACGATGCGGAGGTTTTTACGGTAACTTTAGCAAACCGTGATAGCTTGCTCGAGGACATAAAAAAGAAATCTTTGCAAATCCTTTAGTTGGCTCTAAAAAGGAAAATTCATCTGAATTATTCGTCTTCTTTCCTAAGTTCGTCCAACTCTTTCTTCATTTCTTCTACGCTAGCGTATTTTGCGCCTGAACCAAACAAATCAAAAGTTGTTTTCTGCACCTTTTGCTTTTTCTTCTTAGGTTTTGTTTCTTTCGGTTTTGTTGTGTCATCCCAGTATTTGTCGAACTCTTCGGGTAACATGATGTCTAAGCTTTTTAGTTGCTGGCTGAAAGCGTCAAGTGCGCAGGGGTTGTTTAGGTGTGCATGGTAAATTTCGATTAACAGGTTTATTGCCATGGATTGGGAAATCGGTTTTTTCGCCATCAACGTTAATTCTTCGGCGGTTTTAGCTAAGTCGTCACAGATTTTTTCTGGTAAATAAAGAGTTTTCATTCTAATCACTCACAGGCTTTGCTAATTGTTGTGCATTCTTCTTAATTTTTGCTAAATCTTCTGTTGTAGGCTTTCCTCTGATGTCGCCAAGCTTGCCCTTTGTGCTTAAGTCTTCTCTTCCATGAAACTCGCTTGGGACATACCATTCGGCGACTACGTTGAAGCCGAAATGTTCAAAGTACTGCCTCATTGATTTCCCCGCTGGGGTTGCTTCATCGATGCCTGTATGTGGTCCTGAGTAAGTGCAGAAGATTAGCGCGTTTTTGCCCTTAATTTTAGGTGCACATGGCTTGATTTTTCCTTGGTCTCGATAAAAATTCAGCTTAGCTTTGAGCAAGTCCGCTATGGGTTTAGCTGGTTGCCATTCAATCGATGGAGAACCAACGCAAACCAAATCATAATCAAAAAAGTCTACTTCAGAGGCTTCTTGAGTTTTCTTCAAATCAACCTTTAATCCTGCTGTTTCTAAGCCCTCTTTGATTGCGTAAGCAACTTTCTCTGTATTTCCTGTATTTGAAAAGTAAATTATTAACGCTGACTTCAAACTCATCACTGCAAAATAATGATTTATGGGATTATAAAACAGTTTAGACTTGATCCATAGATACGTTAACTATTTACCTCCAAAAAGGAGCGAACAAGCGAATATCCCAAGGAAGCGCTTACTATAAATAGCATTCAAGCTATAGTTAATGGCAAGGTTCTGGTGACTTTTTTGAGAATAGGCTTCTTTGTTTATGAATATCCGCCTCAACTTGTCGGTGGCTTAGGCACCTATGCTGAAAACATTGCCTATGAATATGTTGACATTGGTCATGATGTTTCGGTTTTTACTCTTAATAATAATGGGTTGCCGACTAGAGAAATCCTTCGTGGCGTAGAAGTCCACAGACCACAAATAGTTGATGCAAGTAACATCTGGCCGTTTTTTGTAGTTGATGACCTCAAAAAATGGGGTACCAACATCAAACTCTTCAACGACATTTTCATCTACAACATACTTAGCGCCACCAAATTCATTAACAGCTTAATAGAGAAGGAAAAATACAAATTTGATGTTGTCTGCGTTCATGACTGGCTAAGCAGCATAGCAGGCTTAGTTATCAAAAATGAAACTAAGATACCCGTAGTTTTCCATACTCATAGTACGGAGTGGGGGCGAAGTGGTGGGCCAGGCTCTGAGGTAGTGTCGCATTTAGAGAGTGCTATGGCTCAAAACGCAGACAAAATAATAACTGTAAGCTACGCAATGCATGAAGACCTTACAAAACATGGGTGGCCAACCTCCAAAATCAGCGTGGTCTGGAACGGCGTAGACCCCGAAATGTACAACCCGCTAAATGTACAAAAAGAAGATGTAGTCGCAATCAGACAAAAATACGGCATCCCCGACGGTTGGAACATGCTGCTTTTCGTTGGAAGACTCACCTGGGTAAAAGGAGTGCGAAACCTTTTACAGGCGATGCCCCTTGTTCTCAAAGAGAACCCTAATACTAAACTGGTTATTTTAGGCAAAGGCGACGAACAAGTTGACATACAAGAAACTGCAGAGCGATTAAACATCAAGGATAAAATCGTTTATCGCTTCGATTTCGTATCTGAAAAAGAACGGATCCTTTATTACGCCGCGTCTGATGTATGCGTTTTTCCTTCGACTTATGAGCCGTTTGGAATTGTTAGTTTAGAAGCGATGGCCATGGAGAAACCTGTGGTAGTTGGCGCAAAAGGGGTGGTGGGTTTCAAAGAGCAAGTCGTAAACGGAGGCGTAGACCAATGTGGGATTCATATTAACGGTGAAGACCCCGCAGATATAGCGTGGGGAATAAATCAAACATTACGCGACGCAGAAAAAGCTAAGAACTGGGGCGAAAACGGCAGACGAAGGGTGCTGGAATATTTTACTTGGCGAAAAGTTGCTGAAGAAACAAGCAAAATCTACGAGTCATTGCTCTAACCCTTAAAGCTTAATTGCCAACAATTATTAGCCTCATTGGATACGACTGCTGATTGTTGTCATTCAGACTGCATAAATGCAGGTCTCGAATATTATTCGTTTTTTAGTTTGTTAAATTATAATGCCAACTCCGTTTTTGGAATGGTGTATGCTTTTTCACGTCCTTAAATTATGTGGATAAAATCAATACCTGCAATTGTGCACAAGTAAAACACAGGTAAACTGAGGGGCAAAAATTATCTTTAAGCAGATTTAGCCGAGTGCTAATCCCGTAAAGTGTTAAAAATCGAGAGGGGGTAACACTTTATGGCGCATTAGCAGCCGAATCCGCTTAAGCAACCGCTGGCTCTTAGCTTATTCTTGATAACTGAGTACAGCTCAAAAGAATATAAAATTGTGTTGTCACAGATTGACACCAACAATCACTGATTTATAGCGCAGATTTTTTGCTTTTTTTTCAAAACAGGGTCCATTTTTTATGCCAATGAAAGTGAATAAAATGTATGATAAAAATGAATAAACATAATAGAATACTTGCTAATCCAAAATTAAAAAGCAGCTATAAACAAGCTTTTCAAAAAGATGCAGTGTTTTATTTTTGAGTGTTTCCTTGATTAAAATATTAAGGTTAAATTAAAAATATAGCTGTGATGTTTATGTTGCAAGCATATCGGCAACTTGAAGCAACCTCAAATCTATCGACTTGGTGCCGTTGGCTGCATTGTCAAGATCGAAACCCATAATCGTGCCATTTTGCCATCCAACTGCCATGTTGCCCTGCCCTTGACAGATTAAATCAACAGCTTTCTCTGCGAATAAACTGGCAAGCAATCTACTTCTTGTCGTTGGGCTTCCACCTCGCTGTGCATACCCAAGAATGGATAGTCGAACTTCAGATTCAGTCTGTTGCTGCATTTCCAACGCCAATTTGCTTGTGCTGCCACAGCCCTCTGCCGCAACTATGATTCCTGCTCTTTTGCCTTTTTTAGCATTATCATCCATCAACTTCACAATATCAGCGAGACTCATAGGTCTCTCCGGAATCAAAATCACCTCTGCACCAACACATATGCCAACTTCCAAAGCGAGAAATCCCCGTTTTCTTCCCATAACTTCAACAATAAAGATTCTTTCATGAGAAATAGCCGTATCCCTAATTTTGTCAATGGTGCCGACAGCCGTGTTAACCGCTGTGTCAAACCCGATTGTTTCATCTGTTCCACAAACATCATTGTCAATTGTGGCAGGTATCCCAACCATTAATGCATCACTTTTCCTGCCAAGATCTAAGGCGCCTCTAAATGACCCGTCGCCGCCTATAACAACTAAACCATCAACATTATTTATTGACAAGGTTTCTGCAGCTTTCTCAACGGCGCCTTTCTCTTCAAAACCTGGACACCGAAGCGTGTGAAGAATGGTGCCGCCTAACTGAATAATTCCGCCGACACTGCGGGGAGTAAGCCTTCGGAATGTATTTGTTAATAATCCGTCCCATCCTCTCTCGAAACCTACAACTTGGAACCCCTTCGCATGTCCAATGCGTGTTATTGCTCGGATGGCAGCGTTCATGCCTGGCGCATCTCCACCAGAAGTAACTATGCCAATGGTTTTTGCCATGTAGATACCCTTTTTTCCTGTAAAATCAATCTAAATCATTCTTGCTATTAGATTAAAATGTTTAGTATGGCTGGACAACGTGGAAGGTGCCAAAAAACATAAATTGTTTGCTCTTATCCTTATGGACTTTGTCGGGAGGTAGCTCAGCCTGGCAGAGCTCTCGAGCTGGCTAACATGCTTAGCCGGTGGAGATGCTGTAGAGGTCTACCAATGGTAGGCTTTATTCTAGCCTGTCTAGGCCACAGATACCGAGCCGTCGCAGGTTCAAATCCTGCTCTCCCGACCATTAAATTTCTAAAAAACGGTCTATTTTTTTACAATTGACACTAAATTTTCGTGATTGTTGAATAAAAAATGAATGTTTGTTCAAAAAAATGAACGGTGTCTGCGAAAGATTTGGATCAGATTCCTTTGTTTCCAAATCGGTTATGATGTGCAAAGTCTTCTATGTCGCGGCGTACTCTGAGATATTTGCTGGCGCCTGTTGGGTATCCTAAGCGGCAGGTATAAGCAATTTTCATGTATTCTGGGACATTGAGAAGTTTCTTAATTCTTGTTTCGATAGGCGGGGCGGAGAAGGAGCTAAGAATCTGAAGTCCGATCCCCAATGATTGCGCCATGAGCCAAATGTTCTCCATAACACAGCCTAAACTCATGAAACCTAAAATGTCACCTCTTGACGCAGGTGCCCTTTTTCTAGAATCATACATGATTATTACTAGCGTTGGGCTGCCACGCATTGACTGGGTCAATGGCATAGGCTCGGTTTTTTGTGCAACTTCCGCCATTTTCTTTGGGTCAACCCATGCTGGTGGGAACATTGCGCCGAGAATTCCAGTTTTCTTTTTCAATAGCTCTTCTTTTGAAAAGGAGAGTTGTTCATAATTTTCCCGCAGAAACTCTTCCGAGATGTGAGATTTGATATTTCCTATTTTTTCCAAAACTTCTTTGTCATCGATTATAAGCGCGTCGAAGTTTTGCATGTTGTGAGCAGTGGGTGCCCATTTTCCAGCCTCTAAAATCTGCTTCAAATCCTCTTTTGATATAGGGTGGTTTGGGTCAAAAGGTACTCTTGCAGATTGTCTTTCTTGAATAATTTTTAGGATTTCATTCATGCTTAACTCTCACTTACTTTTAAGACTGCTCGGAAATGAACCTTTGCGGTCATCATACGCTCAAAAGCTACGGCTGCTTGTTCAAGCGGAAAAACCTCTACCATTGGCACCACATGCGTGAGAACGCTAAACTTTAGAGTGTCAGCGGTGTTTCCTCCCACCCAACCGCTAACAGATCGAACAGCTCGCATTAGTTGGACAGGCGAAATCTGCATGGGCTCGTTGACGAAGGTGATGATTATTAGTTGGCCGTTTCGAGCAAGTCCTTCCACGAGTTCCGAGATGGCTTTGCTGTTTGGGGCCGTACAGAAGATTGCGTGTGCTCCTCCGAGTTTCATTAATTCTTCAGATGCATTTACCTTGTTTGTGTCTATATAGATTTGAGCGCCAAGCTTGCGGGCTAAAGCTTCTTTTTCGTTACCCCGTGATATGACCGCAACTTTTAAGCCAAGTTTGATAGCGAACTGTAACGCTAAATGTCCTAAGCCTCCAAAGCCCTGAATTGCAATTAAATCTCCACCCTTTGCATTGCTGCTCTTCAAGGCGCCAAGTGTGGTTGCCCCCGCGCATAGCAAAGGTGCAGCTTCTACTGAACTAAGTTCGTCAGGGATGACTGTGAGCACTTCCATCCGGGCAACCATATACTCGGCGTATCCGCCGTCGGTTGAGATACCCGTCGCCAAAGGACTCTCACAAGCCCAAAACTCCCCTTTTAGGCATGACTTGCAATGATAGCAATGTCCGCCTCGCCATCCCACGCCGACTCTTTGCCCAACCTTCCAATAATGTGATTCAGACCCTAGCTTGACGATGGTACCAACAACCTCGTGACCAGGCGTCCTAGGATATTGCAAGCCTGGAAAATGGCCTTGTTTAACTATCGCATCTCCATGACATACTCCGCAAGCTTGCACCTTAAGAAGTACTTCATGCTCTTTTGGCTCAGGAATTTCTTTTTCAACTAATTCAAAATCTGCGCCTGGAGTCTTAACTTGTATAGCTTTCATTAATGGCATAAAATTCACCTTTTTCTTTGAAATCAATCAATGGATATAAACGTTGTTAACACAATGAAGTCCTGGATTTCAATGTTCAGGCGTTAACTAATCATGCATTAACACGATTTCTCCAGGAGCAAACCAAATAGCGCTGTAAAACTGGAAGACTCGCCAACCGAAAAGACGCCATAAATCCAAGAAACCCGTTCTTCTAAAACCCTGTAGCCAAGGACCGATAAAGCGCCAATGTTTCTTCTTTGTGTTGAAGCAAAAACTGTCGCTGCGCCGTCTTGTTTGAGCCTTTGAATGGCACTATGTGTTAGTGATGCGGCGACGCCTTTTCGTCGGAAGCTTGGGTGAACGGCAATCCACAATATGCAGCTGTACATCTTGCCCCCGATGTGAAAGTCAATGAGTTTTGCAAAGCCTGTTACCCTTCCTGCCATTTCGCCCACAATTACTTGTCCTTCTTCATGTAGGCTGTGAGCTGCGAAGAAGCGGTAGAATATTGGAAAAGACAGGTCTATAAGTTGCTTAACTTGGTTTACATCATTTTGAGTCATTTGCCTAATAATCAAGTCGGTGTCCAAAGAAGCGAACTCCTCTGATAAAAGAAAATGGGTAGATTTTATTAAATAATTAAGGCAAGAAACGCCTGCTATATAGGAGTGAGAGGTGGAGTTCCAACTGGTGCCTCAAGCTTTTTACGTGAAAAGATTAGGCTTGTGGACTTTACGATTTGGGGTACGCCTGCTAGGTCTTCAAAGATTAGCAAGCCACGTGCCAGCAATGCGAATGCGGCTATTGGCGCAACCAGTTCTGGGTTAGCAGGAACGTTAGCGACGAGTCCTAAGATGCCTATGATTCCGAATTCTTGCACGCCGATTCCGGCTGGAGTTATTGGCACGAATGCGAGAGCGGTTACTAGTGGGTGAATTAGGAAGAAGGCTAACCACCACCACGCCGTTAATTGCGAGATTCCTAGTGCGTAGCCTAAGAACCACCATTCAAAACCTTTTATGATCCAGCATGAGACGGTTAGACCAACTATTTCTGGGATTGCTTTGCTTGTGCTGTTTGAGCTTTGTTTGTATTCTTCAAGTTTTCCCATTATGCCGCCTGTGAATCTTTTTAGGAAACGTGAGTTTGCAATTTTGTCAAATATTGAGATTGCTCGTTT
>Ga0182021_10005894_pt1 | contig 14568 bp, 10 predicted proteins | sample 612E3MmetaG_FD_120493 | JGI IMG/M metagenome (GOLD analysis project Ga0182021, IMG submission 120493) | Permafrost microbial communities from Stordalen Mire, Sweden - 612E3M metaG (Illumina Assembly) | ecosystem: Environmental > Terrestrial > Soil > Wetlands > Permafrost | place: Sweden... | reverse complement strand
TTGCCTGACCCTGATATCATTGAAAGGCGCCAGGTCATTTCTCGGCTCTAATGTCTCACACGCTCCCAATACCGTTGTAAACTGAACCAGTTCCGGATTTGTTTTATTTAGTCCTTGCGCGCCCGTCAGGGAAATCCCTCCCTGAGCGTCAATTTTACCGGTTCGCAATGCTGCCAAAGCTGTAGCCTGGTTAGGTATTACAAGATAAACAACCGAATTAATATAAGGGAGATGGTTGTCGGGGTAACGCTCATCATATGCCCAATAATTAGGATTTTTAGATAACTTCGCAGAAATACTGTCTACAAAATCGGTAATCATAAACGGGCCTGTGCCGATCGAATTACGCCAGTTACTGATGGCAGGACTGCTGGCGTTGGTATAGGCTGATACCGCATCAGGACATTCTATGCTTTGCGTGCAGGTCATTCTCAACAAGTTTTCCACTGTGGCCTCAGGATTAGGTGTTTTGGTTTTAAAGACCACAGTGGCATTATCGGCGGCGGTTACGGATATCAGGTCTACGTTCTGAGTAGCGTCGGATAGCGGATCAACCTGAAAAGTGCTATACCCGCCCATACGCTGGTAATGAGCTACCACATCGGACGCAATGAATTTCCGGCCGTTGGCCGGGGTAATATTCTGCCAGTAAATTCCCTGACGCAGATGTACGACGAAAGTGCTGGCGTCAGTAAATTCCCAGCTTTGCGCTAGAACGCCTTGCTGAAATTGGGCGGGATGATAACCAATGTTGAAAGAGAATACTTCCGGACTTATTGTCCAGTCATCCGAATTTAGCGGCTCGAGCCATGCTGTGTATACCCCCGATAAGTTTCCCGGATTATAGGGGTCGAAATTAGCAATATTGGCGGCGCATTGAAGAGTCAATGTGCCCCCGTATTGAGGCTTACCAAGGTAATCCCACCAGTTTCCTGTAGTGGTAGTGGTTGCAGTAACAGTAGTTGCAGTTGTGCTTGAGGTTGTGGCTGAAGTAGTTGTTGTATTTATTGTCGTAGTTATCGGGGATGAAGTCGTAGTGGACGTTGGGGAAGTGGTCGTCGTGGATGAGCTGCAAGATCCTAAAACCAGTGATATCAATATCACACCGGTCAGTATTATCCAGAGTATTCCTTTTTTCATGCAGCCTCCTGTCTTAATAAAACTTCTGCTGATATGATTCTATATGGATTACATAGTTGAATCAGTCCCATGCTATCATGCGCCATCAGATCTGTCAACCGGAATATCTACAAAATAAAGAAAGACCGTTCCCTTGCTTTTGAGATTATAGAGCATAAAAATAGAGGGACATTTGTAGATAGCAGTTCTATTTACCTGTATTTATCACAATCTTCTTTGCTGAAGCCTGAGTCTCGCGCAGTTCCTGATATAGTACCCGGTTTCAAATCACGATTTCCCCAATCGGGAATTGTGCTATTCCGGACCTATTTTACTTTTATCCCGTAGTAATCGTCGTTCTGTATCAGACGTAACAGGAATGCGACGGAAGTCCGATGCATATCAGCCCCGCGCCGCTTCGTCAACTGCTCACCCAATTCTTCCAGTTTCAGGGGTTTATTCCCATTAGCTAGAAAAATCCGGAAAATACTTTCCTGGAAAGGCAGGTTAGGAGTAATAAAATTATCGGTCTTGGCGCAACATTCATGCACTGCTTTTATTAAATCGGCCGGCTTCGCTTCGATGGTATCCACATTAAGCTTCTTGCGGCATTTGGGGCACAACACACCTCTTGCCAAAATATGAAAACTGCGATTATTGTTTTTTAGCCAGTTCAGGTCAATTGCCCATTGTGCTTCAGATGGTATGGTCGCTTCCTTGCTCATATAACCCGACCCCCTTTCTTATCTCAAATGGTATCTAATCCTGACTCAGCCAGCCTGATAAGCTGGAGATAATCGGCTCTGATTCCTAATGTCTCAGAAACTTCTTTGTCTACCTGGAAAGGATCCCCGACAAAAATCTTACCGACATCTTTCACCTCGCCGGTTTTCGGGTTATCTTTGTAGTCCAATCTCTGACTTGCTTCAATAATTCCCATATCGAATGGCAGAGTAAAATAAAGGTCGGCGATAACTTTATCAACGCCCAATTCAAAAAGGGCTTCCCAGCCACCCTCAGCTTCCGCGTATTTTTTACTGGGTAGAAGTGACATCAAATTGGGAATACTGAGTTTACCCTTTCCCCCGGCTACTTTCAATGGCGTGACGCTGATCAGATAGTCGCTGGAAAGTATAACATTGGGAATCCAGAACGCAGGGACGGCCAGAGGCTTGGGTAAAGGGTTATCAACCTCAACCCAAATACAATCCTTGACATCCAGCATTAATACCCTGGGGAAATTATAGCCCAAAGCTTGAAAATTAGGCATTACCGATTCTCCGCTGTGCGAACCGTCAAGAACGACGATATCAGCGTCACTGACCCTTCTGATACCCTCAATGATGGACACAAGCAGACGGCGGCTGGTCGTGACAGGATACGGCGCTAAATAACCGGCATCCGGTTTTATCAGCACCCGCCGCGCCGCAGAAACCGCCGAAGGCGGTTGGAATACAAATTTCTCAGACTCAAATATCAAGCCTTATTATCTCCCAACCTAATTATAACCTATTTACAGAGCCGGTTTGAGCACTATTATTTGCGTTTCAGCCGGAAATTTGCCAACTTCGAATTCAATTTCGCTGGAATTTGCCATTTTAACATTTTTCTTGCCCTTCAGAAAATCGTCAACAGTGGCAACCGGGAAAGCACAACGTTCATCCCGGTAATGCATGGGGATGACAACTTGAGCATGCAACTTATTGGTGATTTCCCAGGCAGTAGCAGCATCGATCGCCCATTGACCGCCCACCGGAGCAAGCAGAATATCTACCTTCCCGATCTGCGCTATTTGCCCGTCACTGAGCATGTGCCCCAGATCGCCCAATTGACAAACGCGCATGCCGTCAATATCCATATAAAAAACGATGTTCGGACCCCGTTTTTTCCCCTGAACCTCATCGTGGAAAGCGTTTATACCATTAAACATGATCCCTTTCACTTCGACCGGTTTGGCCTCTCTGATTATTCGGGGATTACCTTCGATGTTGACAGTATAGTTATGGTCATTGTGTGCGTGACTAATGGTCACGATATCTGCCGGGCCGTGGTATTCCGCGGACTTGATCGGTCCTCCTGATTTATAAGGGTCGATGATTATTCTGATCCCTTTCTCTGTCGTGATCAGGAAAGACGCAACTCCCAGCCATTTAACTTTCATGTCCATTGCCTCCAGTTTTATCCAGCGCAAGAACAAACTTGATCAGTGTCCGGGTCGGTACACCGGTAGCACCTTTGATGTAATAACCTTTGGGACTATCCAATAATGCGGTGCCGGCGATGTCCAGATGCACCCAGGGAGTTTTCTCTGCGAACTCTCCCAGGAATAAAGCTGCGGTAATCGCTCCCCCCTTGCTGCCGCCTGTATTTTTCAGGTCGGCGACGTCGCTTTTGTTCAGTTCTTTATATTCGTCAAACATCGGGAGCTGCCACAATTTGTCGCCGGCTTTAGCGCCGGCAGCAATCACTTTATCTAATAGTGCCTGGTTATTAGTAAAAGCGCCGCTCGTGATAGATCCCAGAGCGACTTCGCAGGCGCCGGTTAACGTGGCAACATCCACAATCGCCTTAGCGCCTTGTTTATTGGCGTATCCGAGAGCATCCGCCAGTATTAAACGTCCTTCGGCATCGGTGGTGATAATCTCAATCGTTTTACCATTCATCGCGGTCAGGACATCCGCCGGCTTCAGCGCCGTGCCGCTGGGCAGATTCTCGGTGGCCGGTATGATCGCCATCACGTTAATTTTTGGTTTCAATTGCGCAATAGCGCCGATGGCCGCGATCACGGAAGCGCCGCCGGCCATGTCGCTCTTCATCTCACCCATGTCCGTTGTTGGTTTCAAAGAGATACCGCCGGAATCGAAGGTGATACCCTTCCCTACCAGCGCAATATCGATCGTTTTAGCGCTTTTACCCTGATACTTTAAAACAATGAATTTTGGAGGTTGCTGACTGCCTTGTGCCACACCGAGCAGTCCGCCCATGCCCAATTCTTTCATTTGCTTTCGTTCCAGGATTTCAATTTCCAGACCGTGTTTTTCCGCCACCTTCTTTGCTTCTTCGGCCAGAATGGTGGGTGTCATATAGTTCGGTGACTCATTGACCATATCCCGGGCCAGATTGGCCGCTTCTGCCAGGATTTTACCAGTGGTAATACCCTGCTGGATGCCAGCTTTATTCTTCGAATTCCGGTCGATGATTACCAGTTTTTCGATTTCACTCTGTTCCTGCTTTTTGGTAATATGCCGGGTGAAAGTATACAAACCAAGGATCGCGCCTTCGGTGATTGCTTCAGCCGAAGTCTCGGGGTCGATGTGATTAACCCCGACGCCAACTAAGGCTGCCGCAATGTGTTTCGCGCCTTTTTTGCGTAACCCGCGGCAAGCATCGGCAATCGCAATGCGAATCTTATCTGAAGTCAGGTCTTTACTTTTCCCCAGACCGATAATTACCACCCTTCCCTCAGGCAGTTTCCCCAGCGTATAGATAATTGTAACTTCCCCGGATTTCCCTTTGATTTCACCTTGTTTGATTAATTTTACGACTTCACCATCCAGCGCTTTATCTATACCGGCCAATTCATCCGCCGGTTTTTTTATGCCCTCAAAGATACTGTATAAAAGTGTGTCAGCTCCGGTTTTGGTGAAATCCCCGATCTTTACCTTTATTTCCAATTCAATACTCCTATACCATCCTGACAACTGCCGGTCGTCGCATTTCGTATGGTTTTCCGCATGAAAGACAAGATAGTTTTCAAAAAAAGATGTTTTACAGTGGTAAATATTATCAGAAACTATATAGATAGTTTCCATAATATTAACATTATAGCATCTTTTCAGGGCATTTCCAGACAATATTTATTATAATTATGTAAACTTTGGAACATAAACCGGTAGTTGCAGGTTGGTTGAAATGTCAGTCTTCCGTATAAAAAGCCAGTCCCAGAGTTCCCGTACCGCAGGCATAACCCATGATCGGACTGAATTCACTGATCCTGATTTCACGGCAATCGAATTCAGTGGAAACCTGCTGCCTTAATTTTTCCGCGGCTTCCGGAGCATAGGCATTGAGAACGGCGATATGCAGCGGTTTTTTACCTACTTTCTCTCTGGTCTTCCGCAACAACATTTCGATGCCCTTTTCCCGGCTCCGGGCGACTCCGATAAAATTCACCCCGCCCGATATACATAGCAGCGGCTTGAGATTGAGCATCGAGCCAACCTGAGCCGCAACTCTGGGGATACGGCCGGAACGGTAGACGTGACGAATAGTATCTATCAGAACCAAAGCCGTGACTTTGTCTCTCATTACTTCGGCAACTTGAATTACTTCCGCAAAACTCTTGCTCTCTTCGGAAGCTTGAGCGGCGGCCAGCGCAATAAATCCTTCTGCCGCGGTAGCTGTCCGGGAATCCATCACTTTGATGTTCACACCGGGCAGTTCTTTTTTGGCATACTCGACGGCGACGATAGCGGTATTATGCGTTGTGCTGATTTTTGCTGATAATGTAATACACAAAATATTGCCGGCCTGTCTGGCGGCTTTACGATAAGCTGCAAGAAAATCAGCCGGCGTGGGAGTGGAAGTGCTGAAAATATCCGGGTTCTTCAGGAATAACCGGTATGCTTCATCGGGGGTGATATCAACCCAATCTTTGTAAGCTTTGCCGTCACAGACAATGCTTAGCGGCACAATACCGATGGCATACCTTTGCGCCTGCTCTTTAGTAACGCAGGCTACGCTATCCGTGATAATCGCCACCTGTCTGGGAGAGTGAATAGCCATGTTTCTCACAAGAAATTCTGCATTGTGTAAAGTAGTATATTACCGTGTTTTTGTTTTGTCAATTACAAAACGAGTCAGGATTTAAAAATCTTTTGGTTGATAATAGACTTAAGCTATCCTCTTAATGAACTTTCCTGAATTTAGATCCGCTGAAATTCCAGGTACAGGACTTTTTTAGTTTTTTCTGTAACCTTCACCCGTTCATCCATACGGTATCCCATCACCCACACAATTCCATCCGGCGAAGCAATAATCGGAACGTTATCACGCCAATGAGTCGGGATTTTCGCATCCAACATGAATTGTGACAGCTTCTTTTGGTCTTTCATTCCCAATGGCTGAAAACGGTCGCCGCGTTTACGGGAACGTACCACTAATTTATCACCGGTTCGACTATAGTCGAAATAAGCCGTAAAAGAATTATCATCACTAATCGAATCGATAGAATCAATGATATTAACCTGAATGCGCCAGCCGGGGATTACTGTTGTACCGGGATTCTTGATTATATGTTCCCCATTCAATACCGGGAAGGGAGATAACACATTCCGGTCTTGACCCAACAGGTACCGGTCATAATCAATCGAAAATACCAACCCGTACGGCAGACTGATTTGTTTGCCGGCCGGTTTGTTGAGCGCCTGGATCATTTCTTCAATATGCCGGGCTTCGATATCTTTGAGATTACCCACAATACTTCCAATTGCGGATCTCATCAGGTAACGTTGCATCACCGGGGACAATTTGAGCACCGCTTTCTTGTCTAAAATGATCATTCCGCCCTGTTGAGCGGCGACTTTAGACCAGATACGATCCGCTTCTTTTTCCAGATAGGCGATATCCTCTCCGGCAATACGCGCGGTACGCAGCAATGCATCATTTACCTGCGGATTGTAACTCTTCAGTAACGGCAGTAACTCCAGCCTGACCCTGTTGCGCAACGGTTCCATCGAGAGGTTAGTGGCATCCTGTCGCGGATGAAGTTCGAAGCTCTCGCAATATGCTCCCGTTTCATCTCGACGGATCTCCAGTAAAGGCCGCACAACTGTTAGCTCTTTCTCCGCCAAATGCCATCGGGTAAGCGGCTGTAAACCGCGGAGTCCTCTTGTACCGGCGCCCCGGATGAGATGCAACAAAATCGTTTCGACCTGGTCGTCAAGAGTATGTCCCACCGCCGCGGAGTCGGCGCCGATTGCAGATGCGACCTCCGCTAAAAAGCTATAGCGTACTTCACGGGCCGCTTCTTCTAACGACAACCCGCGTTCTTTTTGACAGGCGATAACATCGCGTTTTTCAACCGTCGCCGGGATTCCCAGTGTTTTTGCCAGCCGGGCGACATACCGGGCATCCCCGTCGGATTCTTTACCCCGCAATTGGTGGTTAAGATGGGCTACATGCAGTTTGATACCCAATATCGGCTGTAGATCATGTAACAAGTGAAGCAGACAAACCGAGTCCTGGCCGCCGGAAACGGCCACCAGCAGTGTTTGTCCGTTAGCCATCAGACGGTGCTCCTGAATGAAACCCAGCACCCGCTGGTCCAGGGACATTTTATTTACCGGTTTTCTGGACATTTATTTACGCTCATTTCACTACATCCCGATGAAAATCGGGATCCAGATGAAACCACACGATTTTTGGATAACGACTTTCGTCGATATGGATATCAAGCATTATTACAAAGAGTTGAAAACCCTACAATCACTGAGTAAATTGTGCTTGTTATCGGTGTGACCCCAATAATAGTTTTGTGCGTTTTATCGATAGCGGATAATCCGTAATTCCCAGCGCTAAAGCTACTTGCTCCGGCCTGCCCGAACCGCTCTCGTCGCACCTCAATATCATCCCCATGACACTGGATGCCGGTTTCATCTCCACCAGCCAGATATCATCAATTAAATTCCGCAGGTCATAACTTTTCCGGCCGGTGTCCCGTTCGTGATGCCAGGGCAAGCTTTCCAGCGCCAGCAGGCGGTCGATGTCTGTCTTGATTTCTTCCTCGTTCTTACCGGTCTTGACCTCAACCTGATACTGGGTGAAACGCACCTGCGACTGTAAAGACGGCACATTCGGACTGATCGGGGTCGCCTCCAGCACTTTCATGCCCTCCGGTAATTGCCGGTTCACGGTTTCGACGAACCAGTGTGGAGAGACAACCTTGGTGATGGAAATATCCAGCAGTTCGTTATCAGCCGTAACCCCCACGGAAAGCGGGACAGCCAGTGAAATCCGGGGATGCGGAGAAAAACCTTCCGTATATTCCAATGGGATCCGGGCGCGCCGTAATGCCCTCACCCAGAGACGGATAATATCCAGATGGGAAATAAATTTCAGCTCTTCACCGCGGCAGAACCTGACTCTTAAACGAAACATAAATATCACCCTCGCCTATGCCATCATAACAACCGGGAGCGATAGTGTCAAAGATGTTACCTCGTTTCAGCTATTTTTGGTTATACTATTGTTCCCGCGAACGCGGGGATCCAATTGACATCCTTGCCATAATTCAGTCTGTTTTGCCCCTTATGTTATAATCAAATCATATGAAAATACTGGGTATCGAAACATCCTGTGATGAAACCGCTGCTTCAGTCGTAGAAGACGGCGGTAAAATGCTTTCCAATGAGATCGCCTCACAGGTGGAAATCCACGCCCGCTACGGCGGCATTGTGCCTGAAGTCGCTTCCCGTCAGCATACGCTGAGCATCATCCCGATTATCCACGCGGCGATGAGCAAGGCTAATGTCGACTGGCAGGATTTAGCGGCCATTGCCGTTACCAACGGCCCCGGCCTGGCCGGTTCATTGCTGACCGGCGTCAATGTAGCCAAAGCTCTATGTCTGGCGCAAAACCTGCCGCTGGTCGGCGTCAACCATCTGGAAGGACATATGTATGCCAACTGGTTGACCGGCAGCACACTGGAATTTCCGCTTATTTGTCTGATCGTTTCCGGCGGCCACAGCGACATCGTGCTGATGAAAGGCCACGGCGAGTATACCCTGCTGGGAAGAACCCGCGACGATGCCGCCGGAGAAGCTTTTGACAAAGCTGCCCGCCTGCTGGGATTAGGCTACCCCGGCGGTCCGGTAATTCAGCAAGCCGCCGAAAGCGGTAAAAACAATATCCCTCTTCCCAAATCCTGGATCAAAGGCACCAATGATTTCAGCTTCAGCGGTATCAAATCATCGCTGCTGCGGCTGGTGACTGAAGATAAAAACATCAACAAAAACGACGTCGCCGCCAGTTTCCAGACCGCGGTGGTGGATGTGCTGGTAACCAAAACCGTGGCCGTAGCTCAGGAATACAACGCGCGCCAGATCCTGCTGGCCGGAGGGGTAGCGGCCAATAAACACCTCCGCCGGACGCTGACCGAACGCTCGCCTTTTCCGGTGATCATCCCGCCCTTCATTCTGTGCACGGACAACGCGGCGATGATCGCCGCCTGCGGTTATTTCCGCTTCCAGGCCGGGAAAACCAGCGACTTGGCGCTGGACGTGATTCCGAATATGAAGTTGGCGGGGTAAACCGGTAAATTCTAAATCCGAAATAAATTCAAAACGTTAGATCTTAACGTGTAAACCCTGGTTTGCCGGTTGCCGGGTAGGGCGCAGCGACAGCGAATTGCTTCAATTTTAATTCCAATTTAGATATTGATATTGGTTATTTGCAATTTGGTATTTATTTCATATTTCGATATTAATGTTTTGAATTTTCTTGATGATATTCTTCTGGCAAATCTTCCTGTTGACAAGTCCTTGTTTCGATGATACCATAGAACAAAGTACCATATATCCTATGATATACGTGTACGTATAGTACAGAATGAAACCGGTTGCTAATCGGTAAAATCAGGCTAGCTTCAGTGTTTATACGTGGTAAGACAGCCATGCCAGGGGAGTTCCAGGGTCCTGGAGTTTGGTAGTTGAACTCCAGGCTAAGTGTTGTTGTGGCCCCTCCCGTGATGGAGCCCTGGGAGTAATCGGGATTCGTGGCATGGCCGGCCTTACCGATCAGAATTTTGCATTATACAAATATCTGTTTATTATGGTCATCATCTATTTTTCTGGAAACGTTCAAGTAAAAAGGAGATCCGTATGAAAAGAAGAGTAATCTGGGTATTGCTATCCTGTCTTCTGGCAACATCGCTCATTTTGGCGTCCTGCGCCAAATCAACCACGACGTCCACCCCGACATCGACTACGACGTCTACCTCAACTCCATCTACCACCACGGCAGCAACCGCAACGACTACTACCACAACTGCCGCTGTTACTACCACCGTTACCGGCACAGGAAATTGGTGGGACTACATGGGCAAACCGCAATACGGCGGTACAATGACTATCTCAACAAGCTCCTCTCCCACAAATTGGGACCCCTGGCTGGCAAACGGAACCACCACGGGATTTGCGCCTTATTTGGAAATGTTGTTCTGTGACAAATATACAACCGACCCCTCGGTCTTTAACTTCTCACAGTATTTCACTCCCCCCGAATATGTCGATGGTAATCTGGCGCTGAGCTATGAAATGCCGACACCCACTAGTTTTATCATTCATCTCCGCCAAAATATCTACTGGCAGAATATCGCGCCGGCAAACGGGCGTCAGTTTACTTCTGCGGATGTAGTATATCACTTTAACCGTTCTTTAGGCCTGGGCGGCGGCTTTACCATAAGCCCGTGGATGGTTGGTAATTCCACCTGGACGCCCCTGAAATCGGTCACTGCCATTGACAAATATACCGTCGATTTCGAATGGGCGGCGGGCACCAACCCTCTCTTCATTGTGACTAACATGCAGATGGCACAGGGGACCGCGTTTGAATGTTCCGACGCAGTCAACTTATGGGGCAACCTGAATGATTGGCATCATGCCATCGGCACCGGACCATACATCATGACAGATTATGTTGCCGGCAGTTCGGTGACCTACACGAGGAATCCCACCTACTGGGCATATGATATGCGCTATCCGCAGAACCAGCTGCCTTATATCGATAAATGGGTTCAACTCACGATCGCTAATAATGCCACAGCTGAGGCGGCATTCCGTACCGGCAAGGAAGACGGCATTAGCGTAACGTCGACAGATGCTGCGGCAATGATGAAAACAAACCCTCAAACAGTGGAAATTACCTCTCCGGCTAAAAATGAAATTTCTATCGAGCCCAGAGTTGACTTAGCGCCTTTCAATGACATCAATGTCAGAATCGCAATGCAGCACGCAATCGATATTGCTGGAATCGCCGCCACTTTTTATCAGGGCAATGCCAGTCTGATACCTCAACCGTTAACGCAAAACCAAATGGGGAACTCGGGTTGGGGATACCCGTATTCCAGTTGGCCGCAATCCCTGAAAGACGAGTGGGCCTATAACCCGACGTTAGCCAAACAAATATTGGCTGCTGCCGGCTTCCCCAATGGGCTCAGCACCAATCTATTGCTTCAAGCTACTAATTCGGTTGCCAATGGGGATCTGTATCTGATAATCCAGTCTGAATTCGCTTCCATTGGCATTAACATGAGCATCCAGGTAATAGACGATGCCACCTGGAACAGTCTTTGTTTGGTTTCCAATCGCACCTATCCCGCATTGTGTGCGCGCACCATGGGTTGCACCGGTATGTGCACCGATCCGTTCACTCAGCTGCATAAGCTCGTTTACGGATATTCACAAGATATGCCAAATGTTAACGACACTAAAATTAATGCGTGGTACACTCAGGCAATGAATGCCACTGACATCGCTACCGTCAAACAGATACTTTATGACGAGAATGTATACGTCGCGCAACAACACTTCGAGATGGAAATCGCCGCGCCGAATCCTTTCTCTCTGGTACAGCCCTGGTTGAAGGGTGTCACCGGTCCAAACGGCATTATCAGTTCTTTTCTGGGACCTTTCCCCACCGGTGATTGGGTGGACCAGAACCTGAAGAAGTCGATGGGATATTAGGAGCGTGTCTGAGTAACATTTAATCTAACGTAGCCAAAGACAATTTATCCTTATGCCGGGATCAGGAAACTGATCACTCGAACAGGCTCCCGGATCAAAAGTGCCAGGCGTTTGGGAGATTAAGGTGGGTCTGTTAGACAGACCCACCTTTTAGTCTATATACAGACAGCGTTGGCTCAGCATAAAAAAGTTATCATCGTCGATTGCTGATTAAACAGGAGGGTTGATAATGGCCAAGATTGTGATCATCGGGGCGGGAAGTCATATCTTCTCCAGGCATCTGATCACGGATGTTCTATCCTACCCGGAACTCAGGGACAGTACGATCACCCTGATGGACATCGCCGAAGAGTCGCTGGACTTTATTACGGCTTTTGCCAGGAAACTGGTGGAGCAAAACGGCTTTAGCACGCGCATCGAGTCCACTTTGGACCGCCGTGCCGCGCTGGAAGGCGCCGACTATGTGATCACCACGATACAGGTCGGTGGAGCAGAGGCAACTCAAGCTGACCGGGATATTGTCGTGAAGTACGGAATTATTCCCCATGTCGGCGATACGATCGGACCCGGGGGTGTTTTCTACGGATTACGGCATGTGCCGGTGATTTTAGACATCTGTCATGACATGGAAAAGCTCTGCCCCGACGCCTGGCTGATTAACTACACCAACCCCATGGCGATCATTACCTGGGCGGTAAATGACTACAGCCGCATCAAAAATGTGGGTTTATGCCACAGTGTTCAAGGCACGTCGGGTACACTCGCGAAATATCTGGGAGCGCCGATAGAAGAGATCTCCTACTGGGTGGCCGGTATCAACCACATGGCCTGGTTCCTGGAATTTAAATGGCAGGGGAAAGATGCTTATCCGCTGTTAAGAGAAAAATTCAAAAACCCGGTGGTTTATTCGGGCACGGATAAAGATAACTGGATGATCGCCGATATCGCCCGGGCCGAGATTTTTAAGGCATTCGGGTATTATAATACCGAATCCAGCCGGCATATCTCGGAATACGTGCCGTATTTCCGGAAAAAGGATCGCCCGGAACTGCTGGAGAAATACAAATTGATCACGTTCGGCCGATTTGCGCCGGAGGCGGAGAGGGAGCAGATCCGGAAAGAGCTGGCCGCGAAGATGAGGACGGATGAGGACGAGGAATTTAAAAAACAGCTGGCCGCGAATTATCGCTTCCCGCTCAGCCACAGCCCCGAGTACGGCTCCACGATCATCCACTCCCTCGAAACCGGCATACCTTCCCGGATCTATGGTAATGTAAAAAACAACGGGCTGATCACTAACCTGCTCCGGGGGTGCTGTGTCGAAGTCCCCTGTCTGGTGGATAAAGAGGGTATTCACGCCTGCTATATCGGGGATTTACCGCCGCAACTGGCCGCTTTGAACCGCACCAACATCAACGTTCAGGAGATGGCGGTCAGAGGCATCGCTGAAAAGGATAAAACTAAGATCTTGCAGGCCGTTCTCCTCGACCCGTTAACAGCCGCTTCCCTGACCATCGATGAAACCCGGCAGATGGTAGACGAATTATTTCAGGCAAGCAAAAAATACCTCAAGGGTTATAAATAAAATATTGTTGAATGTTGTAATGATTAATCAGGAGGCTTGATTATGGCAAAGATCGTGATCATCGGCGCCGGCAGTCATACTTTCGCGAAGAACCTGATCACCGACATCCTGACCTATCCCGAACTCAGGGATAATACGATTTCCCTGATGGATATTGCCCAGGAACCGCTGGATATCATTACGGCTTTCACACAAAAACTGGTAAGGCAAAATAAATTCCACACCAAAATAGAGTCGACGACGGACCGCCGCCTGGCTCTGGATGGCGCGAACTATGTTTTTACTACCATTCAGGTCGGCGGAGGCAGGCAGGTTTCCAGGGATATTGCCGAGAAGTACGGTCTGGCCGACGGCTGGACCGGACCGTCTTCCGGTATTATCAATGGTTTACGCCAGATACCGGCGATATTGGACATCTGTCATGACATGGAAAAGCTCTGTCCCGATGCCTGGCTGCTGGAGTATGCAAATCCGCTATCCACCATCTGTTGGGCGGTCAATGACTATACCCGTGTTAAAAATGTGGGTTTATGCCACAGCGTGCAGGGCACTGCGACCCAACTCGCGAAATATATCGGCAAGCCGGCGGCAGAGATCTCGTACCGGGTAGCCGGCCTGAACCATCTGGCCTGGTTCCTGGAATTTAAATGGCAGGGTCAAGATGCTTATCCGCTGCTGAGAGAGCAGTTCAAAGACCCAGAAGTGTATTCGAGAATGGATGCCCACTGGGGCGGCGCGGATATCGTCAGGGCTGAGTTCTTGAAGACGTTCGGTTACTTTTCTACTGAGGCCAGCTTCATTAATGCCTATTTCGTGCCCTATTTCCGCAAGAAAGACCGCCCGGAAGTCCTGGAAAAATATAAGCTCGATACGATCAATCATCCCGAGCGGCATCCTCTAAGAGAAGACGAACTGAAAAAAATGCGGCTGGTCCAGGATCAGGAATTTAAACAGCAGATCAGCGGCAATTATCAATTCCCGCTCCGGCACAGCCGGGAATTCGGCTCGATCATCGTTCACGCTCTGGAAACAGGTACTCCGGCGCAGGTTTACGGCAATGTCAGAAACAACGGTCTGATCACCAATCTGCAACAGGGAAGTTGTGTTGAAGTCCCCTGTCTG
>Ga0182021_10005893_pt1 | contig 14571 bp, 13 predicted proteins | sample 612E3MmetaG_FD_120493 | JGI IMG/M metagenome (GOLD analysis project Ga0182021, IMG submission 120493) | Permafrost microbial communities from Stordalen Mire, Sweden - 612E3M metaG (Illumina Assembly) | ecosystem: Environmental > Terrestrial > Soil > Wetlands > Permafrost | place: Sweden... | reverse complement strand
GCTTGGTCCGGACGCCGAAGAGCTGCTTGGAGTAGGACACGAACTCCGTCGAGGGAAGGGAGAGGACGATGTCTCCGAAGGCGGCTTCCTGGACGACCTCATCCTTGGTCCCCGTGTAGACGACCGAAATGTCTTTCTTATCGTCCTTGGTGTCGTCAAAGTCCACGTTGACGGCGATCTTAGGCCCCACCTTTCCTTTGATCTTGACTTGGAGTTCCTGTTTCATTTCAAAGTTTTTTTGCTGCTTGGGCACTCCCATTTGGAGCGCATGATTGGCGCTTTTTTGGATGGTTTCCTGAAACTTGACTTGGATGAGCTTTCGTCCGGCGATGGACAGCCCCGACTCGTAGGGGAGCTCGACATTGATGAGGCCGGGCCCCAGCGGCGCGGCGGGCGCGGTCTGGGTGGACGCTTGAACCGGAGGAGTTCCCGGTTCGCGGCCCGCTTCGACGGCCCGGCGGGTCTCATTCCACAAAGACGGGTCGAACCTCATGAGGGAGGCGCCCGGGAACTCCGTGGCGGGGGCTGCCGGGGTGGAAAGGCCTAAGTTCTCTTCCACGGTGCCCGTGGACAGGTGGAAATCCGCGCCCAAGACAGATCCTGTCGGGAGAAGGAGGAGAAAATAAATGGTTGATCGTCGCACGGAGCGCCTCAAATATTGTTAATGATACCCCTAATTATGCGCCGTTTCAGCCATTTTTCGATGGAAAATCGCCATGTGGTATAATTCCGTCATGCTTCTGGCCCGCTATCTCTCCTTCCAACTTGTCGGGCCTTTCCTGTTCGGCCTGTCCTTTTTTTCCGGCGTCCTCCTCTTGGACAAGTTCTTCGACATCGTCGACCTGCTCATCAATCGAGGGGTTTCGCTGGCGATGTCGGTTCGGGTCTTTCTGCTCTTTTTCCCGAGCGTGCTCAGTTTGAGCATTCCCATGTCGCTGCTCCTGGCGTGCCTGCTCGTATTCGGCCGGCTTTCCGAAGACCACGAGCTGACCGCCCTCAGGGCCTCCGGCCTCTCTTTCGCGCAGATTCTATGGCCGCCTTTGGCCTGGGCCGTCTGCTTGTTCGCCTTTCTGATCCCCTTCAACGCCACGTGGTCTCCGCGGTCGGTGTCGGCTTTCCGGGGCCTCTACCATGAGATCGCCAAGCAGGACCCTCTCGTCAAAATCGAGCCGGGCCAGTTCACCCCGCTTCGAGACGTGCGGATCTATGCCCGCCGGGTTGACCGGGTTCGCGACACCCTGTCGGACGTCTGGGTTTATCGCCGGATCAACGGGCGTTCCCAGCGGGTGTATGCCCGGACCGGCGTGGCCCGCACGGACGGGGGCGCCTTCACCTTGAACTTGTCGGAGGGGCAGATCGAGCGCTTCTCGCCGGACCGGCCCCAGGACGTGGTCCACATCCGGTTCAAGCAGTACACCCTCCAAGTGCCCCTGGGAGAGCCCGTCGATCCGCGAAGCCGAAGCTGGCGGGAGTTGACCTCGCGGGAGCTTTCGGAGGAAATCCTCCGGCGGCGGCGTGAGAACGGCCCGGCGGGAGAGGTGCTGGCGGAATACCATCTCCGCATCGCCGTCGCTTTCGCGCCCCTGGCGCTGGCCTTGCTGGGCATATCGCTCGGAATAACGATGGAGCGGGGCGGTCGCGGCGTCGGTTTCGGCGCCGCGACGGGCGTCTTGTTCGGCTACTACCTTCTCCTCACGCTGGGCCTCAGCCTCGCCGACCGCGAGGCCATGCCGGCCTTTCCCGCCTTGTGGATGGCCAACGCGGTCACTCTGCTCGCCGGCGGGATCCTCTATTACCGCCGGGTCCTCAGATGAATCGCCTGGCCCGTTACGTCCTGATTTCCTACCTCGAACCCCTCCTGGCCAGCGTGGGAGGTCTCATGGTCCTGGTCCTCATGGGGGACCTGATGGATCGCGTGAACAAGTTCATCGCGGGGAGGACGAGTTTCAGGCTCGTGGCCGAGTATTTGTGGTCGCTTTTGCCCATGCGCTTGACGGAGATCCTTCCCATGTCGGGGCTTCTGGCGGCGCTCCTGTCCCTCGGGGCCATGTCCCACCGCAAGGAAATCGTCGCCGCCATGGGCGGGGGCGTCCACCCCTGGAGGTTCGTTCGTCCCATCGTTTGGATGGGCGTGTTAATGAGCCTTCTCAGCCTAGGCCTCGGGGAATATGTGACCCCCGCGGCGGCGCGCAAAGCGGGACGCATCTGGAGAGAGGATGTGCGCCACGTCGTCGACCGCCGGCCGGAACGGTTCGACAACGTCACGGCGGCGGGCCGCGACGGGGTTTTCTATTCCCTGGGGACTCTCGACACGGGAAGAGGGGCCGCGGAAGACGTCATGATCGAGCGGACCCGCGGCGGGCGGCCGTACGACCAGATTCAAGCGGCCCGGGGAGAGTGGACGGCGGACGGATGGACCTTGCGCGGGGGCGTCGAGCGTACTTTTGATGATGAGGGCCGGACGCTTGTGTCCCAAAAACCTTTCGCCGAACGCAAGCTCTTGACGGCCGAAACGCCGGCGGACTTGGCGCCCGCCGAGGAGGACACGGACGGTCTCGGCTACGAGGGACTCAATCGGCGCATTCGGAAATTGAGGATTTTGGGCGTCCCCACCCGCCGGCTCGAGGTGGACCTTTACACGAAACTGGCCCTGCCGTGGGCCAACCTGATCGTTCTCCTGATCGGGATCCCCCTGGCGTTCCAGAAAAGCGGCGGGAAGGTGAAGGCGGTGGCGTTCGCCTTGGGCGTGGCGTTCGTCTATTTCGGTTTCCTGCAGGTGGGGCGGGCTCTGGGACAGAAAGCCTGGTGCCCGCCCTGGCTGGGGGCCTGGATGGCGAACATCCTCTTCCTCGCCGCCGGCGGTTTCATGTTCCTTAGAATGAGGAAAACCTCGTAACTACCTGATCAACACCAATTTACCCTTCTTTGTTTGCCCCCCGGCTTTGACGCGCGTCAAATAGACGCCGCTCGGCAGGTCCCGTCCGGAGTTGTCCCGTCCGTCCCAGTCGCATTCGTACACCCACTTATCGTCGGAGGTAGGTTCCCCCGCCCCCACTTTCAAGGCGAATGAATCTCCCGGCACGGATCGGACCCTCTCTCCGTTCAAGTCGTAGATGTCATAGGTGATTTGACCGCTCGACGTCAGAGGCCGGGACAACCGGACGACGAGCGTCGTCACGGTCCCCGCCGGCGCCCCGGCGCGAACCGGATACCGGGACGGGTTGCCGCCGGGGTTTGGGTAGGAAATTGATTTCAGCATTGCCACGGTGGGGGCGGCGGAGAAGCCCACGATGTTCAAGGTCAACAAGGGGCCGTTGGACCCCGGACCCACGGCGACCGTCAGACCGGACGGGGTCCCGGAAAAAGAATCCGTCCGGTCCAGGGAGGCGATCTCTCCGTCCGTGAACAGGTCGCGGGTCCCGGGATCGTACCGACCCGGAGGGGTTCCGCCGGGAGCCACGATCAGGGCCACGCCGTGGTGCCCGGTTCCGTTGATGGACGGGGCGTTCACCACGTTGTCGAGCAGTATCTGCGACCCCGCGGCCACCATGCTTTCGTCCACGTGCCAAAAAGCCATGCCGCCTCCCGGAGATGCCGGGATCGGCAAGCCCTTGTCGAATGCCGCGGTCGAATTGAGCGTTCGGAATTCCATGAGGAAGGATTCGCTCGTCGCGGCGGGGTGAGGGAGGCGGACGAAATCCATGGGGAAGGATTCGGCGGGCCTCAGCCTCAGGACAACCGTGCCGGTCGCCTCCGATGGGATCGAAAACCCGAGGAATTCTTTTGACCACGCTCCCATGTGCGGCGTGTCGGCGGGCGCGAGGCCGTAGGGATAATCCATCAAATCCCAGGCCCCGACGGAACTGATGCCCTGACCGGTGTCATAGAGGTCCGGCAACCCCAACTGGTGGCCGTACTCGTGGCAGATGATGCCGTGGGGGGTTGGGACGGGAGGCGGGCCGCCCTCCCTCTCGGGCACGACCGTGTATCCGACGAAAGTCTTTCCCCCCGCCGTCATGTCGTGGTCCTGGTAAAGGGACCAGATGTCGTTGGAGGCGCCGGTGGATTCTTGCCCGTATCCGGCGTGGGTGATCATGAGGTGGTCGTAATTCGTGAATACCACCCCGTCGAATAGGGCGGCGGACGTCGCGTCCGCGAACAATTTGTCGTCGTTGGCCGACGCGTCGCCGCCGACGTCGGCCCCGTAATAGGAAAGATTATTCGGCATGCGATAGACGTTGGATGTCACGGTGAACGTCGGGGAGAATGTGTTGAAAGAATCCTCGAGGTAATAGTTGTGGACTTCTTGGAACAAGGCCTGAGTTTCCACCAAAGAGGAAGATATATGCACGTCCTGGAAGTCGACGCGAACCACCAAAACCGAGGGCGCCGTCATCGTGCTCTTGGAAGGAAGGGCCTGCAGGGCGCGGGCGGACCGGAGGGCCAATATCCGTTCCCGCATGGCGGTCTTGTTGACATGGCAGGTTGGATGGACCTTGGTGGTGACGCCGTGGAGGGGCGGCGCCGCGTGAGCGAAGGCGGCAAGGCCTCCCAAAAGGACCGGAAAAAGGAACTTAGAACCGCACGCCAAGGTTAAGCGCCGCCCGCGCCGAGGACGGAATCTTTGTCCCATAAATTTCAGTATCGATAATGGTCGGGTTTGTAGGGGCCGTCGAGCGGAACGCCGATGTAATCGGCTTGCTTCTGGTTGAGCCGGGTCAGCTTGACGCCGAGCTTGTCCAGGTGCAGGCGGGCGACTTCCTCGTCCAGCTTCTTGGGAAGCCGATAGACGCCGACTTTATAATTATTCCGGGCCAAATCAATCTGGGCGAGCGTTTGATTGGTGAAGGAACAGCTCATGACAAAGCTGGGATGCCCCGTCGCGCAGCCCAGGTTCACAAGCCGCCCCTCGGCCAGCAAGTAGATCGATTTTCCGTCGGCAAAGATGAACTTGTCGAGCTGGGGTTTGATGTTCGTCCGCTTCACCCCCGGCGCCGACTGAAGCGCTGCGACCTCGATTTCCGAGTCGAAGTGGCCGATGTTGCAGACGATGGACTGGTCCTTCATGGCCTTCATGTGTTCCAAGGTGATCACGCCCTCGTTGCCGGTGGCGGTCACGAAAATGGTCGCCTCCGTCACGGCCTGCTCGATGGTCACGACCTCGAATCCCTCCATGGCGGCTTGGAGGGCGCAGATGGGATCGATCTCCGTAACGAGGACTCGGGCGCCGAAGCCCCGCAGGGAGTGGGCGCAGCCCTTCCCCACGTCCCCGTAGCCCAGGACGCACGCCGTTTTCCCCGCCACCATGACGTCGGTGGCGCGCTTCAGGCCGTCCGCCAGGGACTCGCGGCAGCCGTACAAGTTGTCGAATTTGGATTTGGTCACGGAATCGTTCACGTTGATGGCCGGAACGAGCAATTCCCCCCGCTCCAGCATCTGGTACAAACGGTGGACGCCGGTGGTGGTTTCTTCGGACACGCCCTTCCAGTCGGCCGCGACCCGCCGCCAGAATCCGTCGTCATCCTTGAGGTGTTTTTTCAAGACGGCGTAAAGGCACTTCTCGTCCTCGCTGTCGGGGGTCTTGTCCAGGACCGAAGGGTCCTTCTCGGCCTTGACGCCTAGGTGGATCATGAGGGTGGCGTCGCCGCCGTCGTCCACGATCTGCCGAGGCCCCTTGCCGCCGGGAAAGGTCAGCGCCCGAAGCGTGCATTCCCAATACTCCGTCAACGTTTCGCTTTTCCAGGCGAACACCGGCACGCCCGCGGCGGCGACGGCCGCGGCGGCGTGGTCCTGGGTGGAGAAGATGTTGCAGGAGCACCAGCGGACGTCGGCCCCGAGTTCTTTGAGGGTTTCGATCAGGACGGCGGTTTCCACCGTCATGTGCAGGGAGCCGGAGATGCGCAGACCCTTTAAGGGTTTCTCTCCCCCGTATTTCTTCCGGAGGGCCATGAGGCCGGGCATCTCGGGCTCGGCCATCTGGATGGCTTTTCGCCCCGCGTCCGCGAGCTTGATGTCCGCGACCAAAAACGGGGGCGATGTTTTTTCAGCGACTGCGGCCATGAGCGTTCTCCGTGAAGGCCCGATTCATCGGGCGAGCGTTATAGTCCGGCTTTTTTCTTCAGCTCCGCGGCCTTGTGGGTGCTTTCCCAGAGGAAGTCTTTGTCCTCCCGGCCGAAGTGGCCGTAGGAGGCGGTTTTCCGGAAAATGGGCCGGCGGAGTTTCAAATACTCGATGATGCCCCGCGGCGTCAAGGGGAAGGCTTTCCGGACCATTTCCGTGATCTCCATCGAAGGCAGTCGGCCGGTTCCGTGGGTGTCCACCATTATGGAGACGGGTTCGGCCACCCCGATGGCGTAGGCGAGTTGAACGGTGCATTGGGCCGCGATTTGGGCGGCCACGATGTTCTTGGCCACGTGGCGGGCCATGTAGCAGGCGGAGCGGTCCACCTTGCTGGGGTCCTTGCCGGAAAAGGCCCCTCCGCCGTGGGGGGCCCAGCCTCCGTAGGTGTCCACGATGATCTTCCGGCCCGTGACCCCCGTGTCCCCCACGGGGCCGCCTATGACGAACTTGCCGGTGGGGTTCACGAAGTATTTGGTGTCCTTGTCGGCCATCCCCTTGGGAAGGACCGGCAGGATGACCTTGTGGATGATCTCCTCACGAGCCGCATGGGTGATCTTCTTTCCCGTCCCGTCCAAAATGGATTCGTCGTGCTGAGTCGAAAGGACCACCGCATCCACGCGCTTGGGATGGCCGTTGTCATACTCGATCGTGACCTGGGATTTGCCGTCGGGGCCGAGGTACTTCAGGACGTTCTTTTTGCGAAGCTCCGCCAGCCTCCGGGTCAGTTTGTGCGCCAGCGATATGGGCGTGGGCATGAGCTCGGGCGTCTCGTCGCAGGCGTAGCCGACCATGAGGCCCTGGTCGCCGGCGCCGCCCGTGTCCACCCCCTGGGCGATGTCCGGGCTTTGGCGGCCGACGGCGTTCAAAACGCCGCACGTGTTTCCGTCGAAACCAAAGCGGTTCCCGACGTACCCGATCTCGGTGACGACCTTGCGAACGATGGCGGCGACGTCCACCCAGGCCTTCGTCGTGATCTCGCCTCCGACCACCACCAGGCCCGTCGTGCAAAGCGTTTCGCAGGCGACCCGGCCCATCGGGTCGTCGGTCAGGACGGCGTCCAGGACGGCGTCGGAAATTTGGTCGGCCACCTTGTCGGGATGGCCCTCGGTCACGGATTCGGAGGTGAAGACGTATCGGTCGCGGCGCATGGATCGGCTCCTTTCAGGTTGTTGGATTTGGCGGCGAATTATACCAATTATACGGGCGAAGTCGTCGAAAAACGCGGCGGGCGGGTGTTCTCTCGCCGCAAATATTAAAATGAAGACATTAATCATGCACATTCCAGACGGTTTCTTGGATGCGAAGACGGTGGTCGTCACCGGGGTTTTGGCGGCCGCGGGCCTTGGGACCGCGATACGCAAAATGCGCTTTGAATCGGCGCCGAGACGCGTGCCCGTCATCGGCCTGTCGTCGGCCTTCATCTTCGCCGTGCAGATGCTCAACTTCCCCGTGGCGGGCGGGACCTCCGGCCACTTGATCGGGGTGGTCCTGGCGGTGGTCCTCATCGGTTCCTGGGCGGCCACGGTCGCCATCGCGTCGGTTTTGATCCTTCAATGCTTCCTTTTCGCCGACGGCGGCGTGACGGCGTTGGGGGCCAATATTTTCAACATGGCCGTCTTGGCCCCCGCCGTCGGATACGCCGTATATTTTCCCCTCCGCCGTCTCTTTTCCGGGACGCGCGGGATGTTGTTCGCGGCCGCTTTCGCCGCGTGGGTTTCGGTCGTGGCCGCCTCCATCGCTTGCGCGGGAGAATTGGCGGTTTCCGGGACCGTCGCTTGGAAGGTCGCGTTTCCGGCGATGGCCGGGGTCCACATGCTGATCGGTTTGGGAGAAGCGGCCATCACAGCGCTCGTCTTGGCCGCCGTGGCCCGCTTGAGGCCCGAGCTGATGCGGGAGGAGGCTCCGGCGGCTGGATATGGAGCCGTTGCCATTCAGGGTCTCCTCGTGGCCTTGGGTTTGGCGATTTTCGTTGCGCCGTTCGCCTGCGCTTGGCCGGACGGCCTGGAAAGAGTCGCTGCCCGGCTCGGGTTGGAATCGGCGGCGGCTTCGGCGTGGATCGTTTCCCCCCCGATGCGGGACTACGCCTTTCCCGGCCTCCGGCGGATCGGGCTTTCCACGGCGGCGGCGGGGGCGGCGGGAACGCTGGCCGCCTTCGGGTTGAGCTATCTCCTGGCTCGGGCGCTCACGAAACGAAAATGACATTGACGCGCGGCTTATCGCCGGCATTCAGGACCGCCTCGGCGCTGATTTACGTTGTTGTCGCGGCGCTATTGCCCGTGCGGGCTTGGATGGCTTTTTCTGTTGCGGCCGCCGTCCTCGTTTCAGCTTTCCTGGCGAGCCGGGCCCCGCTCGGAGGATCGGCGCGGAGGATCCTGGCCCTGGAGCCTTTCGCGGTCGGCACGGCGGCGCTTTCCTTCTTCCAACCCCACGGCGCGGGGCTCTTTTTTTCCATGCTGTCCAAGAGCACCCTGTGCGTGGCGTGCGTTGTTCTGTTATCGGAGACAACAAGGTTTTCCGAACTTCTGGACGTCGCCCGCCGGGCCCGGGTCCCCGGGCCCCTCGTCACCACGCTGGCCCTGACGTATCGCTATTTGTTCCTCTTGCGGGATGAAATGGGCCGGTTGATGCGCGCCCGCGCCGCCCGCCGCTTTTCGAAAGGCCGCCGGGCCGCTTGGGGTTCGGCGGCGGGCGCCGCGGCGATCCTGTTCGTTCGGGCTTCCGAGCGGGCGGAGAGGGTTTACGACGCGATGCGCGCCCGAGGGTGGACGACGTGAAAGGAGCCTTTGCGTCCCGATGTATCCGTCGGACCCGCCCGTCGCCAGAGGCGCCGGGCTCTACGGGGGCCCCACCATCTCTTCGACTATGGTCCCCCCCCACGGTCCGCCGGACACACCGGGACGCAAAGGGACACTAATAATGAGGGCCATAGAGGTTATTAAATTATCTTATGAGTATCCCGACGGGACCCCGGCGCTTCAGGAAGTGAGTTTCTCGGTCGAGGAGGGCGAGCGGGTCGGTCTCATAGGACCCAACGGGGCGGGAAAATCCACCCTGCTTCTTCACTTGAACGGACTTCTGCCCGAGAAAGAGGCCGCTGTTCCATCGGTGCGGGTCTTCGACGTGCCGGCGACAGGAGACCATCTTCCGAAAATCCGCGCGGAGGTCGGATTGCTGTTCCAGGATCCGGACGATCAACTTTTTTGTCCGACGGTGGCGGAGGACGTCGCTTTTGGGCCGCGACAGTTGGGTTTAAACGGGAAGGCTCTGGAGGATCGCGTGAGGGGCGCTTTGGCTCAGGTGGGCTTGGCGGGTTTCGAAACCCGAGCCCCCCACCACCTGAGTCGCGGCGAGAAGCGGCGGGCCTGCCTGGCGGGGATCCTCGCGTGCGACGCGAAGATCTTGGTTCTGGACGAACCCACAAGCGATTTGGACCCTCGCGGGAGGCGGGAGTTGAAAGATCTGCTGCGGCGGTTGCCGGCGACTCAAATCATCGCGACGCACGACCTGGATTTCGCAGTAGAATTCTGTTCGCGCCTCATCCTCCTGGACGGGGGAAAGGCCGTGGCGGAGGGCCCTTCGAGGACGATCCTGTCCGATGAGAAACTGATGTTTTCCCACGGCCTGGAGGTCCCTCACTTCCTGCGCCATCTCCACCCCCATTGAAGGCCCATTACCTTTTTCACGTTCGCAAACGGTATAATGATGCCAAGATTTTTCCGTCCCAAGGAGGTTCTTGACGTCATGCGCGAGCTCCCTTTGAAGGTTTGTGTGATTTCATTATTTCTCGCCGCCGCCGGGCGGGTAATGGCGGATGATTCTTCTTCCACCAAAGAACAGAAGGAACGCGCGGTCGCCGCGTTTGAACAGAACGTGAAAGCGGACCCTTCCAACCCGGAATTGTGGGTCCACCTGGGGTTCGCCTGCCGAAAGGTGGACAACCTTGACGGCGCCCGGCAAGCCTTCGAGAAGGTGGCCTCCCTCGACCCGAAAAACCAGGATGCTCTTTTCATGCTGGGATTGATCTACGAAAAAATGAAGCAGCCGCAAGACGCCCTGAGAGTTTGGAAGCAGTATTTATCGGTGGCGACGGACCCTGAGAAGCGGGACAAAGCTCAGAACCACATCCATCATTTGAGCCAATGAACGGCCCGTTCACTCACGTTGTGACGCCGGCCCGTCTGGCGGTCCTCTTGGCGGGCCTGATCGCGATGGGCCCCGCCGGTTGCGTCGGTCCCCAGGTGGCGGTGAACGCGCACGCGGACTTCACGCGCATCCACCGCGTGGCCGTGGCCACCTTCGGCGGACCGGGCGGCGACGTGGCCGCCGACCTATTGACACAAGATCTCCTTATGCACGGAGCCGACGTCGTTGAGCGGCAGCGGTTGGACGCTATTTTGCGGGAACAGCACCTGGCGGCCGACAACATCCTGGACCCCGCCACGGTCAAGATGATGGGCAAGATCCTGGGGGTGGACGCCATCTTCGTGGGGACGGTCGCGAACAACACCCCGAGCCAAAGCATTCTGGTTTCAACGGGCCGTCACGGCTACAACGGCGGCGCGGCGATTTCGGTGAACGGGGGAACGGTTTACAACGAAGGCTCCGCGCTGGGCATCCCCGATTCCCAGGTGATCACCTCGGCGGCGCAGGCTTCCCTCATCGCGCGGATGGTGGACGTGGAGACGGGTTCGATCATGTGGTCCGGCCGCATGAGCTACGAGGGTTTGGACAGCCAGGAGACCATGGAAAGCATCACTTCCGCCTTCGCCGAATCCCTCGTCCCCCTCTGGCCCGCCCTTCACAAATGATGCCCCCCTTGCGCAACCCGTTGAGAGCGGCGGCGGTCGCGGGCGTCCTCGCCCTTTGCCCCGCAGTCTGGGGCCGTTCCCCAACCCACAACAAGAGGAAGGCCCCCATGACGTTGAACCTGACGAGTTCCGCTTTTCGGAACGGCCAGACGATCCCCGAGCGGAATTCCTGCGAGGGCGAAGACCTTTCCCCCCCGCTGTCGTGGACCGGAACTCCGGTGGGCACCAAGGCGTGGGTCTTGATTATGGACGACCCCGACGCCCCCGCGGGCGTCTGGGTCCATTGGGTGCTCTATGACGTTTCCTTCGCGACGACGTCCTTGAAGGAAGGACTTCCAAAAGATGACGTTCTCCCGGACGGCGCCATGCAGGGTATGAGCGGCGGCGTCACGCGGTTTCGCGACGTGGGTTATTCGGGCCCCTGTCCCCCTCCCGGCAAGCCGCACCATTATGTTTTCAGGCTTTACGCGCTGGACCGGAAGCTGGACTTGGCTCCGGGCGCCGTAAAGGAGAAAGTTCTCGCCGCCATGAAGGGGCACATCCTGGCCCAGGCCGAGTTGATCGGGCTTTATAACAAGTAGGTCCTCCATCGGCGTCTTGCGCGGCGCAAGTTCGCCATGTAAACTCAAGCATCTTGAAGATCTCACTTCGCGTCAAGCTGACGACCTACTCCAGCCTCCTCGTCCTCGGGGTGGTATCGAGCGTCGGGGTTTCCCTTTATTTGACGGAACGTTATTACCTCATTCTCCGCGCCCAGCAGAACAACCTCGAAGTCGTCCAATTTCTCGCCCAGGTCGGCCGCGAGGCCGTCGTCAACAAGAACGACCTGCTCTTGTCCAGCTACTTGTCCCTCATCCGCCGGTCCCGCGCGCTCAATTACGCCATGGTCCTGGACGGCGGTGGCCGGGTGCTGGCCCACAGCAACGTCGTCGAGGTGGGGCGCAAGCTCACGGATCCCGTCGCCCAAAAAGCCCTCGAGAGTTCAAGCCTCCTCCGCCAGGCCGTCTCCACGGGGAAAGACCGGCTCGTGGACCTCTCGACGCCGATTTACCTGGAAGGCCGCCGCATCGGGACGGCTCGCGTCGGCTATTCCGAAAAGGCCACTTACGACATGGTGGACGAAGCGCTCCAGGCCACGCGCCAGAGGATCGCCCTGGCCACGGCCCTGTGCGTCATCTTCGGCGTCATGGGGGCGGTCCTCATGGCCTATGCCATCTTCCGCCCCATCCTTCCTCTTCGGGAAGGCGCCCGGAAAATCGGGACAGGGGATCTGGGTCACCGCATCCGGATCGTCTCCCACGACGAACTGGGGGAACTGGCCGAGGATTTCAACGCCATGGCGACCAAGCTTCAAGAGCTGGACCAGCTCAAGCAGGACTTCGTTTCGAACGTGACTCATGAGCTGCGGTCCCCCCTCACGTCGCTCCGCGGCTACGTGGAATTCTTGCTGAAGGAAGGGGCCGGCCCCCTGAACGACGAGCAGCGGGAAAGCCTCATCGTCGCCAAGAACAACGCCATGCGCCTGGCGCGATTCATCGACAACCTGCTCGACGTCGCCAAGATCGAATCGCGCAAAGTGGAGCTCCATCGGGAGGAGGTGGACCTTCGTCCCGTCGCCGAGGAGGTGGGCGTCGTCTTCCGTCCCCAGGCCGAGGAGAAAAAGATTTCGCTGGAAAACAAAGTCCCCGCTTCGCTGTCCCACGTGTGGGCCGACTCGGACAAGACGACGGAGATCTTGACGAACCTCGTCTCCAACGCCGTCAAATTCACGCCGGAAGGGGGCTCCATCCGGGTGGAGGCCGCTGAGGACGGGGATGCCGTGCACGTCAAAGTCCGGGACACCGGCGTCGGGATTCCACCGGAGTCCCTGGAGTCCGTGTTCAATAAGTTTGAACAGGTAAAGCCGACGGCGGGCCTGGCCCGGAAAACGAAGGGGACGGGGTTGGGCCTGACCATCGTCAAGGGTTTCGTGGAGGCTCACGGGGGGCGGGTGTGGATCGAAAGCGCCGTCGGGAAGGGGACGACGGTCCACTTCACGCTCCCGCGCCGCAAAGAAGAGCCCGCCCGGCCCTTCGAAGAAATGGACGACGAATGAGGTAAGATTTGTGGGAGCCACGGGAGGGAGACCATGCATCGAAAGCGAATCATCGTCGTGGACGACGACAAAGACATCCGCAAGCTGGTGGAAAGCATCCTCTCCAAAGAGGGTTTCATCACCACCGGGGCCGAAAACGGCGCCGACGCCATGAAGAAGATCCAGGCTTCCAAGCCTGATTTGGTTCTTTTGGACCTACAGTTGCCCGACAAGGACGGTTTCGAGGTCTGCAAGGACCTCCGGAACGATCCCTCGACGAAATACGTCCCGATCGTGTTCCTGACGGTCCAAAACCTCGATTCCTACAAGATCGCAGGTTTGGAAATGGGGGCCGACGACTACATCACCAAACCCTTCAACCAGACGGAGCTGCTGGCCCGCGTGAAGGCGGTCCTGCGCCGGGTGGACTGGCGAGACAAGAAAGAATCCGTGTTAAAAGATGGTCCTCTCGCGGTCGATTTGGAGAAGCACTCCGTCCACATGGACTCCAAGTCGCTCGAACTGTCGCCCAAGGAGTTCGATCTCCTCGTGACCCTCATGCGCAACCAGGGCAAAGTCATGACCCGCGACGAACTGTCCGAAACCGTCTGGGGCCACGAATATTTCGAGAACACCCGGACCGTGGACGTCCACGTCGGCCGCCTGCGAAAGAAAATCTTCAAGATGGGCGATAAGATCAAGACCATCGAGCGCATCGGCTACCGGTACGAATGACTCTTTGCTACAATAAAATTATGAATCCGCAGGCGGTTTCCCGCGCTTTTTCCCTCTGTTCCTGTACCCCGCGAAAGCGGCGGTAGCCTTCGTTTTTCACCCTCCGCCGGCTTTCGCGCAACACTGAACCGGCGGGAACACGGGCCGCTTCCCACCGGTCTCCAACTAGGCCCCACTTTCTGGGAAGGAGACCTTAAATGAAAATTGCCAAAGACATCACGCAACTCGTCGGAAACACGCCGCTTGTGCGGGTCAACCGCATGGCCGCGGGGTTGCCGGGCGAGGTCGTGCTCAAGCTTGAGTTCATGAACCCCGCCCACAGCGTCAAAGACCGCATCGGCGTGGCCATGGTCGAGGCGGCCGAGCGGGCCGGCCTCATTAAGCCCGACACAATTCTGCTGGAGCCCACCAGCGGAAACACGGGCATCGCCCTGGCCATGGTCTGCGCGGCGCGAGGATATAAACTGGTCCTCACCATGCCGGAAACCATGAGCCGGGAGCGCCGGATGCTCCTGCGCGCCTTTGGCGCCGAGATCGTCCTGACCCCGGGCCCCGAGGGGATGACGGGAGCCATTCGCCGGGCTGAGGAGATGGCGAAGGCCGACGCGAGGTACTTCATCCCTCAGCAGTTCAAAAATCCCGCCAACGCGGAGGTCCACCGCCGCACGACCGCCGAGGAGATCTGGCGGGACACCGACGGCCGCGTCGACATCTTCGTGGCCGCCGTCGGCACCGGCGGCACGGTCACCGGAGTCGGTCAGGCGCTCAAGGAGCGCAACCCGGCGATCCAGGTGGTGGCTGCCGAGCCAGATGAATCTCCGGTGCTCTCCGGTG
>Ga0182021_10005892_pt1 | contig 14571 bp, 13 predicted proteins | sample 612E3MmetaG_FD_120493 | JGI IMG/M metagenome (GOLD analysis project Ga0182021, IMG submission 120493) | Permafrost microbial communities from Stordalen Mire, Sweden - 612E3M metaG (Illumina Assembly) | ecosystem: Environmental > Terrestrial > Soil > Wetlands > Permafrost | place: Sweden... | reverse complement strand
TGGTGAAACCCTGGATATTAAAAAAATCTTTGCGGATTCTTATTTAAAAATTGCGGATTCTTACTATGCTGAGAAAGATTATTTAAATGCGGGTGAATATTACTGGAAATCTGCGGGCTATTTCGAACAAATACTTCAAAAGTATCCCGAAACGAATGATGCCTTTATAGCAAAATATAAGACCCCCGAATACCTTTTTAAGGCCGCGGATTGTTTAAAAAATGAAAAAAACTGGGTGGATTCCGAAGCTATATTAAAAAATATTATCGATAAATATCCCGAGAGTGATTTCTCTTTAAAATCTTATAAAGTGCTGTTTGATATTTACATAGGCAAGGCGCAGGATATTAAGGAATCCGGTGATTTCAGGAATAGCGTCATTGAGTTTTTTAAAATATATGACCTGGGCGACGATTTATTGAATTTGGTTCAATCTGAAATCAATTACAGCCAAAATAATTTACTTGCCAGTATTCCGCCGAACATTTTAATCCAGGCTGCAAATGATTTTTACAAGCTGGCGGAGTATAAGAAGTCCCTGATAGTATATGATTATTTACTCGCAAATTATCCTGAAAATGAGTTTATGGCCGCTGATAATCTTGTAAATATAAAAATAAGTACCATAAGCGAAAAACCTTATAATTCCATACCTGAATTTACCGCAGCAGGAAGTTTTGCAAAAAACGGTAATTCTAAGGTCGCCTTGGACAACAGGACAGAATTTAATCTTACTGTATACCTGGGAGGGCCGGAAAACCGGGTTGTAAGGCTGGAAAAGAAAACAAAAGCTGAAGTGGAGATTATTTCCGGTGACTATAAAATAGTTGTAGAAATACAAAACCCTGAAAACAGCCTGCTTTATGGCGAAACTTCTTTTGAAGACGGAAAAAAATATAAGGACGTCTTTACATTAACTGCTAAATAATCTTAAAACTATCCTGATATTTAAAATGCATCAGAGTCCTTTCAGGCTCTGGTCGATAAGAGTTTTTATATTGTCATCAACGTAAGTCCTGACACTGCTTTCGTCTGTTTCGCGGCTGACTATAAGGCTTGTTTCAAGGTCTGCAATAAGCTTTACAAGCATAATCTGCCCCTCGTCAAGATTTGCCGATATCCTGTTTTCATCATATGACTTAAACTGCTGTGAAAATTTATCCATAAATGAATTGAATTTATCAAAAGAATCTTTTAATGGCCCGACAAATGCAGATTTCTGCCAAAACCATTTCCCCTTGTTTTTTGAATTATACATATTAAGAAGCCCAAAAAGATAATAAATATCAGTACCGGCTTTATTGGCTATATAGTTTATAATATACATCCTCCTTGATATGACCGATACTTTTTTTATTTTTACGATGTCTAGCATTTCTTTCCTTTTTCTTTAACTTTTTATGTTTAAATATTTTTTTGTTTTACCAATAACTGATAATCTAAAATCGAAGGTTCTGGACTGGCCGATTTTAATATTATTTATAATTTATTGCTTTCAAGGTTTTAAAAGATGCAATAAATATTTCCTTAGGTAATTATACTAAATTGTTTTAAAATAAAAATTAAAAATTAAAAAAATAAAAATATTTGCTGTTATAAAACCTGCCAGACTTTGCCCAAAAAAGTCTTTTTAGGAATCTGGCATAATAAGTTTTTTAAATCTATCCGGATCTTTTAACACAAATCTTAAATACTTTTCTTTTGCATTTGAAATCCCTATCCTTGGGGTCTGTAAAATACTTGATTCGCCCGGAATAAGCCCCAATTCATTTATTGTTAAACCAACAAGTGAATTACCGCCATTAGTAAGGTCTTTGCCGTTTTCACCAAGGCTTATGCAGAAAGCAGTTGTGAGTTTTCCTGGTCCATTTGCAATTTTTTTTATATCTGTGGTATTTCTTCGCAAGCACATGATATCTGTGCCGTTTACTGGCAGCACCGCCCTTATCAGCACGGCTCCAGGAACATCTTCTCTTTCAGTTACTGCATTCAGCATGTGATACATGCCATAGCAAAAATAGATATAGGCAATACCTGCTCTGCCAAACATAATATTTGCTCGCGGTGTCCTTCCACGGAATGCATGGCTTGCAGGGTCATCATAGCCATAGTAAGCTTCTGTTTCTGTAATAATACCGCTTAGTAGCAGGTTTTCTTCTCTTTTAACAAGTAATTTCCCTATAAGATCTTTTGCAACAACAGCTGTATCCCTGGAGTAAAACCCTCTGTCTAATATTTTACAGTTGCATGAATCAGTAGCCCTGATTAAATACATAGATTTTTACTATTGACTCAAATCAATATCCATTATCATGAAAATACAATTTAAATACTTTCCTGCATCAACAACCAACGTTTAAATCCACAGGTATTCAATTATTAAAAGTAAAAAAATCACCGCAAGATAAGGGCTGGAGAGTTTAAATAAAACCCATGCCAGGCTTTTGGTGTTTTTTAAAACTAGAAGAATACTTATTATAATTATCGCCAGCCCTGACAAAATCGATATGCTTATGTATAAGAGGCTTAAGTTGAAAAAAAACCCGATAAAAACAGACAGAAAAACCAGCATGAAATTCAATACTCCTAATAAGACAAATACTTTCTTGCTGTTCCATATCACCGGAAGCATCGGCACTGAAGCCTTTTTATAATCCTCTTTATAAAAATAAGCCAGGCTCCAGATATGCATTGGGGTCCAGATTATAACAAGCAAAAACATTATAACTGCAAGCAGGTCAACTTTTGTCTTTGATATTGCGGTCCATGCCGCGAGCACCGGCATTCCGCCCGCTGGCGCGCCAAATAAAATATTTAATGGCGTGCGCTTTTTGGAAATGGCATTATAGATAATTACGCTGTCCAAAAAGCCCAATGCTATGAAAACAGCAGCAAGCCAGCCGGTAAGCGCACTTAGCGCAATGCCTGCCAGTACAAGCACTATACCGAATATGAGCGCGTTTTTTGCAGGTGAAATTACACCGGAAGGAACAGGGCGCCTGGAAGTTCTTGCCATAACAATATCCATATCCCTGTCAATGTATGCTGTTGCGGCATTTGAACCCATTATGCTGAGTATTATTGCTGCAGATATCAGCCCGATCGCTTTTAAGTCAAAACCATATATTGAGGACGCTATAAGCGCCGAAGCAAAACCTGTGAAAAAAAGAAGCATAACAAGTTTTAGCTTGGTGATTGCTATGTAGCCTTTTAGGGTTTTTTTAATCCCGAACCAAACCAGTTAAAATCACTCCTGCCGGATAAAAGTTTTTTAAAACTCACGGGAGAATTTTTACAATTATTTTTGCGCCCAGCCGTATCCTTCAAATTTTTTATACCAGTCCTCAATATTTGCTTTTGTGATAGAGGCTATTGCGTTTCCATTAATCATCTGGGCTCCTGCCGTATTGGCGCCAAGGCCCAACGATTCATAGCCCAGCTGTATTGCCCCGCTTGCAGTGGAGACAGGCTCGCCGGCTTTTGGAGGTGTGCCCATCCAGGTTTTGAAAGATACATAACCGATGGCATAACCGATTAAGTATGGATCCCAGAAGAATCCCTCCTGAAGAATATCTCCGGTGATATATTCCCCTATAGTTACGGGAAGCCCGGTACCCACAAACATCAGTTTACCCTGAAGATGGTTTTTCGGGATCAGTTTACCTGCAGCTATTCCGGTATTCATGGAATTACCGATAATTAATTTTAAATCTTTATTGGCGGTTAAGTATCCTGTTAATTTTGTTGTGGCTATTTTTGTATCTTCGCTGTCCTCAAACCTGTCGGTTCCTTTTGTGTAACCAAGTATGTTGGTGAGATTGGGCGTATTTTTTTGTTGAAACGCTATTTCAGCATCGGCCCACTGGCTATGTAAAATAGAGTTTAAAAAACCGACTGATACAAGATATTTGCCTGTTCCCCCTGTATATTTTACAGCAGACTGAATCATTGCTTCCCCAAACGCCTGTCCTGTCGCTGCCTCTATATCAAAGCTTACATTTTTAAGGCTATATCCCTCGTTGCTGAAAGTCATTATCCCTGCGGCATTGGCTTTTGCGAGCGCTTCATCCATCGTCTTGTCAGTAATTGGGCATACGGCTATTGCATCCACATTCTTGCCGATATAATCAAGTACTATTTGTTCCTGGATGGCAGGGTCAGCCTTCGGCGGGGAAATAACTGTTGCTTTAAAACCATAATCCACAGCGCATTGCTCCAGACCCTTTTGTACCACTTTAAACCATGGCAGCCCATCAATTTTTGGGATGTACACCAGCTCAAAGTTTGCTGGAATTTTTTCCTGCCCTGTGGCTGCGGCAGTGGTGGTCCCGGATGTCGCCGGTTGTGTGGTCTGGCCAGTTTGGGTGGCCTGCGTTGTTGTTGTGGCTGCCTGTGTTGTTGCTGTAGCGGCCTGGGTTGTTGCCGCTGCTGCTGTTTCAATTGATGTTGAGAATGTAGGCAGCGTCTGCGCACGGCTGGCGGTACAGCCTGTAATACCAAATACTGCCAGCATTGACATTATTATAAAAACTGTTAAAAAACTGACAAATAATCTTCTTTTCATTTCTTCCCGTACTCTTTCCATTTCTCCCCATACCTATCTTATAAAAAATGGGGCTTATTGAATATATATAATATTTTTAATGATAGTTAAAATGACATTTAAAACTTAGACTAAAAGATTCTAATAGAAAAAACAAAATAAATAAACCAATTGTAGATAAATAAACCAATTGTAGAAATAGATTATAAGCTATTTTACACCTACATTACAGCATTTATTTGTTTCCATGAGCCAAAATCTCATTCCCCGAATTGCCTGGACTTCTTTTTCTGCCGAAATTCATCTTTCTGCCTGTTTATCTGCACAGTAATTTTTATAATTTTATTTTTAGGATTTAAACTATTTTTTGCGCTATAATCATTTTTAATTTACCAAAAAGAATATGGAGGTATCCAAATGAGTTTTACATTATCGCTCCAGGACAAAGCGCCTGATTTTACACTGGCTGCTACAGACGGGAAGATCTATTCATTTAAGGATTTTAGCGATGCACGAATCCTTGTCGTATTTTTTACATGCAACCACTGTCCCTATGTAATAGGCTCTGATGAGGTCACCAGGCAGACCGCGGACCATTTTGCAAAATCCGGTGTCAGATTTGTCGCAATAAATTCCAACAGCAAAAATACTTATGAGGAAGATTCTTTTGAACATATGGTCGAGAGGATGCAGAAAAATAAATTTCCCTGGACATACCTTTATGATGCCAGCCAGAAAATAGCGCTCGCATATGGCGCCCTAAGGACACCGCACTTTTTTGTTTTTGATGAAAAAAGGCAGCTGATTTATACGGGCAGGGGTGTAGACAACCCAAAAGACACGAGCCAGATGAAGGTAAATGACCTCTGGAACGCCCTTGAAGAATACCTTGCCGGAAGAAAAATATCCACACCTGTGACGAACCCGTTAGGCTGCAATGTAAAATGGGAAGGCAAGGATGCACACTGGATGCCGCCGGAATCATGTGATTTGGTATAGTGATATATAAGACTTAATGCTTCTATAACTAAAGTTTTTTAAAAAATATTATAATCGTTTTTGTCTAGAAAAAATTTAAAAATATTGTATATTAGTTAAATATTTGATTATCAATTTTAATCTAAACAAGCTACAGGAGTACAGTATGGAAAATTTCAGGTTTCACAATTCAACAGAAATAATTTTCGGCAAAGAAACAGAGAATTCTGTTGGCAGGGAAATAAAAAAATATGCCGACACAGTGCTGCTGCACTATGGCGGTGACACAATAAAAAAAATAGGGCTTTACGATAAATTGATAGAATCCCTTAAAAATGAGGGAATAAAATATTTCGAACTTTCAGGAGTACAGCCAAACCCAACACTGGCAAAAATATATGAAGGCATAAAAATCTGCAGGGATAATGGCATAAAATTTATCCTTGCGATAGGTGGCGGCAGTGTAATAGATTCTGCAAAAACGATAGCGCTCGGCGTGCCTTATGATGGTGATGTGTGGGACTTTTTTATTGGAAAGGCTAAACCCAAAGACGCGATTGCGCTTGGCGTCATCCTTACAGTACCCGCTGCCGGAAGCGAATCAAGTGTTGTAACAGTCATTAAAAATGAAGGGACGCAGATGAAAAAAGGCTTGCACAGCCACCTGATGCTGCCAAAATTTGCAATCCTTAATCCTGAAATGACTTTTTCAATCTCCGCGTTCCAGACTGCCTGCGGCGCCGCAGATATAATGGCGCATGTAATGGAAAGATATTTTACCCAGACAAAAAAAGCCGACCTGACAGACAGATTGTGTGAAGGCACGATGAGATGCATTATTGAAAACACTCCAATTGCGCTTGCAAATCCGAAGGATTATGACAGCCGCGCCGAAATTATGTGGGCAAGCACGATAGCCCACAACGGAATTCTTGGCACGGGCCGTGTTGAAGACTGGGGTTCCCATAAACTCGGCCACGAACTGGGCGCTGTCTACGGTGTGGTTCATGGAGCATCGCTTGCAGTAATATTCCCTGCATGGATGAAATATGTTTATAAGTACAATATCAAAAGATTCGTGCAATTTTCGTCCAGGGTCTGGGGAATCGATCCCTGTTTTGGCACAGATGAGGAAGTGGCTTTAAAAGGAATCGGCAGCCTTATTAAATTCTTCAGGGAGATAGGGCTTCCCGTTACATTAAAAGAACTCGGCATAACAGATGACAGGTTTGCGGAAATGGCCGAAAAAGAACTTCAGTGGGGTCCCATAGGAAATTTTATAAAACTTGGCAAAGAAGATATTATCAATATATTTGAAATTGCAAAATAAACACTGAAAGAACCGGCTTTTATTTAAATATGCCTTTTTTAGTGGCGCTTTACTAAGCATTAAAGAAAATTCAGGGTTTGCTATTTTGGGCTGTATTATGTTTTGCTGCCACAACATCTCTAATGGCAAACCCTGAATTTATATAAATCCTTTTTTTCTAATATGCGCTATTATTTTTAGTATTCCCTTTTATTTGTCCTATTTCCTCAATATATTCTTTGCCTTGTACTCGATCCAGTCAAGGTCAGTGTCCTTTGGAGCCGCGCCTGTATCAACTGCAGCTTTTGCAACTGCTGTTGCAACTGCCGGAAGCACCCTTGCATCAAAAGGTTTGGGTATTATATAGTCAGCTCTAATGTCATTTTCAACAATTGCAGCAAGAGCCCTGGCTGCAGCAAGCTTCATCTCCATATTTATGTCTGTTGCATTTGCGTCTAAAGCTCCCCGGAATACTCCCGGAAATGCAAGCACATTGTTTACCTGGTTTGGAAAATCTGAACGGCCTGTGGCAATAATCTCAATGCCGCACTGCTTTGCCAGCTCGGGCCTTATCTCGGGCTCAGGGTTTGCCATGGCAAAGATAATGGGTTTTTTCCTCATCGTGGCAACCATGTCAGGTGTCAGCTGATTTGCAGCTGATACACCTATAAACACATCTGCCCCTTTTACCGCATCCGGCAGACTGCCTTTCTGGTTGTCTTTATTGGTAAGAGAAGCTATTTCATCTTTTGCAAAATTTAAATCGCCCCTGCCCTTATGGATTATGCCTTTTGTATCACAAACCAATACGTTTTTAACGCCAAGCTTGGAAAGCAGCTTTATTATTGAATGGCCTGCTGCCCCTGCGCCGTTCATTACGATTTTTACCTTCAAAAGGTCAAGGCCATAGTGTTTAAGTGCATTAAACATCCCTGCAAGTGTTACAATGGCAGTTCCGTGCTGGTCATCATGAAATATTAGCATTTTGGTTTCTGCCTTTAGCCTGTTTTCTATTTCAAAGCATCTTGGAGCTGCTATATCCTCAAGATTTATTCCTGCAAAGGAGGGCTCTAAAAGCTTTACTGTTTGGACTATCAGGTCATTATCCTGGCTTTCTATGCATAGAGGAAATGCCGATACTCCGCCAAACTGCCTGAACAGTACGCATTTTCCTTCCATTACGGGCATGCCCGCCCTTGCGCCTATGTTGCCCAGGCCAAGTACTGCTGAGCCGTCTGATATGACAGCAATCATGTTTGCCCTTGCCGTGTAAGTGTTTAGCAGACTCGGATCTCTTGCGATCTCCCGGCACGGCTGTGCGACTCCGGGGGAATATGCAAGCGCAAGATCATGTTCGTTTTCTGTCTTTACTTTGGTTACTACGTCTATTTTTCCCTGTTTGTCTTTATGCAGAAGCAGTGATTCTTTGTAGATGTCCATATTTCTCCTTGTATAATAAGATAATAAAAAAATTTTAATCTTATACCAGTAATACTATCTTTTAAACTTCATCCTTTTAAAAATATAATCGGGTAGACTGCTGTAAAACGGTTATTATGCCGCCCTTTCATCCACTCATCAATACTTATATACCCAATATTGATTTTAGAAGAATTATATCTATAAATAAATAAATAACAATAAGAGAAAGGAGGCAAGCTAAAACCATTGACCGGCAGCAGATTATTAATTACAAATTCTAAGGATTTCCAAATAATTTATCTGTCATTCGGGGAAAAGACTTAAATTATCTTCCTTGAGCTTCATCAGTTCTTCAAACTTGGTTACAATCTGGGGATCAAACTGTTTTTTTGAACTTCTTTTTAATTCGCCCAATGCTTCATCCGGACTGACAGGCTTCCTGTAGGGTCGGCCCTTGGTCATTACATCATAAGCCTCAACAACCGCGATTATCCTTGCAGGTAAAGGTATTTTTGAGCCTTTCAGATGGTAAGGGTATCCTGTGCCGTCCCAATTCTCATGATGCGCCAGTACTGCGTCTGCTATCATAACAAGTTCTGTTGAAGATTTTGCAATTCTGTAGCCTATCTCGGGATGCATTCTCATTATCTGCCATTCTTTTTCGACAAGCTTGGCCTTTTTGTTTAATATGCTTGCCTTTATGGCTGCCTTGCCGATATCATGGAAATCTGCAAACAGCGCAAGATTGTCCATATCAGCCTTTGATAGTTTTAGGGACCGGCCGAGGGAAAGTGCCAGCTTCTTTATCCTCTCATTTATTTCGAGGGTTCCAACACTCTTCTCATGAAGTTTCTTTTCAATTGAAGCAATAATATCACTTGAGACCTTTTTGCTCTGTATGAGCTTTTTCTGCTTCATAGATGTCTCTGCTGCTTTGAGAACACTCTCTATATTTTCTGCAGGCTTCATCTTGGTTGAATATCCGAGTGATATATTGAAAGGTATCTCGCCAGAACCTACCACACTGATTTTATTCTCTATCCTGGTAATTATCTCCCGGATTCCTTTTCCGTCGGTATTTGGAAGAAGAATAACGAATTCATCTCCGCCCCATCTTGCAAGTATATCTTCAGACCTGCATGATTTTTTCAGTATCTTTGAAAGGCCTTTGAGAAGTTCATCCCCCTCTTTATAGCCGTATGCGTCATTCACAAGCTTAAAGCCGTCAATATCGCAAATGATTACGCTTAAGGGGAGCTGTCTTTTCGTGTCAAGCCTTTTAAGTTCCTCATCAAAATATGACCTGTTGTAAAGCCCTGTCAGGTTATCGTGAAAACTCAGATACCTTAATTTTTCTTCAGTGCTTTTTCTTGCGGTGACATCCCTTAATATAAGGGTAAAAAACTGGCCTTTCTCTGATTCCCAATAAGTCTTTGAGATTTCCAGCGGTATTTTACGGCCATCTTTATTTCTCCCGACAGCTTCAATATATTTTTCTTTTGGACCGGATTTTGAACCGGTTGCATTTGCTAGTATGTCCTGAGGCAGAACTATGCTTATAGATTTGGCCAATACCTCAACTGATGAGTAACTGAAAATCTTTTCAGATGCTTTGTTCCAGAAAACGATTTTTCTTGATGAGTTTGTAACAATAATTGCATCTTTTATGAGATTGGTCAGGGTATAAAAAATATCCTCTAGTATAAGTTCCCGTTTGGTTAATTTAAAACTGTTTTTCAAAAGAGATTCCTCTTGTAAGTTAAGCCCGCCGATATGATTTATAAATTTTATTTGGTATTTTAGAAGCCCCCTGTATGACCCCGCTATAAAACCCTTTGTATTCTACTGTTTAGCTACCTGCAAAAGACTCTTGAAAACTGCTGGCAGGCAAAGTAAAAATTGCTTGAGCCTTAAAACTTCCTGAATTTTAATTAATAAAACAATTACTTTAAGTATAACACATATTTTTATAAAATAATGTAATAATTTTAAAAAATATGGATACATAGACAAAAAGATTTTTTGAAATATTTTAAAAATTTTTGTTGAATTAAATTTAAATTTCTTGTATATTTCGCTTTATTTTGCTATATAGAAAAATGTCAAACCTTTGGAACCAATTTAAGACAGTAGAAAGGAAATGTAAATGGAAGTAAGAATAGATGAGGAACTCTGTACAGGTTGCGGGCTTTGTGAGGAAACTTGTCCGGATATATTCAAAATGGATGAAGATAAAGACATCGCTATCCTAATCAAGACTGATTATGATGAATATGATGAAGAATGCATTCAGGAGGCTTTAGAGAGCTGCCCATCTGAAGCTATTATAACTGACTGATAAAATTTCCTTAAATTGTCGGCATGGTGGATTCCTTTCAGTTTATGGCCTGAAACCGAATCCAAAGAATGATTTCACTAAAAAAAGATTATTTTAAAAAAAATAGTCCTGTTTTTATACAGGACTATTTTTTTTAACTTTTTTTAATTTTGGCCCCTTTTAATTTTGGCCCCTTTTGGTTTTAATCCTTTTTTGAATAATATAGATCCTGGAGCTTTTCCCCCATGGACCAGTACTGGTCGTTTGCATAACACAGGATGTTCATTTTTGAAAGGTCAGGTTCCTCCCTTTCATTCAAAAAAATAGGGGCAATATGCGAGGCAACAACTTCTGCAATGAACATATCATGGGTTTTCATTGGAATAATTTCCTTTACAATACATTCGAGGCGGATCGGGCACTGGGCTATAAGTGAAACATCGATTTTTTCGGCCGCTATTTTTGTAAACCCTGCCATTTTAAATTTGTCCACTTTGCTGCCATGCATATAACCGCATTTGTCAACCTGTTCCATTAATTCAACGGGTGCAATACAAAGCCCGAATTCTTTTCTTTCTGCTATTGTCCTGGCAGAATATTTACCTTTACCAATAACTATATTTACCATGTGGGGATGATGCTCTACAATTCCCACCCAGGACAGGGCAATTATATTATCAGTGCTATCGTCCCCCTTTTTAGCTCTGTGGGTTGCAAGCGTAACAGGCAGGGGCAGGATAAGGTTTTGAATTTTTTTTGTTAAAGCCATGAATTCTCCTTTATATTGGTTGTAGATATTTTTAAGAACGTTTTTAAAAAAATTTATAAATACTAAATCCCGGCTGTGTGAATGCCCTGCAATCAAAACCAAGGCAATTAAACTCCAGGCAATTAAAATCAGATTCTAAAGCCAGGACCCGATTATTGAAAACAAAACCCTTAAAAAAACATCTTTTTATTTGCAGCTATATCGTCTGCAAAAAACAGTTGCTGACTTTTTTTACAATTTCCCCTGGATTATCAGATTTGAATATAGCGGATCCAAGCACAAGTATATTGGCGCCGGCCTTAACTGCACCTGCAGCAGTATCGGGATTGATGCCACCGTCAACCTGGATGTCAATATTCCTGTAATCGCGGGAGTAGTTTGCATAATCCTTCAACATTCCCTTGAGTTTTTCTATTTTAACAAGCATCTCACCAAGAAATTCCTGTCCTCCAAAACCCGGGTTTACAGTCATTAGCAGCACCATATCAAGATAGCACAGGACATTTTCTATTATCGAAACAGGGGTAGACGGATTTAATGCCACTGCCGCTTTTAACCCTGATTTCTTTATGTGGCTCAGTGTCCAGGCGAGGTGCGGGCACTCCTCTGCATGCACACATATGAGATCAGCGCCACATTCAATAAAGCTGTCAAGATGTCTGTCGGGATTTTTTATCATCAGGTGAACATCAAGAAACATCCCGGTGAATTTTCGTATCCCACTTATTACAGGCTGCCCGATGCTGATGTTTTCAACAAAACAGCCATCCATAACATCCAGGTGAACTATTTCTATACCAAGATTTTCAATTTTTTTAATCTCGCTTCCAAGATTTAAAAAATCACAATCCAGTATGGAGGCAGCAATCTTATAGCGCTTGATGTCTTTTGACTTTTGCATCTATTTTTTCCTTGAAAAACCGGTTATTTTGGATAATAAATAAGTAACAATATTACCGCCGGTAGTTGGCTTGGATTTAAATGACAGGCATTACCGAAAATTAAAATTTATTAAAACGTTAAAATTTTTCTGCCTTCTTTAATGTACTGGGTCAGGACCGGACCCATCGCCTTTACATCAATGCCCAGCCCCAGTAAATCCTGTGCAACTCCGTACATATTTGCGCATGTGATACAGGCTTCAAGCCTTATACCAACATCCTTTATCCTCTTCAGATATTCCTGAAGTTCATAATCATGGCTTATTAAATTTGCTGAAGGTCCCCAGATTATAAGGGTTATGTCATCCCACCAATTATTCAGTTTTGAATTTAATGTATACATAAAGACCATTCTTAATGCCAGATCCCTGTCATCGCTTGTCCAAACTATAACCAATTTATCTTTATATTCTTTCATTATGATCTTAGCTTTTTTGCCAATCCGAAAATTTATGTTGCCAGGGATAGCATTTTAAATATCCCTCTGCCGTCAAAAACATTATAAATTCCCCTATATATTCCATAGATTTTGACTGCTAAATATTCCGGCAATTATAGGCCCCCTCCATTCATTCATTACAGGGACTATGCCCATTTGCTGCATCTGGTCTAATTCGTCTATTACTTCCGGTGCCGCCCGGGTGCCGGTATATTTTATTTTTTTATGTCAATATTTATTATATCTTAAATTAAATTAAATTTATAAGAACTTGTCTTTTTAATAATCAGCACGGACTTTAAAATAACTATTGTTTGAAAACTGGTTAAAATTTTCAAAGAAATTAAAAGATATTCAATTAATGAAGTAGAAATATCTTAAACCATTATATATAATCAGAGCATTAGGATAGTTTCAATAAAAATCCAGAATAAAAATAAATAATCTCGTTTTTGTTATTATCGAACTTAATAAGAAACCAGGATACGGTGAATTCAAAATATTCTGAAAGATATTCCCGCCAAATATTATTTTATCCAATTGGTGAGGATGGACAAAAAAATTTACAAAAAAGCAGAGTCGCTGTAATAGGTTGCGGTGGATTAGGTTCAAATATAACCAATTGTCTGGCCAGGGCCGGGGTGGGGTTTATTAGAATTATTGACAAAGACATAGTTGAGCTCAGCAATCTCCAGAGGCAGCTGCTTTTTGATGAAAAAGATGCAGAAAAAAAATTGCCAAAAGCTTTTACTGCAAAGAGTAAGCTTAATTTGGTAAATTCAGATGTAGCGATAGAGGCAATTGTTTATGAAGTCAATACAAATAATATAGGGATGTTTTTACAGGGCATAGATTTAGTATTGGATGGCACAGATAATTTTGAAACCAGGTTTTTAATTAATGAAGAATGTGTAAAAAATAAAATTCCATGGATATACGGTTCTGTTGCCGCAAGTTATGGAATGGTTTGCAGCATTGTCCCAGAATCGGGATATTGCCTTAAATGCATATTTAAAGATCTGCCTGCAGATTTTATCGGCGCCAATTCAGGCAATGTTGGGATTCTTGGCTCTGCCGTAAGTGCCATAGCTTCCATTCAAACCACAGAAGCATTAAAAATATTAACCGGCAATATTTCTGCAATAACAAAAGGCCTTATAATTCTGGACATATGGGACTTGTCTCTCGAAATAATTGAGATAGAAAAAGATGATGGCTATAAATGTCCGGTTTGTAATTAATATTTTTTACTCTTTTATCCTGGCCAAAGTTCTTTTGAGCATTTTATCAGTATCCTGTAAATAACTCAGATGTAAGCTTAATTGTAACTTCCGGTTTTGCCGGATATTTATATTGTAATAATGGCATATAATCCTGGAAGGTAACCGGCATTTACCGCCGTTTAAAAATAATGTTTTTTTATAAAATTTTTTTTGATATAATTCTTTTTGTTAGAGTTCTATAATTTTCGAGGTCGGGTGTAATCCCCTACCGGCGGTAAAGTCCGCAAGCCTATCAGGGTATGGCCCAAAAAGGTTGACTTAGTTAAATTCTAAGACCGACAGTTAAAGTCTGGATGGGAGAAAATTTGTGACTTAGTGAATATTATTTATTTATTTTAAGCCATGGATTTTTTCCATGGTTTTTGTTTTTTTTAAGGGCGGAATTAATGCGGTCCAAAAACAGGTATTGCCGCCATTGTGTTTTTGATTACACACAGGTTATATGGATATGATTATATAACCTTTAGCCTTATAACAGACTCAGTAGGGCGAATTTCATGGGTGGTTTTGTATAAAATAACAAATACAGATAATTAAGGCATTTTGCATAAAATAATAAATCCAAATAAT
>Ga0182021_10005890_pt1 | contig 14575 bp, 13 predicted proteins | sample 612E3MmetaG_FD_120493 | JGI IMG/M metagenome (GOLD analysis project Ga0182021, IMG submission 120493) | Permafrost microbial communities from Stordalen Mire, Sweden - 612E3M metaG (Illumina Assembly) | ecosystem: Environmental > Terrestrial > Soil > Wetlands > Permafrost | place: Sweden... | reverse complement strand
CTGATCCAGAGCCTGAACCCCCATCCCGGCGCCGAGTTCGGGGCGACCGAGACGCGCTATATCGTGCCCGACGTGATCGTCAAGAAGGTCAAGAACGCGTGGGTCGCCAGTCTCAATCCCGATGCCATGCCCAAGCTGCGCATCAACCGCATGTACGCCGAGATTCTGCAGAACAAGGCGCATTCGGCCGGCGGCCAGATGTCCGGCCAGCTGCAGGAGGCGCGCTGGCTGATCAAGAACGTGCAGCAGCGCTTCGAGACCATACTGCGCGTGGCGCAGGCGATCGTGGAGCGGCAGCGCCATTTCCTCGACCACGGCGAAGTGGCGATGCGGCCGCTGGTGCTGCGCGAAATCGCCGAAACCCTGGGCCTGCACGAGTCCACGGTGTCCCGCGTCACCACGCAGAAATTCATGGCGACGCCGCGCGGGATTTTCGAGCTGAAATACTTCTTCGGCAGCCATGTCGCCACGGAAACCGGCGGCGCCTGTTCGGCCACGGCTATCCGCGCGCTGCTGAAGCAGTTGGTCCACGCCGAGGACTGCAAGCGGCCGCTTTCAGATAGCAAGATAGCCCAGATCCTCAGCGAGCAAGGCATCGTGGTGGCGCGCCGCACCATTGCGAAGTATCGAGAGTCATTGCATATACCACCGGTCAGCCTGCGCAAGTCGTTGTAACTTTGAAAGGAGTCGAAGATGAACGTCCAGGTCAGTGGTCATCACGTCGAAGTCACCCAGCCCATCCGCGATTACGTCCTGTCCAAACTGGAGCGGATCCAACGCCACTTCGACCAGGTGATCGACATCAACGTCGTGCTGTCGGTGCAAAAACTGAGGCAGAAGGCCGAGATCAGCGTGCATATGCCGGGCAAGGACATCCATGTCGAAAGCGATGACGAGGACCTGTACGCGGCCATCGACCTGATGATGGGCAAGCTCGACCGTCAGATCATCAAGCACAAGGGAAAGGCCTTCGGCCACCCCCACGACGCCCTCAAACGACAGCCGGCGGAGGAATGACCACGGAATTCGATTTGCGGTAAAATACGGCCCTTCCGGCACTGCCCGCCCGTTCGCGGGGTGCCGGAGCCCCCCGCCCATTCCTCTTTCCCCATGAACCTCATTTCCAAGCTCTTGCCGCCCTCGAACATCGTCCTCGATCTCGAGGTCAGCAGCAAGAAGCGCATGTTCGAGCAGGCCGGCCTTATTTTCGAGAATAACCAGGGTGTCGCGCGCAGTCTGGTGTTCGACAGCCTGTTCGCGCGCGAACGCCTGGGCTCGACCGGGCTCGGCCAGGGAGTGGCGATTCCGCACGGCCGCATCAAGGGCTTGCGCGAAGCCGTGGCGGCGTTCGTGCGACTTCGCACCCCCGTCCCGTTCGACGCCCCCGACGGCAAGCCGGTCACGCTGCTGTTCATCCTGCTGGTGCCGGAGCAAGCCACCGAACAGCACCTGCAAATCCTGTCCGAGCTGGCGCAGATGTTTTCCGATCCCGAGCTGCGCGAGCAGCTGATCCACACAGAGGACGCCGGCGGCCTGCACCAGCTCATCAGTTCCTGGCAACCCGATGTTACAAACCAGCATAGCGCGGCTGCATGAAGACAATGCCGCAAAACTCGGCCTAGCCTGGGTCTGCGGCCGCGGCGGTGACGCGGTGCCGGTGCGCCGCGACAGCGCCGACGCCGCAGCGCTGGTCGGCCATCTCAACCTGATCCACCCGAATCGCATCCAGGTGCTGGGCCGGCGTGAGCTCGCCTACATCGACGGTTATAGCGGCGACGGCGCGGGCCAGGTCATCGCCAATCTGTTTGCCGCCGAGCCGGCCGCCATTATCCTCACCGACGGTGTCGCCGCACCGGCCGCGCTGCTGCGGGCGGCTGAGGCGAAGAGCGTGCCGGTACTCGCGACGGCCTCCGCGGCGGACGCCGTGATCGACACCCTGCGGCGCTACCTAGCCAAGATCCTGGCCGATTCGACGTCCATGCACGGCGTCTTCATGGACGTGCTCGGGCTGGGCGTGCTGATCACCGGCGAATCGGGCGTGGGCAAGAGCGAACTCGCGCTGGAGCTGATCAGCCGCGGCCACGGCCTGGTGGCCGACGACGTGGTCGAGATCTCGCGCATCGCCGCCAAGACGCTGGAAGGCCGCTGTCCGCCGGTGCTGAAGGATTTTCTAGAAGTGCGCGGCCTGGGCGTGCTCAACATCCGCACCATTTTCGGCGAGACCGCGGTGCGCCCGAAAATGAACCTCAAGCTGATCGTGCACCTGGAAAAACCGGGCCAGACCGGAGCCCCACCGACGGAACGGCTGCCGCTGCACGAACTCACCGAGGACATCCTCGGCATGTCCATCCGCAAAATCATTATCCCGGTCGCCGCCGGACGCAACCTGGCGGTGCTGCTCGAGGCGGCGGTGCGCAACTACATCCTGCAACTGCGCGGCATCGACAGCACCCAGGAGTTCATCGCCCGGCAGCATGGGGAGATGAAGCGCGAGGTCAACTGATCCAAGGTGCCGGCGTTATTCGGTCCGTAGTGCCCTTAACCATGACCGACACCAAGGAGGGAAGCATGAGCAAATTGACCGCAGCACTGGTGGCAAGCCTCATTTGCGTGTCCGCGGCGCAAGCCCAGGACAAGCAGCCCGCTGACAAGCCCGCGGCGCCGGCAGCGGAAAAGAAAATGAGCGCGCAGCAGAGCAAGATGGGCGATTGCAGCAGGCAAGCCAAGGAAAAGAAACTCAGCGGCGACGAGCGCAAGAGATTCATGAGCAAGTGCCTCAAGGGCTAATACCTTGTTTCAGAGTTGCGATCTTGCGCGGACGAGAAACCGTCCGCGCGGATCGCCGATTGCGCACGGATATGAAACTATCCGAGCGCAATCGGCGATCTCGTATAAAGCCCCAGCGATGCGTTTGGTGTTAGCCATAACCGTGTTTTCTGTGCGGATGTGCTTTTCATCCGTACAGAAAACGCGGTTGGCGCGCGCAGCGCGCAAGTCCGCAGGTAACATGCGACACCGTAAATATGGTCCGGTTCGGGCTGCTTCTTGTTTTCCGCATCCGGGTGATATCCTGACGGCATGCAACTGGTACTGATCAGCGGGCTTTCCGGCTCGGGCAAGAGCGTCGCGCTCAACGTGCTGGAAGACAGCGGCTACTACTGCGTGGACAACCTGCCGGTCGCCCTGGTGATGCCGCTGCTCGAGTCGCTTGCCGGATCCGGCCATGACCGCGTTGCGCTGAGCATGGACGCGCGCAGCGGCCACTCGGTGCGCCAGTTGCCGCAGACCGTCGCGGCGCTCAAGCAAAAGGGCGTCGACGTGAGGCTGCTGTATCTGGAGGCCAAGGACGAGACCCTGATCAAGCGCTTCTCCGAAACGCGGCGACGCCATCCCCTGAGCGAGGGCGGGTTGACCGTGGCCGAGAGCATCGCGCGCGAGCGCGAACTGCTCGGCGACATCGGCGAATTCGGTCATCACATCGATACCAGCGAACTCTCGCCCAATACCTTGCGCAGCTGGATCAAGAATCTGGTCGAAGTCGACCGCTCGCGCCTGACCCTGCTGTTCGAATCGTTCGGTTTCAAGCAGGGAATACCGCTGGACGCCGATTTCGTGTTCGACGTGCGTTGCCTGCCCAACCCCTATTACGAGCCTGCTTTGCGCGAACTCACCGGACTGGATGCAGAGGTCATCGCGTTTCTCGAGGCGGAGCCGTCGACCCAGAAGATGTACCACGACATCCACTCCTTCATCGCCAACTGGCTGCCCGCATTCGTGCGCGAAAACCGCAGCTACCTGACCGTTGCCATCGGCTGCACCGGCGGGCAACACCGCTCGGTGTATTTCGCCCAACGCCTGGGGGCCGCCTTCGTCGCCGACAACCAGGTGATGATCCGGCACCGGCAGATCCGGTGAGCGCGAGCGCGCGGCGGATCATGCGCCTTTCAAGGTTTCGCGGGCGATGATCAGCTTTTGCACCTCGGTCGCGCCTTCGTAGATACGCAGCGCGCGGATCTCGCGATACAGCTTTTCCACCGGGTGGCCGCTCACCACGCCTAGGCCGCCGAATATCTGCACTGCGCGGTCGATGACCTGCTGCGCCGATTCGGTCGCCACCATCTTGGCCATCGCCGCCTCGCGCGTGGTGCGCGCGCCCTGCACGTCGCGCAGCCAGGCCGCGCGGTAGGTAAGCAGTGCGGCGCTGTCGATGGCAGTGGCCATGTCGGCGATCGCGGCCTGCGTGAGCTGAAAATCCGCCAGCGTCTGGCCGAACATCTTGCGCGATTTGGCGCGGTCCAGCGCCTCGTCCAGGGCGCGCCGCGCGAATCCGAGCGCGGCGGCGGCAACCGATGCGCGGAATATGTCCAGCGTCTGCATCGCCACCTTGAAGCCCTGGCCGGCTTCGCCCAAGCGTTGTGCCGCACTCACGCGGCAGCCGCTGAAGCGCAGGCTGGCCAGGGGATGCGGCGCGATCAGCTCGATACGCGCCGCGATCGAAAGGCCGGGCGTATCGGCATCGACGACGAACGCGCTGATGCCGCGGGCTCCCGCTGCTTCGCCGGTGCGCGCGAAGACACAGTAAAAATCGGCGATGCCGCCGTTGGAAATCCAGGTCTTCTCGCCGTCGAGAACGTAGTGCTCGCCTTCGCGGCGCGCGCTGGTCGTCATCGCGCCGACGTCCGATCCGGCATCGGGTTCGGACAATGCAAACGCGGCGATGGCCTCGCCCCTGGCCACGCGCGGCAGGTAGCGGCGCTTGAGTTCCTCGCTGCCGGCGATGGATATGGCGCCCGAGCCCAGGCCCTGCATGGCGAAGGCGAAATCGGCGAGACCCTCGTGTCGCGCCAGGGTTTCGCGCGCGATGCAAAGCGAGCGCGAATCTATCTCCTCGGAGGCGCCGCCGTACGCCGCCGGCACGCAGTGCCTGAGCCAGCCGCCCCGGCCCAGGCTCGCGACCAGATCGCGGCACAGCGCGTCGACGTCGCCCCCGTGGTGCAGATGCGCGACGTTCGCCGCCGCCCAGGCTTCGAGATCAGCCGCCAGCCTGCGCTGCGGCACGTCGAAGAAGGGCCAGTCGAGATAGCTGCGGTCGCTCATGATCCAGGCGCTCGCGCGTCAGCTGATGGTCGTGGCGAGAAAGGACAGCGAGCGGCCGCGCGCGAGCGCCGAACTCTGCGAATTGTAAGCGGCGCGGTCCCAGCAATTGAAGCCGTGATCGACGCCGGGATAAACGTCGATGCGCACGTCCTCGCGTCGAGCGAAAGCCTGTTTCACCGCCTCGACCGCCGCGGCCGGAATGTAACTGTCGTTACCGGCGAAATGGAGCAGCATCGGACACTTGATCTTCGGCGCCTCCTCCAGCTTGGTGTGGATGCCGCCGCCGTAATAGCACACTGCCGCATCGACGCCGACATTAGCTGCGCAAAGAAACGACAGCATCCCGCCCATGCAGTAACCGATCGAGGCCACCTTGCCGGAGCATTCTGGCAGGCCGCGCAGCGCGGCTACCGTCGCGGCAAGGTCTTTCACGCCCGCCCCGAAATCGAATTTCTGCATGTAGCCTATGCCCTTCTGGAAATCATCCGGACCGTAGCCCAGATCGACCATGGGCTGCATGCGCCAGAACAAGTCCGGGGCAAGCACGGTGTAACCGTCGCTCGCGTATTGGTCGGCCACTCCCCGGATATGCGAGTTGACCCCGAAAATTTCCTGAATCAGGACGATGCCAGGCCCCTTGACCCCTTTTATCGTCTTGCGCGGCAAGGCCAGATAGCCCTTGAACTGGCCGCCGTCCTGCGCCTTGATGTCGATCCAGCGTGAATCCATGTCCATCTCCTTTTTGCCTAAGCCTGCACGAGAGTTGCGTCCAGCATCGGCTGGCGCCTCAAGGACCCAATATATTGGGCCCGGGGTATTTGTGCAAGCCGCTTGCAGTAGACCCGCGGACGTCTGCGCATGGCGCTACGGCGCCCTCGCGACGCCGCCGGGTGGCGCGTTTGCACAGCCTGCTTGCCCTCTTTTCCGGGATAATCGCGGTTCTCATGACCAACCGGGCGGTATTCTTGCTGTCGCTCGCGGCGTTCGCAAGCGCGGCGAGTTTGCGCGCAACCGACACGCTGCTGCCCCAGCTCGCCGCCGAATTCTCGGTGACCGCCGGCAGCGCGGCCTCAGTGGTAACCGCTTTTGCCATTTCCTACGGGCTGTTGCAGGCCGTCTATGGGCCGCTGGGCGATCGCTACGGCAGGTACGTCATGGTGTGCGCGACTACTCTCGCTTCGGCGCTGGGCACGTTCGCCTGCGCCTGGGCGCCGACGCTGGACGTCCTCATCCTCGCGCGCTTCGCCGCCGGCGCGACGGTCGGCGCGCTGATCCCGCTGTCGATGGCCTGGATCGGCGATGTCGTCGCCTATGGCCAGCGGCAGGCGCTGATCGCGCGCTTCCTGCTCGGACAGATCCTAGGCACGGCCTTCGGCCAATCAGTCGCGGGCGTGCTGGCCGAGCACTTCGGCTGGCGCGCCATCTTCGTGGTCCTCGGGGTGCTCTACCTGGTCGTCGGCACGCTGCTACTGCTGGAACTGCGCACCAACCCGATCACGCGGCGCTCGGCTGGCGACGCCACGGTCACCATCCGCTCGGGACTCGCGCGCATGGCTGGCCTGCTCGGGCGCTCCTGGGTCCGCGTCGTCGTCGGCACGGTGTTTCTCGAAGGCATGATGATGTTCGGCTCGATTGCATTCATACCGGCGTATCTGCAACAGCGCTTTTCCCTCGGCCCGGCCGCCGCCGGCGCCATGGTCACCGCATATGCTGCGGGCGGAGTACTGTACGCGCTCGGGGCAAAGCGCTTCGTCGCCGGCCTGGGCGAACGCGGCCTTGCCCTTGGCGGCGGGCTGGTCCTTGCCGCCGGCTATCTTTCGCTCGCGTTCGCGCCGGTGGCGTGGGCCAGCTTGCCAGGCATACTGCTCATCGGTGTCGGCTTCTATATGTTGCACAACACGCTGCAGGTCAACGCCACGCAAATGGCGCCCGCCGCGCGGGGCTCCGCGGTATCGCTGTTCGCGCTGTGCCTGTTTACCGGCCAATCGGTCGGCGTGTGGCTGGCGGGAAAAGTGGTGGACGCCTACGGCACCGAGCCGGTGTTCGTGGCGGTGTCACTGGGCCTGGCCCTGCTCGGATGGGACTTTCGCCGGCGGCTGAAGATTCAGGCGCGCTCAGCACGCACGTGAATCCAGATAGGTCGCGCCCTTGCGCGCTGCGCGCGCCAACCATGTTTTCCGTACGGATGAAAAGCACATCCGTACGGAAAACATGGTTACGGTTAACACCAAATACATCGCGGGGGTTTTATACAAGATCGCCGATTGCGTGCGGATGCGCTTTTCATCCGCGCGCAATCGGTGATCCGCGCGGACGGTTTCTCGTCCGCGCAACAACAGCGAGGCGCAAGCCAAGTCGCGAAGTATAAAACTATTGCTCGGCCTTCACCCCGGCGGTGGTAATCACCTTCGACCATTTGGCGATCTCGTCCGCTAGGAACTTGGCCGCCTGCTCGGGCGTGTTGCCCACCGGTTCTATGCTCAGCGCCTCGAACCGGCTCTTGATGTCGGACGAGGCGACAGCCTTTGCCACCTCGGCCGACAGGCGGCTGACGACCTCACGCGGCGTGCCGGCAGGCGCGAGAAACATAACCCAGGTCGCGGCTTCCAGCGGCGGGCCGCCGGCCTCGGCCATGGTAGGCACCTCGGCAGCGCCGGCGAGGCGCTTGTTGGAGAACATCGCAATTGCCTTGATCTTGCCGCCGCGCACATGCGGCATCAGCGCGCTCGGCGTGTCGACCAGAATCTGCAGGTTTCCGCCCATCAGATCCTGCAATGCACCCGCCGTGCCTTTGTACGGAATGTGCACCATGTCCACGCCCGCCGTCTGCTTGAACAACTCCGTGGTCAAGTGAGCCGCCGCGCCGATGCCGGAGGAACCGAAGGAAATCTTGCCCGGATTGGCCTTGGCATAGGCGATCAGTTCTTTCGCGTCCTTGACCGGGAGATTGTTGTTCGCCGTCATGATCAGCGGCGCGATGGCGGCGAGCGAAACCGGGGCGAAGCTCTTCACCGGATCGTAGGGAATCTTGCCCGCGTAGAGCGTGGCGTTCGCTGCGTGCGCGGCGATCACGGTGAGGAAGGTGTAGCCGTCCGGCGCGGACTTCGCCACCAGATCGGCGCCGAGTATGGAGTTTGCGCCAGGCTTGTTTTCAACCACGATGTTCCAGCCGGTCTGCTCCTGCACCCTTTGCGTGACGACGCGCGTCACGTTATCGGTAATCCCACCGGGGGTGTAGGGCACGATCCACCTGATCGGCTTCGACGGGTAAGTCTGGGCCGGGGCACCCACGGTCCAGGCGAGAGCGGCCGCGAGGGCTGCGAGTTTGAGCAAGTTCAACATGTTTCCTCCTTCGATCATCGATTGCGTGTATTCAGAGCGCCGGCTGGCGCAGGTGGTGGTCGGTTCCCTGCTGGTAGGCATGCGCTGCGCGCAGCACCAGGTCCTCGCGATGCATCGGCCCTACCAACTGCAGGCCGACGGGCAAGCCGTCCTTGGAAAAACCGCAGGGCACGGACATCGCCGGCTGCTGCGTCAGGTTGAAAGGAAACGAGTAAGGCGTCCACCAGGTCCAGCCCTTCGGCTCCCCGGCCGGGGGTTCGGGAGCGATCACGCCGGCGGCGAAAGCCGGGATGGGCGTCGCCGGCGTCAGCAGCAATTCGTATTTCTGGTGGAAGCGCATCATGTGCTCGCCCAAGGCCCCGCGCGCGCTTACCGCGTCGAGGTATTGCGCCAGCGTGTACTGCGAGCCGGTGGCGCAGGCTTCTTGCAGGCCCGGATCGAGCAGCGCGAATTTTTCCTTCGGCATCCTGCGCAGCAGATTGTAGGCGCCCGACATCCAGTGCACCGCGAAGGCGTCGCGGCAATCGGGGAAACCCGGATCGACCTCGTCCACCTCCGCCCCCATGCCGGCCAGCACTTTGGCTGCGTCGGCGACCCGCGCTTCGACATCGGCATGCAGGTGCTTCACGTAGCCCAGGCGCGGGCTGTAGGCGATGCGCAGGCCCTTCACCCCCGCATCCATTCCCCGGGTCCAGTCGATTTCGGCATAGGGCAACGCCGTCCAGTCGCGCGGGTCCGGCTGCGCCAGGACGTTCAACATCAGCGCGCAATCGGCGGCCGAGCGCGCCATCGGGCCCACGTGCGCCACCGTGCCGAAAGGCGACAGCGGCCAGGCGGGCACACGGCCGAAGCCGGCCTTGATGCCGGAGATGCCGGCAAAGGAACAGGGGATGCGGATCGAGCCGCCGCCGTCGGTGCCCACCGCAAGCGGGCCCATGCCAGCGGCGACTTGCGCCGACGCGCCGCCGCTGGATCCGCCCGGGGTGCAGCCGGTGTTCCAGGGATTGCGCGTGATGCCGGTGAGCGCGCTGTCGGTCACGCCTTTCCAGCCGAATTCGGGGGTGCAGGTCTTGCCGAGCAGCACCGCGCCGTTTTCGCGCAGCCGCGCCGTCGCCGGGCCATCCTCCAGCCACGGCCCGGCCCGGTCGACGGTCTTGGAGCCGCGCAGCGTGGGCCAGCCGCGGGTGAGGATCAGGTCCTTGATCGAGGCCGGAACGCCGTCCACCCAGCCGAGCGGCGCGCCTTTCAGCCAGCGTGCTTCGGAGGCGCGCGCCGCTGCGAGCGCGGCTTCCTCGTCGACGAGACAGTAGGCGTTGAGCCTGGGGTTGAACTCGCGGATGCGCGCGAGCACCGCCTGCGTCACCTCCACCGGCGACAATTCTTTCGCGCGATAACGGCGCACCAGTTCGGTGGCGGAGGTGTATGCGAGTTCTGCGCTCATAGAAATTTCTTTGCCTCCGTGGCGGCCGGATTCTGCCGGCCCCGGTTGATCAGGCGGCGCGCTTGAGCGCGGCGGCTAGCGTATCCACCATCTGGTCGATGTGATTCTTCTCGACGATGAGCGGCGGCGACAAGGCAAGCGTGTCGCCCGCCGGCCGCACCAGCAGGCCCTTGGCGTAACACTCGACAAATACGTCGAAGGCGCGCGCGCCGACTTTGCCCGGGCGCGCGGCCACCTCGATCACGCCGATGAGTCCGAGATTGCGGATATCGATCACGTTGGGCAGGCCCTTGAGCGTATGCAGCGCCTGCTCAAAATAAGGCGCGATGGCGGCGGCGCGCTCGAACAGGCCTTCCTCGCGGTAAACATCGATGGTAGCGCTCGCAGCGGCCGCGGCGACCGGGTGGCCCGAATAGGTATAGCCGTGGAACAGTTCGATCGCTCCCTCCGCACCCTGCATGAAGGCGTCGTGGACTTCGTTCCTGACGATCACCCCGCCCATCGGAATCGTGCCGTTGGTCACGCCTTTGGCGAAGGTCATGAGGTCGGGCATGACGCCGAAATAATCGGCGCCGAAGGGCTTGCCCAGCCTGCCGAAGCCGGTGATGACTTCGTCGAAAATCAGCAGCAGGCCGTGCTTGTCGCAGATCGCGCGCAGGCGCTCGAGATAACCCTTGGGCGGAATCAGCCCGCCGGTGGAGCCGGCCACCGGCTCGACGATCACCGCGGCGATGTTGGAGGCGTCGTGCAGCGGGATGATGCGCTGCTCCAGTTCGTCGGCGAAATGCGCGCCCCATTCGGGCTGGCCGCGCGAGTACGCCTGGTGCTCGATGTCCCAGGTGTGGCGCAGGTGGTCCACGCGCGGCAGCAGGTTGCCGAAGGTCTTGCGGTTGTTGGTCATGCCGCCCACGGAGATGCCGCCGAAGCCGGTGCCGTGGTAGCCGCGTTCGCGCCCGATCAGGACCGTGCGCTGGCCTTCGCCGCGGGCGCGATGGTAGGCAAGCGCGATCTTGAGCGCGCTGTCGACCGCCTCCGAGCCGGAATTGGCGAAGAACACGTGGCCGAATCCCGGCGGCGCCAGCGCGGCGATTTTCTGCGCCGCTTCGAACGCCTTCGGATGCCCCATCTGGAAGGTGGGCGCGAAGTCGAGTACGTCGAGCTGCGCCTTCACCGCGTTGATGATTTTTTCGCGTCCATGGCCGGCATTGACGCACCACAGGCCCGCCGTGCCGTCGAGCACCTTGCGCCCGTCGTGCGCCGTGAAATGCATGTCCTTCGCGCCCACGAGCAGGCGCGGCGCCTGCTTGAACTGCCTGTTGGCGGAGAACGGCATCCAGAATGCCGAGAGATCGATGCCCAATTCGGTTTCGACGGTGCCCACGTTCGCCTCCGTCCTAAGCCTTGGCTTGGGCGAGGAAGTCGCCCAGCGCCTGATTGAACGCGTCGGGCTGCTCCAGGTTGGAAAGATGCGCGGCGGAGGGTATCACCACCAGCTTCGACCCGGGCAAGGCCTGGTGGATATCCTCGGCCATCGCCACCGGCGTGCCCGGATCGTCCTTGCCGACGATGACCACGCTGGGGCAGCGGATTTCCTTCAGCCGCGCGGTCAGATTGATTTTCGGGATGGCGTGGCAGCAGCCGATGTAGCCCGGCGCGGGCGTGGTGCGGATCATGACCGCCACCTTTTCGACCACTTCGGGGTGGCTCTTCCTGAAGGGCTCGGTGAACCAGCGCTCCAGCGTCGACGCGACCAGCGGCTCCATGCCCTGGGTCTCGACGGTCTTGATGCGCTCGACCCACACGGGGGCAGCCTCGGCAGGGTAGCGGCTGGTGGTGTCGCACAAAGCCAGGCTATCGAACATACCCGGGTACTTGAGCGCAAAGGTCTGGCCTATCATCCCCCCCATCGACAAGCCGACGAAATGGGTGGACTTCGCGCCCAGCGCCTGCAGCAGGCCCTTCAGGTCGTCAGCCAGAAGCTCCAGCGTATAGGCGCCGGCGGGCGCGCTGCTCTTGCCGTGGCCCCGGGTGTCGTAGCGCAGCACCTTGTAGCGTTTCGACAGGCGTTTCGCTTCCTCGTCCCACATGTGCAGGTTGCAGGCGAGGGAATGGCTCATGGTCAGCCAGGGCCCTTCGCCCTCGATGGTGTAGTTGATGTCTATGCCGTTGGCGCTGATTTTCATGTCGGTTCCCCGTGTCGTGATTCGATGTCGTTGCGCCATGCGAGGCGAGGCAATGCGATGACGTTGCCGATGCGGCAATGGCTATTTTGACAGACGCCGGCGTTTTGCGCCTCCGGCGCCCTTCGCCTGCGCCGGGCGCGGCGTGAATATCGCGAATGTCCCCAGCGCCTGCGCGACCTGCAGACGGCCGACGCTGATATGCGATTCGAGCACGGCGATGCGGCGTCCGCGATGCACCAGCCGGGTCTTGCAGCGGATCTTGCCTTTGACCGCGGGTTGCAGGAAGTGGATCTTGATTTCGATGGTGGCGCAGTTCTCGCCCGGTTCCAGCGTGGTATACAGCGCCGCGCCCATGACGGTGTCGGCCATCGAGAACAGCGCGCCGCCGTGGACGACGCCGTTGGGGTTCAGCAGCTCCGGCCGCACGTCGAGCACCGCGGTGCAGCTCCCGCTGCCGCGCCGGCCAAGCCGCAGCGTAAAGCCGACCAGTTCCGCAAACGGATTTTTCACTGGCGTTTCCTTGACGACCGACGAAGCGCTCATTTCAAAATGAGGGGATACATCCCCTCATACTCCCCTAAGTTTTCAGCCCCTCATCCGCGCGATGCGGATGACCTCGGGTATGTGGCGCAGTCCGCGCATGATGCGCGCCAGGTGCAGGCGGTCGTTGACCTGCAGCGTGAACTGCATGCCGGTGTAGGCGCTGTGGTCCTCGTCCATGCTGACATTGTCGATGTTGGAGCCGTGTTCCGCGATCGCCGCCGCCACCTTCGCCAGCACGCCGCGCTGGTTCACCACCGTCACGCGGATGCTGACGTCGAACATGCGCCCTACCTCGGGCGCCCACTCCACGTCGAGCCACTTGTCCCTATCGACGCGCGATTTTGCCGCAGTCGGGCAATCGTGCGTGTGGACCACCATCCCCTGGCCCTTCTTGATGAGGCCGATGATGGCGTCGCCTGGGATGGGGCGGCAGCACTTGGGAAACTGCACTGCCATGCCTTCGGTGCCGCGGATGACTATCGGCCCGCTCTTGCCTTCGGGCTGCGCCTGCTCGGAGGCGGCCAGCAGCTTTCTCGCCACCACGGCCGCGAGGCGCTTGCCCAGCCCGATGTCGGCGAACACCTCCGGGCGCGACCTTGCGCCGGCGTCGCGCAGCAGTTTTTCCCACTGCTCGGCGCCGATCTCGGTGAGGTCCGTGTTGACCGCGCGCAGCGCCTGGTCGAGCAGCTTCTCCCCCAGCTCGGTCGATTCCTCGTAGTGCATCGTCTTGAGGAAATGGCGGATGTGCGAACGCGCCTTGCCGGTCTTGACGAAGTTGAGCCACGCCGGATTCGGGTTGGCATGCGGCGCCGTAATGACCTCGACGCGGTCGCCATTCTTGAGTTCGGTGCGCAGCGGCACCAGTTCGTAGTTGATCTTGGTGGCGACGCAGCGATTGCCGACCTGGGTGTGCACGGCATAGGCGAAATCCACTGCAGTCGCGCCGCGCGGCAGCGCCATGATTTTTCCCTTGGGCGTGAACACGTAGACCTCGTCCGGAAACAGGTCCACCTTGATGTGCTCGAGGAACTCGGCCGCGTCGCCGCTCTCGCTCTGGATGTCCAGCAGGGATTGCAGCCAGCTGTGCGTCTTGTGCTGCACCTCGTTGAGGCTGGCGTCGGAGGTCTTGTACAGCCAGTGCGAGGCGACGCCGGCTTCGGCCACGCGATGCATGTCGCGCGTGCGGATCTGGATTTCAACCGGCGTGCCGAACGGGCCGAACAGCGTCGTATGCAAGGCCTGATAACCGTTCATCTTGGGGATGGCGATATAGTCCTTGAACTTGCCGGGCACCGGCTTGTACAGTCCGTGCAGCGCTCCCAGGGCGAGATAGCACGAGGGCCGGTCCTTGACCACGACGCGAAAACCATAGATGTCGAGCACCTGCGAGAACGACAGGTTCTTCTCGCGCATCTTCTTGTAGATGCTGTAGATGTGCTTCTCGCGCCCGGTGACCTGGGCCTCGATGCCGGCCTCGGGCAGGCGCTGCTTGATCTCCTCCAGGATCTTGCCCACCACCTGGCGGCGGTTGCCGCGCGCCGCCTTGGTGGCCTTGGCCAACACCCGGTAACGCAGCGGGTACAGGTGCGCGAAGGCGAGTTCCTGCAATTCCTGGTACAGGTCGTTCAACCCCAGCCGGTTGGCGATGGGCGCGTAGATCTCCAGCGTTTCGCGCGCGACGCGGCGGCGCTTGGGCGGCGGTACCGCGCCAAGCGCGAGATAACACGAGGGCGTGTCCTTGACCACGACGCGAAAGCCGTAGATGTCGAGCACCTGCGAGAACGACAGGCTTTTCTCGTGCATCTTCTTGTAGATGCTGTAGATGTGTTTCTCGCGCCCTGTGACCTGGGCCTCGATGCCGGCCTCGGGCAGGCGCCTTTTGATCGCCTCCAGGATCTTGCCCACCACCTGCCGGCGGTTGCCGCGCGCCGACTTGGTGGCCTTGGCCAACACCCGGTAACGCAGCGGG
>Ga0182021_10005889_pt1 | contig 14576 bp, 11 predicted proteins | sample 612E3MmetaG_FD_120493 | JGI IMG/M metagenome (GOLD analysis project Ga0182021, IMG submission 120493) | Permafrost microbial communities from Stordalen Mire, Sweden - 612E3M metaG (Illumina Assembly) | ecosystem: Environmental > Terrestrial > Soil > Wetlands > Permafrost | place: Sweden... | reverse complement strand
TGACCGTGGCGGCGACGAACTCGATCGTGAAGGAGCCGGCGCTCGACGTGATCGGAAGCGAAAGGTTGAGGTGCGCGACGAAGACCCCACCGCTCACGTACGCGTTCGTGTCGATCTTCGTGGAGAGGCACCCCGTGACGAGCTTGCGGCAGTCCTGTCCGGTGAGATCGGCGCCCCCGACGACGGAGGCGGGCGTGACCGTCCACACGTCGGTGCCGTCGAACTTGGGCGCCGGACGTCCCGCGTCGCCCTGCGTCCCCTCGATGCCTCCGGACAGCTGGATTCCGACGAGGACCGACGGGTCGTCCGGCTCCCCGTTCCAGCCCGAGAGGGTCGTGATCACGTTGAAGGAACCGGACCGGACCTGCGTCAAGAAGGCATCCGGGCCAACGCCCTGTCCAGCGGCGCCCGCCGCACCGAGCAGCGGCCCGGCGGCGTTGTCACGGCCGTCGATGCCGTCGCAGGGACGAGCCATTCCCGAGTCGCGGGGAACGCACGACTCGGGCTCGAGCTTCGGGTCGGCGCACGTGCACGTCTGGTCGAGATCGAGGCCCAGCGGCTGCGGTGGGCCGCCGTCCTTCGTGCTGTTGTCGAAGCGCACGGCGTCGAACGCGAACGTCATGCTGGGCAGGTTCGGCCCGTCGGGCACGTTGGGTCGCGGGGGCGCAGACGCGTGGATGCAGATGGCCGCGTCGGCGGCATCGACCGCGACGACCACGCCAGCGTCGGGACGGCCGCGCGTGAGATCGGACAGATCGCCGGGGCCGCACGCGACGACGATGGCCGCCGCCGACGCGCTCGCGATCACGATGCCCACCGCGACGCGACGGAGCCTCGTCGGACGCGCTACCACGCGAAGCCTCCCGGGACCAACGCGCCGGACGTGGCTCGCGTGGTCGAGCCCGGCGAGGTCGACGAGCCGGACGACGGCGCGGTGACGAACCACGAGACGACGCCGAGCGCGAGCACGCCGAGCCCTGCCCCGAGCGCGACGTTCGACGCGACGAGCGTGCCCGAGAGATCACTCCGCTGCGCCTGCGTGCAATCCGGTGCGCAGCTCCCGCGGAGATCGTCGACGCGGCCGTCGAAGCGGAGACGCATGGCGAGTGCAAGGCCGAGCCCGGCGAGGCCGACCGCGGCCAGCGAGCCCGGAAGGACCCAGCCGAGCGTGCTGCGCTTCGGCGAGGCGGCCGTGGGCCGCACGCGGTCACCCCCGCTGTCGCCGCCCGCTGCCGCCCCGCGCCCACCGAGGGAGACGCGGATGACGCGGCTCTTCTCCCCTTCCCGGATCATGCGCGTCGTCACGACCGGCGGCAGGCCCGGCGACTCGAAGCGAAGCTCCAGGTTGCCCGGGTCGACGGCGATGGCACGGCCGTCGAGCGAAGGCGCGAGCAGCTCCTGGCCGGCGTGGACCTGGACGTCGGTGAGCTCGTGCCCGTTCCCGTCGTCGGCGGCGAAGACGATGGTCGGCAGCGCAGAGCGAACCTCGGCCAGGACGCCGGCGCAGTCCGCGCGCAGCACCGACGGGCAGCTCTCCTGCGCGCACACGATGAGGTCGGCGAGCGCGCGACGGAGCGCGCGATCGGACTGCGCCTTCTGTCCACGATCGAAGGAGGCCACGCACGTCTCCTTGTCAGGAGGCGCCTCCTGAGCGAGCGCCGGAGCGGCCACCGTCGATGCAGCCAGCGCGAGAGCGATCGATATCCCGCTGAGCCGTCGCACCGAGGCCGATGATACCCGAACCGATCCCGCCGCCGCGGACCTGTACGGGCAGAGCGAGGTCAGCTCGCTTTTTCCGACGTGATCATCATCGCCTTCCACGCCGTGAGCGCGGGTCCGAGCTTCGTCTCGACCTCGCGGATGTCCTCCGCGAGCTCCTTCTCGGGCGCGCCGGCTGCCAGCGCGTCCTTCAGACATGCGAACGCCGCCACGTAGCGTCCGCGCTTGCAAAGCGCGCGCGCGAGGGGCGGCAGGACCTCTTGCGGGAGCCCGCCGAACGCCAGCGCGCGGCGCAGCGGACCGATGGCCTCGCCCGGACGCTCGTTGATGAGGAGCGCCTCGCCGAGACGGCGGAACAGCTCCGCGGCCGCCATGCCCTCCTGGGCGTACTGGATGCCGATGCGGAAGACCTCCTCCGCTTGCTCGATCTCGCCGAGGTGCACGCACGCGGAGCCGAGGAGACCGAGCCCCTTGGCGATGAGGCCGCGCGCTTCCGGCGCGAGCATCTGACCTTCCGGCGTGCGCAAGAAGATGGCGAGCGGCGCCGGCCACGTGCCGAGCAGCGCGATGACCTTCGGCCACTCCTTGCGCAGCGCGCAGGCCTCGGCCTCGGCCACCTTGGAGAGGTCGATCGCCGAGCGCGCGCCCGTGGCGACGCGATCGAGCTCCTCGCGCACGTGCGAGCGAACGCGCAGGCGGAAGCCGTCGAGATCGTATTTCTCCTCGACGCCGTCGTGCAGGACGCTGAGCTCGCCGTCGTCACCGTTCATCGCAAGCGACACGAGCGAGTAGCCGTAGAGCGGCGCGAGCAGCAGGTAGCGGACGCCGATGAAGAGCTGGATGGCCTCGACGTCGGTGTCGCGCTCGGGCGCGGGCGCGTGCTTCTCCTCTTCGACGAGGAGCGCACCCACGAGACGGCGCCGGAAATCCGCGAGCGTGAGGCGCTGCGGCTCGAGGTCGCCGTCGGTCTCCGCGGAGCCGACCACGAAATCGACCAGCGTCTGGTCGGGGCTGCGCCGATCGATGGTCAGCGCGGTGATGCGGGCGCCGACGATGATCGAGAACGCGAAGAACCGCTCACCGACGATCTCGCAGAGCGCCTGGAAGCTTCCGATGCCCTCGCCGATGCGTTCGAACCAGCCGTCGGTACGGAGCGCGTCGAGGGGGAACTGTTTTTTCGGGGCGGCCATGGAGCGGTCGAGCGACGGAGCCCACAAAGGCTGTCACGAAAGGTGAGCGAAAGTCACGTGGTTAAGGCAGGTCGGCCAGCATCCGCGCGCGCCTGCCCTCGTCTCGGCGCCAGTGAACACACACGCTACGGACGCCGCAGCCCTCGCACCGCTTGGGGTCGGGCTTCGAGGGGCACCTCTGGACCATGCCCATGTGGCAGAGCGAGAAGTCGTAACGGATGGGATCCGCGGCGTCGAAGCGCGCGAGCGCGCGGGTGATCTCGACCGAGGTCTTCCACGACAGATCGCGGCGCTTCGTGAGGCCGAGGTTGCGCGCGAGCTTGTGGATGTGGACGTCGACGGGCACGAGAAGGCGGTGCGCTGGTACTTTCCACATGCCGAGGTCGATCCCGTCGGCGGGGCGCACCATCCAGCGCAGGAAGAGGAGGAGCCGCTTGGCGCCGCTCCCCGCCCGCGCGTCGGAGAGCAGATGCGACGGTCCGCGCCGCCCGCTGGGGTCCTGCTCGCCGGCCTTGGGGAGGCCGCCCTCGGCGCGGATCCGGTCACAGAAGGTGGCGAGGGCCTCGCGGACCCGGGCCTCGGGCTCGGCGCCGGGCTCGGCCCGATCGACCCGCGCCAGCTCGCGCTCGAAGGCTGCGCCGAGAGACCCTGCCGCGCGCTGCACCCGCCGCGCGCCGATGAGGAGCTTCGCGAGATCCTCGCCGCGGAAGACGCGGTGCTTGAAGCTGGCGAGCCTCGCGTGGAGAAGGGCCGGGTCGTCGGCGGCGCGGGCCGGTCGCGGTCCGATGCGATCGAGCAGCTCGGCGAGCTTCATGCGGATCGCCTTCACGTTGCCGAACGCGCAGCTCGCCGCGAGCAGCGCGACGAGCTCGCGGTCCTCGCGGGCCCGCTGGCGATGCACGAAGTCGACGGGGTCGTTGGCACGACGCGCGATCAGGTCCTCGCGGGCGCGGACGAGGTCGAGCGCCGTCTTCACCGCCGCGTCGCGCTGCGCGGCCTTCGCGGTGGCGGTCTTCGTCGGCAGCGTCGTCGGCCGGGTCTTCGTCGGCCGGGTCTTCGTCGGCGACGGCTTCCTCGCCGCCGACCTCACGGCGACTGCTCCTCGTCGTCGATCGGCACTTCCACCGGCGCCTTACCGCGCTTCTTTTCGGCCTTCTCGCGGGCGAGCTTCGCGGCCGCGTAGCGAACGCGCGCGAGCTCGAGCCACCGGTCGGGCTTCGGATCGCGCTCGGCACCGCGCACGAACGCGGCGTACGCGTCCTCGGCGATCTTCCAGTAGCGCGCCGCCTCGGCGGCCGTCGCGTTCGGCTTGCGAGCGAGCGCCGCTGCGCCGGCGGCGTCGTACCAGCTGATCTCGTAGTCCGGATAGAAGAAGACGCTGCTCGAGCGGAGCAGCCCCACCATCCCCGACGAGCGCTGCATCTCCACGACGGCGAGCGCCTCCTTGTCGGCGGCCACGGTATCGCCGGAGCGATCGTACGCAACCGCGAGACCCCACATGGCGAGCGCCGCAAGGTGCCGATACGGGAAGCGCTGGGCGATGCGGAGCGCCTCGCGATAGCCCTCGATCGCCTCCTTCAGGTTGCCGAGGTGCATCTGCGCCTCGGCGAGGTTGAGGTTGGCGGTGCCGCGCTCGGGGCCCGGACCGGAGCGGATCTCCTCGGTCGTGAGCACGAGCACGTTCAGGTACGCGCGCCGTTCGCACTCGTGGTCGCCGACGTGGCCGCAGGCGTCGGCGAGACGCGACCAGGCCTCCTCGGCACCGGGATCGTCAGGCGCCGCCGCGAGCGCCGCGCCGAGCACCTCGGCGGAGCGCTTGTAATAGACGTTTCCCTCGGACGCGCCGAGCAGCAGGTAGACGAGGCCGAGATCGAAGCGCAGGCGCGGATCGAGGCTCTTGTCGGCATTCGCGCGCTCGAGGAGCGAACGAACGCTCAGCATCTGCGACTCGTGCGGTGCCGAGAAACCGAACGCCACCGCGGTCGCGTCGGTCGCGAGCCGGCGCTGCACCTCGAGGTGGAGGCGGTACGAATCGGCGGTCGCCGGATCGCGCGCGCGATCCCACACCGAGGGCGGAGTGTCGGCGCGCGCCGCCCCGGTGGCGGCGAGCGCGACGCAGCCGGCGAGAAGGCCACGGGCGATGCGGGAGCCCGAGCGCCGGATCCGCGGCCGACGAAGGCGCGACGCGTTCTCCGTCATCGCGTCCTGTCCTTTGGCGCCGGCGCCGAGGGCTTCGCGCCACGCGGGCCCGCAGCGCCGCCCTCGTGGGAGCGCGCATGGTCGGCCCACGGCCCCTTGCCGCCGGCGCCCTCGAGGTAGCGACGCCACGTGTCGCGTGCCGCGGCCACGTCGGTGACCTCGAGCGCCGTCGCGAGGAGCGCGTCGGACTCGTGGGCGACGCCGGCGTTGGCGAGCGCCTCGGTGACGCGCGGATCGGCGAGGATCGCCTTGGCGTCGGAGCGCACGCGCTCGGCGAGGACCGCCTTCGCCTCTTCTTTTTGTCCGGAGCGATCGAGCGCGAGGGCGAGACCCACCACCGCCGCGACCTGCATCGAGTCCTGCGCCTCGCGACGTGCCTGGCGAAGCATCGCGACCGCGTCGTCGACGGCCTTCGGTCCCTGCGCCATGACGATCATGCCGGCCTCGAACGAGGCCGCGCTTCGCTCCGGCGTGGAGAGGGCGCTCGTCCTCGGGAGCGCGGCGCGGTACGCCTGCGCCGCTTCTTCGAAGTGACCGGTACGCGCATTCGCGCGTGCCCACGCGAGGAGCGCGACGGGATCGTCGAGCGCGCGATCGTCGCGCGTGCGCGCCTCCTTCAACGCGGCGAGCGCGTCGGCCGGCTTGCCGAGCTTGAGGAGCGCCCTTCCCTTGAGGACGCTCGGTGCCGCGCGCCCGGGCAGGAGCTTGTCGGCCTCGTCGGCGATGGCCGGCACGTCCTTGGCGAGCGCGCCGCCATTGACGAGCTTCGCCGTGCCGCTCGCGAGGAGCGTGCAGTAGGTCTGGAGGTTGGGCTCCTTCGCGCGCTCCCACTTGTTGGCCGCGCGAAAGCCCTCCTGGACGCCGCACTCCGCGGGGCGGGCCGCGCCGAACGCGCCTTGCGTCGCGCCGGCCCCGCCCGCCTGCGCGAACGGCGCGAAGACGGCGATCCCGATCAGGAGAGCGGACGCGAGAACCACGGTGAAAAGGCTAGCACCTGTTCAGGTCGTGTGACTCACACGACACGAGCTTCTGATAGTCGCTCAGGTCGTGTGACTCACACGACACGAGCTTCTGATAGTCGCTCAGAGCGCGAACGGATCGCGGAGCACGATCGTCTCGTCGCGCGCGGGGCCGACGCTGACGAGGATGTACGGGCACTCGGCCGCCTTCTCGACGAACTCGAGGTAGGTCCGCGCCGCCTTGGGGAGGTCGGCCATGGCGCGAGCCTTCCCGAGCTCCTCTTTCCAGCCCGGAAAGCTCTGGTAGACGGGCTTCGCCGTGTCGAGCTCGTCCATGGGCAGGTCCTCGGTGCGACCGCGCTTCGTCTCGTAGGCGACGCAGACCTTCACCTCGTCGAGGCCGGTCAGGACGTCGAGCTTCGTGATGGCGAGCGCGTCGAGGCCGTTGACGCTCACCGCGTAGCGAAGCGCGGGCAGGTCGAGCCAGCCCGTGCGCCGCGGGCGCCCGGTGACCGAGCCGAACTCGGCGCCGATCTTGCGGATGCGCTCGCCGACGTCGTCGTGGAGCTCGGTGGGAAACGGACCGCCGCCCACGCGCGTGGTGTACGCCTTCACGAGGCCGACCACCTCGTCGATCCGCGTCGGACCGATGCCGGCGCCGACGCACGCACCGCCGGCGGTGGGCGTCGACGACGTGACGAACGGATACGTGCCGTGATCGACGTCGAGGAGCGTGCCTTGTGCGCCCTCGAGGACCACCTTCTTCTTGGCGCGCACGGCGCGCTCCACGAGCGCTTGCGAATCGACGAGCATCGGGAGGATGCGCTCGCGGGTGGGCTCGATCGCGGCGAGCGTCTCGTCGACGGTCGGGACCGGCACGGCGCCGCCGCCGAGGTGCTGGATGATCGGCGTCCAGTCGGCGATGGCGCGCCCCATGAGCTCGCGCAGCCGCTTCGGATCGCGGAACGCGCCGAGCGGAATTCCGCGGCGCGCCACCTTGTCCTCGTAGCAAGGACCGACGCCGCGCTTGGTGGTGCCGATCGCGTCCTTCCCCTTCTCGCGGAGGCCGTCGACGAGCACGTGGTACGGCAGGATGACGTGCGCGCGATCGGAGACGAGCAGCCGTCCCTTGACGTGGATGCCGCGGCGCTCGAGCTCGTCGAGCTCGGTGACGAGGCTCCGCGGATCGATCACCATGCCCTGCGCGAGCACGCACGTCGTCTCGGCGCGGAGGATGCCGCTCGGGACGAGACGCACGACGAGCTTGTCGTTACCGACCACCAGCGTGTGGCCCGCATTGGGACCGCCGCCGAAGCGCACGACCATGTCGGCGTGCTCGGTGTAGATGTCGACGATCTTGCCCTTGCCCTCGTCGCCCCACTGCGCGCCCACGATCACGATGGCCGGCATCGATCAAAGCTCCTCTGGAAAGGTTTACCCGTGACTTAGCATGCGCGCGACGAGGCCTGCGACGCGATCGGCGTCGGCGGCCGCGACGGCGGCAGGCGCGCCCGGATCGACCGCCGGAGCGTCGATGGCCGTCGCGGCTTCCGTTCGCACGTCGAAGACGGTCGCGCCGTTCCAGACCAGCGCGAAACCCCAGGAGCGAGCATGCGCGAGCGCCGCATCGTGGTAGCCGATCGCGACCGTGGGGATCCCGCGCGCCCGGAGCGCCGCGACGCGAGCATCCTCGCCGGAGCCGACGTACACGACACCGTCAGGCGGAAGCGGCGCTCCACCGGCGCTGCGGAGCGCCCACGCGAGCGTGTCGAGGTCGAGCCCGAAGCCCACCGCCGCCATCGGCGCACCGAACCGGCCGAGCAGCTCGTCGTAGCGACCGCCGCCGCCGATCGGCTCGCCGGGACCGTCGGCGTAGATCGAGAACGTCGTGCCGGTGTAGTACGCGAAGCCGCGCACCTCGCCGGCGTCCGCCGTGAGGAACGGCGCGAGCCCGCGGGCCGACGCGCGATCGAACAGCGCGAGCAGTCGCTCGGCGGCGGCGCGCGCACGAAGGTTCACCGCGAGGATCTTCACGGTCTCCTCGAGCGCCTCACGACCTCCGCTGAGCCGAGGTAGCGCGAGCAGCGCAGCGGCGCACGGCAGGCCGCTGACCAGCTCTGCGAGGCTGGCCTCGTCCTTCTTCGCGAGCGCCAGCGTGATGTCCGTTGCACGATCGTGGGCCACGTCGGCGAGGAGCTCGCGCACGATCCCGGCGTCGGCGACGTCGATGGTGAACTTTGCGAGCCCGGCGGCGCGCAGGGCGTCCGCCGCGAGCTCGAGCAGCTCGAGATCGCCCGAGTCATCGGCAACGCCGCACAGCTCGACGCCCACCTGCGGGATCTGGCGATGCTTCTTGGCGCGACCGGACCGCCGTCGAACGACCGTGCCCTCGTACGCGAGCCGATGCGGAGGCGCGTGATCACGCATGCGCGTCGCGACGATGCGCGCGATCTGTGGCGTCATGTCGGGACGGAGCACCGCAACGTCGCCCGACTCCGGCTCGATGAAGCGCAGCACGTCGGAGGCGGCCTCGACGCCGAGACCGCGCTCGACGACGTGCGCGAGCTCGAACGCCGGCGGCGTCACGAGGCGATACCCGAAGAGCGCGAAGCGACCGAGGATGGTGCGCGACAGCGCGCGGCGGCTCGCGGCCTCCTCGGGAAGGAGATCGCGCATGCCGGCGGGCAGCGGATGCTCGAGCGACCGCGGAAGGACCCGATCCACGGCTCAGAACGTTCCGGTGAGGCTCGCCCACCCCGGACCGAGCCGCGGTGAGAGCGTGAACGTACTGCGCGCGCTGGATGCCGGCGCCTGGGACGACGCGGCCGACGGGGCGGTGAGGATGAGCGCGATTCCACCGACGACGCCGAGCCCGGCCACGATGAACGCGACGTCTGCGATCGTCGCCGTCGAGTTCGCGGAGCTGTGGTCGTCCGGGGGACAGAGCTTGCCGCCCGCACACGAGCTCGACAGGGTGCTGATGCCCTCGATCGACCCGAGGATCGCGGCCACGCCGCCGACGCCGATCGAGACCCAGCCGATCGTCCGCTGGGTCGAGCCGTCGCTCGGCGGCGAGGCGGCAGGCGCTTCGGTCTTCGGCGCCTCGCCGGGGGTCTCCGTCTTCGGCGGCTCGTCGCTGCCGTCCTCCATGTCCGGGACCGTGACGTGCTGGATCTTGTCGCTCTTCGTGATGTTGATGAGGAGCGCGCCGTTCTTCTTGCCCCTGGCCTTGAAGATGAAGCGACGCTGGCCGACCTCGGCGGCGAACACCGCGCCGCGCTCGGCCTCCCAGACCTTGCGATCCTCGACGAGCACGTCGGTGAGCGGCACCTTCTGCGGATTGTCGATGATGACCCTGGGCAGCTGCTTCTCGAGCTCGGCGAGGCGCTGCTTGGCGAAGTCGCGACGGTCGGGTCGATTGAGCTCCGTCGCCTTCACCTCGGCTTCGCGGAACTCGAGCCACGCGTACCAGATCGCCCCTTGCTCCTTGTGGCAGAACGCGAGGTTGATCAGCGTGCCGAGCGAGTGATCCTTGTTGTAGGCGGCTTCGAACTTCGGACACGCCTCGCCGAAGCGGCGTTCCTCGAGCAGCTTCTGTCCTTCGCGGAACAGCCGCTCGGCGTCGACCTCGCGATCCTGCGCCGAGGCGCTGCGCGAGATCCCCATGACGAGCATCGCGAACGGCAGCGCCGTCGCCAACGCCCTCGCGAGCGCGCGCGGCGCGCGAAGCGCGTCAGCCTCTACGGCCGTTCCGGGACCCTTCACCGTCCGTTCACCTCTACTGACGTTCGCGCGGAAGCCCTGGCGGAAGCAAGGGTTTAGCGGGGCTCGTGCCGCCAGCGGTGCCTGTGGAGGGTCGTTTCACGGTGGGAGGGGCGGAGCCGGCGGGCGGCCGGGCGCTACGGCAGAGCCTTTTCGCGTCGTGGCGGTGGCCACGGTGGCCCCGGTCGTGGACGGCGCGGTCGACGAAGGAGAGGCGCCGATGACCGTTCCGTTCGGCGCCTGCACGCCGTTCTGGACGTTCCCGACGTTGCCCTCGGCCTCGGGCCCCGCCATGTGCACCGGCGCGGTCAGCACGCCGGTGGCAACGCCGACCGCCTGCACGCCCGCCGGGACGCCGCTCGCCTCGGGGGGCGGGTCGGCGCTGGGGATGGTGGGCGGAGGCTCGGCGGCGAGGTCGGCTGCCTTCGAGCGCTGGTATGCGGTACCGGCGAGCAGCACCACGGCGGCCGCGCCGATCACGGCGGTGAGGGCGAGGAGGTTCCGGCCGCGCGAGCCGAGCACGGTGAAGCGGCGCGCGACGGTGCTGGCGGTGCCGGTGAACTCGGGCTGTCCGGAATCGGCGCGGCGGCCCGGCGACGACGGGATCTGCGTTCGATCGAACGCCGACGGTCCGGTGGGTCGCGTCTGCGAGTTGAGCCGAGGACCGCTCGCCGCTTCCTCGAGCCCGCGCGTGAGCGTGGCGTGGACGCGATCGGCGGACTGCATCCACGTGCCGGAGCCGAACGCCACGAGCGCGCGCGCCAGCTCGGCCACGTCGGCGAAGCGGTTGTCGCGATTCTTCTGGAGACACTTCATGACGACGCGCTCGAGGCCTTCGGGAACGCCGGTCACGATCTGGCGGATCGGCTGCGGCTCCTTCTCGAGGACCTGCGCGAACGTCTCGTTGATCTCGTCGCCGCCGAACGGCATCGAGTTCGTGAGCAGCTCGTACATCACGACGCCGAGCGACCAGATATCGGTGCGATGGTCGACGGTCTTCGGGCTGCGGACCTGCTCCGGGGACATGTACGGAGGCGAGCCGAGCACCGCGCGTCCGCCCGTGAGCTGCATCGCGCGCTTGCGCTCGCCGGTGTTCTCGAACGGATCGGTGGACTTCGAGATTCCGAAGTCGAGGATCTTGATGATCTGCGTTCCGTCGGCGCGATTCGCGAGGAAGAGGTTCGAGGGCTTGAGGTCGCGATGAACGATCTGGCGTGAGTGCGCGTGCGCCAGCCCCTCGAGCGACTGCAGCATGTAGTCGACGACGAGCCACCTGGGCAGCGCGCCGCGGGCGTCGGCGATCTGGCAGAGATCGGCGCCCTCGAGCAGCTCCATGACGATGAACGGCAGCCCGTCCGCGCCGGTGTCGACGTCGACCACGCGCGCGACGTGCTCGGACTGGAGCTTCGCGCACGCCCGAGCCTCGAGGAGCAAGCGCGACTGCGCCTCGCGATCGGCGACGTCCTGGTACAGGAGCTTCACCGCGACGTGCTGATCGAGCAGCTCGTGGTGAGCTGCGACCACCACGCCCATGCCGCCTTCGCCGAGGATGCGCTCGACGCGGTACTTTCCCGCGAGCAGATCTCCGACCTTCAGCAGCGCAGTCCCGGGTTCGGACTCACGCGCTTTCGAGCGGTGGGATCGGGCGAGCGTGGCCGCCATACGTCACGAAGCGTAGCTCCCCCGGCGGGTCCGAACCAAGAACGAAACTCGACAAAGAACGCAGTAATGTCCACGGCTTACATGGGTGTACTGTGTCGGTCGTTCCCCGCCCCGGCGCGGCCGTGGAGACGGCGACGGGAACGTCCACGTTTTCAACCTCCTCCGGAGATCCACCCGACCGGCCGTCGCCCTCGCCCCCACCCCGGGTCGCGCCCGGGTCGCGCCCGGGTCGCGCCGGGAGTGAGCGCGGCCCTCGTTCAGGGGTCGCCTGCCTGCACCCGGGCACCTGTCGGGAACGCTTACAGGGCTCGAGCGCGTGTCCGCGCGAAATCACGCAGGTTCTGCGGGCGGGGTGTTCGGCACGCCCATCGCATGAAGGCCATACAACCTCGACGCGAGCGACGCGCTGAGCTTCCCGAAGGAACGACCATCATGGCCTTCGCCATCGAACACGAGATTCTCGACAACGCCGTGAACGGTGACAACGCAGCGCTCGATCACGTGCTGCGCATGATCAAGCCGCACGTCGAACGACAGCTGCTCCGCTATCCGGTGAGCGATGAAGATCGTCGCGACCTCCTGCAAGCGACGCTCATGCAGATCGTCCGACGCCTCGGATCGTTCCGCGCGGAGTCGAGCTTCTCGACGTGGCTCTTCCGCGTCACCGCGAACGAAGCCCTGATGTTGATGCGCTCGCGCCGCCGCCATCGCGCGCGCGTCGTCGAGGGGCTCGACTGGGAGGAGCTCGCGACACTGCCTTCCGTCAACGACAACGAGATCGTCCAGGTCGACGCGGGCGCGGCGAACCGCGAGCGCGACTCGCGCGTGCGTGACGCGCTCAAGGAGCTGCCCGAGGACTATCGCGACGTCGTGGTGGCTCATTATCACCTCGACCTCGGCCTGCAGGAGATCGCCGACAAGCTCGCGATCACCGAGAGCGCGGTTCGCTCGCGCCTGCATCGCGCGCGCACGCGGCTCCGCACGCTCCTCGAACGCGACGAGGTCGTGGAGTACACTCGCGCGGCTTGACGCTCGGCTCGCCACCTTCTGCACCCGCCGGTCTGCTGTTCGATCTCGACGGCACGCTGGTCGATTCGCGGCATGACATCGCCGACGCGTGCAACGCTGCGCTCGTGAGCCACGGGTTTGCCCCGCGGTCGTTCGAGAGCATCATGAGCATGGTCGGCGACGGCGCGCGCCTGCTGGTCATGCGCGCGTTCGGCTTCGCGGCCGACGATCCGCGCCTCGACGAGATGGTCGCGAGCTACAACCGGCTCTACCTCGCGAGCTCGCATGCGAGGACCGCATTGCTGCCCGGAGTGCGCGACGTGCTCGACGTCTGTGCCGGGGCGGAATTGCCGTGTGGGATCGTCACGAACAAGCAGCGCGACGTCACGCTGGCGGTCCTCGCCGCACTTGGAATCGTCCCATTTTTCCCTGCGATCCATGCTGGAGGTGACGGCGCGCTCAAGCCCGATCCCGGCGGCGTGCTCGAGGTCGCCGCGCGGCTCGGCGTCTCTGCCGCAGATGCATGGATGATCGGCGACGGGCCTCAGGACATCGCCGCGGGCCGAGCGGCGGGATGCTTCACCGTCGGCGTCCCAGGCATCGCGGAGCGCGAGCGGCTCGTCGCGAGCGAGCCGGATCTGCTCTGCGAGTCGATGGTCGAGCTCGCCGCGGTCTTGCGAGGCGCGCTGGCCTCGCGCGCTAAGGCGCGTCGGGTTTGACGTCGACCACTTTTTGCCGGGCGCGGATCGCCTGCATGTGCTCGAGCACCGGCGTGAGCTTCTCCTTGTCGGTCGCGAGATCGCGTGCCTCCTTGGGGTCGTTCGCCAGATCGAAGAGCTGATACGCCGAGCCGCCCTGGTTGATCAGCTTCATCCCGGGGGTCGGACCGGTGATCACGGCGCGCCGGATGCCGTTGTACGGGCCCGCCGGCATGTCGACGTACACGTCGCGCTCGTCGTACTCCTCGCCCTCTGGCAGGTACACGTCGGTGAGGAGGCTCGTGCCCTCCATCTCCCCTTCCTCGTCGGGCGGCCCGCCCATGAGCTCGTTCAGCGTCGGCGCGAGATCGATGTGCGAGCGCTTCACCGGGACGCGCCGCGGCTTCGCGCCGGGGATGTAGATGAGGAGCGGAACGCGGATGAGCGACTCCCAGATCTCCATGCCGTGCCAGTTCATGCCGTGATCGGCGAAGGCCTCGCCGTGGTCGGCGGTGAGCACGATGGCGGTGTCCTCCGCCCACGGCTGACTCTTGATGTAATCGAGCACCTTGCCGATGTGGAGGTCCGTGAACCAGACCTCGTTGTCGTAGAGCGCCTTGGTCGGCATCGCCGGGTTGCTGAAGTCGGGCGCGCCCGGGTGCGGCACGTACTGCGCGTGCGGATCGAAGAAGTGGAACCACGCGAAGAACCGGCGATCGCTGCTGCCACCTCCGCCGCCGTCGATCGTTCCCATCGCGGTCGGTGCCGGCATGGCTCCGGCCTCGCCGCCGTCGAGGCCGCCGTCGAGCCCGCCGTCACCCATCGTGGAGGGCGCGCCGCTTCCGACGCTGCCGGGTGACGTGTTCTCCGGCTTCGCGAGGAGCTTCAGCGCGAGGTCGCTCATGCGCTCGCTCGTGACGCTGTTGTCGTTGTCGCCCATTCCCGGAGGGATGGCCGACGTATCCCAGACGTCGAAGCCCTGGTTGAGGCCGGTCGGAAAGCGGAAGTACCAGTGGCAGTGCGCAGCGAAGGTGCGGACGTGCGCGCCGTCGCGGACGCGCTCCGCGACGAAGGTGTTCTTCGGGAAGTACGTATTGAAGTGGCCACCGTCGCGGTACGTCTCGCTCGGGTACTTGCCGATCATGAACGGGCCGACGCTCTTGCCGGTGTACGACGCCATCGAATAGGCGCGCTCGAACACGGTGGCCTTCTTCGCGAGCTCGTCCAGGTTGGGCGACGTGGGCTTCGGGTAGCCGAGGAAGCCGAGGTCGGTGCGCAGCGTGTCGACCGTGAAGAGCACGACGTTGTACGTCTTGCGCTTCTTCGGTTTGACGGGCTCCTTCACCGCGATCTGCGGCTGGACGAACGCCGGCGTGTCG
>Ga0182021_10005888_pt1 | contig 14576 bp, 14 predicted proteins | sample 612E3MmetaG_FD_120493 | JGI IMG/M metagenome (GOLD analysis project Ga0182021, IMG submission 120493) | Permafrost microbial communities from Stordalen Mire, Sweden - 612E3M metaG (Illumina Assembly) | ecosystem: Environmental > Terrestrial > Soil > Wetlands > Permafrost | place: Sweden... | reverse complement strand
GGCAGCGCTACCATTATAATAATCAATACCATCGTCACAATTGTTACGTAGATTTTTCGCATCTTAGTCATTTTCTTATACCTCCGTTATTTATTGTTGTTTCCTAACTGTTCTCTTTCTGCCCTTCCCTTAGAGCTAGGCGGTGACACGCCTCTAAAGCAGTCAGCTTTAGTTATGGAGCACATTTACGGATTAGACATTAAAGGAAGACGAATAGTTTCGGAAACAGAGAGGTGACTTAAAGTGAAACTACAGTTTAGGAAAATAAACGATTATGATCAAACAAAATTGGGTTTAATTTAATGTTGATCACTTACACTCATCCCTCCACTATGAAAAACAACTGTTTCATGTCGAGAGTTATAAGCAAAAACGCCAATGACGGTCAGTAACTCTGGGAGGAACTATTTGGAGCTTGAACAGTTAATTTCTTCTTCATGCAGGCGCAGAATCATAAGATTTCTCTTAACTGTTCATTCAGCTAATGTTATGGAGCTTGTTCGCAAGGTAAACAGCACATACAATCAGGTTAATGCCAATTTGCTTGTTTTGGCAAAAGAAGACATCGTTCAAGAAAAACATTATGGCCGGGTGCGGCTCATTAAGTTAAATAGAGAAAATCCTAAAACAGATCTTCTGTTACAAGCATTAAAAATTCTCAACGAATATAAACTGCAAAGCAAAGAGTAAAACAATAAAATGCACAGAAATCCTTGAAATTAATCCTATTAGAGGGATCTTTTAATTTATAAGAAATTTTGGCTTTCTTATCTTGACAAAATCGGAATTATGAGAATATTTGCTGAAAACAAAATAATAAGCAGTGACAGCATGAAAACAGAGTTTAATATTTACCCCAAAGGGCGGAACCATAACATTATTCAACTATTGCAGAAAAAAAAAATTGTTATCTCTAAAAATTTTTCGTCCGCCTACTTAGTATTTAGAATAACAATTCAAATTATAAAAAAGAGGGAGAAAAACAGTATAAAAGGCGGCTGTACAGCGTCGGTTCCCATTGGACCCGCTACATTTTAAGTTCAGTGACGTTTCTGCAGAAAAAAGTCCTCTCATCTTGTGGTCTATTTTGATTGTCTACAAGGCACTCTACATCAAAAAACAGGTCCTCGGGTTCCTGGTTATGTCCAGAATCAACCGATTTTATCAAATCTCAAAACACAAAAGAATTTACAATTGCAAATCTTCTTTGTTTTCATGACCGTAGCGCTTACAATGCCACAAACCGAATCTTTCCATAACTCTCTGTTAAACAAATTGCAGGTTTACACCTTTGAAATAGAATACAATTAAACACTCCGAAAAGAAGAAAACGACGCTTTGTTTTTGCCCGTTTGAAATATTCGAAGAAATGGACTAGTGAAGTCAATGTTGATGTTTGGAATCGCAATGGTGAAGTTGGGGAACGTGCAAAAACACTTTTGGGATCTAACCAGATGTTTTTTTTACAAAAAAATACCTGCTGTATAATATATGAAATTAACTGAGAGTAAAATCTAACTGAGTATCACATTCATTGAAATGATTGGTGCTCTATAGGTTGAAGATGTCCATGATTTTTTCCAAAACATCCAAAACTCTGCTAAACAATCTACCCACCGCACCTAAACCTCCAACCATTCCACGCAAATTCACTATATCGCTACGGCTCAAAGATCTAACCAATAATACGGAGGGAACTAAAACGATCGTAAAAATTGCTGTGCCTAAGATGAGTTCAATTAAACTGGAAAAACTAAAGATTGAAATTGCTCCAAAGGTCACGGATGCAGCAATTGATGAAGCTATTAGAATCTTTGCAGAGGACAGCCAATCAACTGAGACACCATAAGCTTTTCTGACAAATAGCAACCCCCAGATTAAGCTCGGTAAGCCTGCGATTAAAGAAGTTACGACTAATCCCAAAACACCAAAATAAATAATCCCAACATAGCCAACTGGGAAACCGATGATTACAGTCAAAATTGCCATTTTCAAAATAAAACTTGTGTTTCCCTGGCCGCTTAGAAGACCGCCAATGCTCAATGAGCCGAAAGTAGTAAACAGATACTGAAATGCGAGTAACGCCAAAAAAAGCGGAGCCGCATTGTAAGTATCCCCGAACAAAGTAGACACTGCAGGTACGGCTAAACACATAACTAACATTGTCATAGGTACAACAAACAATGAAGCGTACTTGACTGAGAACTGAAAAACGCTTCGCAATGTATCTTTATCTTTTATGGGATCTAACTTGGAGAAAGCTGGGAAAACCATGACAGTGATTGGTAGAGCAAAGAAGGATATGAGCACGACAAAGTTATTTGCAATACCATAGCTTCCGATCATGGTGTTGTCTGTGGAATAGTGGATTGGCAAAAGAAAGGAGTAGAAATGTGGCAAAAGACTCGATAGGATTGCGGCAAAAGAAAGAGGTAATGCATAAGTCAACATTGTAGTCAAATACGCCTTTATTTGCAGGGCGTATCCACTGGACTTAGGCAAAGCTGCATAAAGTTTCCAGAATAGAGCGATCCCGATTAAGCCCCCAACAAAAGTGCTAATTACGAAGCCTGTGGTTGCACCAGAAGCACCAAATCCTAAGAACACAAAAACAACTATCAGAACGGTTTTAAAGATGCTGTGGAAAACGATCATTATACTATTTAGTTCCATCTTTTCAAAACCTGTAAATGCGGCTGTAGCTGCCGTTATTAATGCACTTGCGAGGATTGAAAATGAGGCGATCTCGATGAGAGGGGCAATGCTAGGTCGGTTATAAAGGCTAGTTGCTAAGAAACCAGCGAACCCAAACGAGATCAAAGAGAGAACTATGCCTAATACAACTTCAAAGAGTACTCCTGTGAGAAATATGCTTCTGATTTCTGCGAGTCTCTCTTCAGCACGGTATTGAGCGGTGAATTTTATCATGGCTGAGTTTATTCCCCAGTCCCTGAATGTAACAATGAGTGTTGGCGCAGCCAATACGATGGTGTATAGTCCGTATTGGTCGGAGCCTAGCAGCCTGGCTATGAATATGGTGCCAACGGCCGAGATTAATGTGGAAAGTACTAAGCCCCATAAATAGTGAAAACTGCCTCTTGTCGATGTCTTGGCTATATCTGAAACTTTATTCACCCAATTGCACCAACAATAATTCGAAACATGTTAAGAGACGAAACATTTATCGATTCTTATGAAATAGCCGGAAAACTCCGATTTTTATGCTATTCACCTCTATGTGTCTATAAATCCAGTTCCTTAGTCTATTATGTCCATTTTGTTTGCTTTCCTTTGGTCGCCAAATGTTGGCGTCTAAAGAAAAAAAGTAAGATTGCCCGCGGAGAATGTCTGTCAATAAAGGTTAACGGGGTGAAAGAAACCTTTAGCGGAAGGAGAACTTCCTAAATGCAAGGAATTCGGGAAGAAAATTGCTGAAATAATTATTTGAGAACGAGTTTGCAATCTCAAGTTTTGCAAAGGCACTTTTTTTAAAGTTTTTTGTAAACTACATCTTTCACTTTTACTGGCTGCGCCACTTTTAATCCAATGCTTTGCCCGCCCTCAGCGCGGTGGATGTCTTCGCGTTCTATCTGCATGGATTCTACGATTTGTTCAAGATCAGTTGATGGCCCCTTGATAAGTATATGTTCCCCAATTCTCAGAGGTAATGTTAAGTATACAACTGCAACGTTGATTTTGGAGAAAAAGTGTGCTATAGAGCCTATTTCGATTATGTCTTCGCTAATCATGACGTTTTATCCCTTGCTTAATTGATTGTGTTGGAAGTTAATAAAAAGTTTTGCTTTTTATACTCTCTCTATGGAAATTATATGGGGTTTGAAACATTCCAGCTACTTTTCTTATTGTAAAACTAAGAATCAGAACTTCATTTGAAAGTATCAATTTGTTTTGTCCTCTGCCAATGGAAAAGTAAAGAATAACTTTACTTTTTACCAGCTTGAAGTTGCGTCGTCACCAGTTTGGTCCAACGCTTTCTTTTCTTCCTCACTAACATCCGGAGGGAGAGTAACTTGATGACCGCTTTCTTCTATTATTTCTTTTTTCTTCTTTTTTTGCTGAATTGTGAATTCGCCCTTCTTTTTCTTTTCCAAAATCTATCACCTCATAAACACTTTAAGAAAACATTTGTTACCTATTTTTCCTCTGAACATCAATGGAAAATCGACGTATTAAGATGCGTGATTGTACAGTAACAATAACAAACAAAAAATTTTCATGAAGTAATCTGGGCTAATTGAATAATGAGGAAATTTGCGACTATGATGTAGTTGATAGCTCTTTGACTCGGGTTTCAATGAATTCTGCTACTTTTTGCTCACTAAATTGTTCTTCGTCTTCCTGCATTTTTAATTGCTCTTTAACCGTTGTCAGAAGTTTTTCAACGTTTACGGGTTTAATTAGGTATGCGTCTGCATTCTTGTTTAAGGCTGTAATTGCGTTTTGCATTGAGGGGTAGCCGGTAACCATTATTTTGCGTGTTCTCGGAGTTGGGTCTTTGATTAGTTTCAATAATTCTACACCTTCCATGTCAGGCAGTCGAATATCTAATAACGCTAGGTTGTAGGCGGTTTTCTGGGTCTTTTCAATCGCTTCGCGTCCAGTAGCGGCTAAATCAACAACGTATCCTTCGTCTTCAAGTATTGTTTTCATTGTGTTCCTTATGTTTTCGTCATCGTCGATAACGAGAATTTTGGTGTTTCTATCCAAATTTTTTCACCTCCAATTTCATTTTTGATTTTAATTGGTAGAGAAACATTAAATGTCGTTCCAGCTCCATTGGCTGTCTTTACTGTTATTGTTCCTCCGTGTGCTTCGATGAGGCGTTTGCATATGGCTAAGCCAAAACCCATACCCTGAGCTTTCGTTGTAAATAATGGGGCAAACAGTTTTGGTAAAATTTCATCAGGAATACCAACTCCAGTGTCTGAGAAAGAAATTTCCAATATGTCGTTGGCTTCTTTGCTATCAATTGTTAGTTTACCTGCGTTTGGCATTGCTTCAACACTGTTTTTGATCAAGTTTATGAAAACTCTTTTTATTTTGTCAGGGTCGACGTTTAGAAGCGGTTTATCTGTGACATTGTTTAGTATTTCTATTTTTTCAGGAACATTCATTATGGCTAAAGATTCTATTATCAAGGTTCTTGGCGAATATTCTTGCAAGTCCAAATGTATTTCTCGTGAGTAATCCAAAAGGTCGCTAACAATCTTATTTGAATAATTAACACAATTGTCGATTGTTTCTAGCATTTCGATGGCTTGAGATTCAGGAATTGTTTTGCCTTTCTTCTTTAAGAAATAGGCTGCGTTCTTAATGCCCGATAAAGGATTACGCAAATCATGCCCAACCATCCCTGCTAACTCACCAATAGCAGCCAACCTTTCGGACCTAACAAGTTTTGCTTGCGTTTGCTTTAGCAGCTCTGTTCTTTGCTTAACTAAGTCTTCAAGTTTTTGAGAATATTTTGAAAGTTCACCTTGCAATTTTTTAATTTCAGTAATATCCACTCCAAGTTCAAGTACGCCAATGATATTACCGTCTTTATCTTTCACTGATGTAGAAGTAACTTCCAAGATTCTTGTTTTTCCATTCTTGTTGACCGTTAATTGGTGAATGTCAAGTGTCTTTCCGCTAAAAATTTTTTCTGCGCCGCACTCTGAACAGATGTGGTCTCTGCCGTGAATAGCTGAATAACATGTTTTATTCACTACTTCCCCATGGAGTTGTTTGCCAAACTTGTTCATCCAAGTAATTTTGTAGTCTTTGTTGAGTAACATAAGAGAAGCGCTGATGTTTTCTGTAATAGCTTCAAGCTTATTGCGTTCTTCCCGAATTTTCTCTTCTAGTTTTTTCTTCTCAGTAATGTCAACCGTCAGCTCTAAAGCTGCAATGACTTTTCCATCTTTGTCTCTAATTGGTGTAGCGATTAATTCAAACCAGCAAGGCTGCCCTTTATCCTGCAAGTCTTTATTCAAATACTCACGAGTGTCTAATTGAGCACCTTCGAAGATTTTTTTAGGTCCACAACCTGGGCAAACGGTATTTGACGCGTTGAATGTGGAATAGCATAGTTTGTTAGTGGTATCGCCATTAAAATTTTTCAAATAGTTATTTGTCCAAAGTATACGGCAATCCTTATTGACAATTACTAGCCCAGCACCTATATTTTCGGTGATATTCTCAAGCATGGCTCGCTCTTGGTTAACAGATGTTTCCATCTGTTTTTGCTCAGTTATGTCATGAAAAATACAATGCAGCAACTTTTTGCCAGCAAATTCAATGGTTCTTGTAGTAACTAGAACATTTCTAATATCGCCATTTTTTGTTAAATGTAATGTCTCAAATTCTCCCCCGCCTTGTGTAACCATTTCCATGATGTGCGATTTTGTTTCGTTGGCTGATTCCTTGGCTTCTAAATTAAAAATGGTAAGTTTTTTGAAATCTTCTCGGGAATAATCTAGTTGCAAATGAGCCTTGTCATTGAATTCAATGAAAGTGGCTGTCATTGGGTCAACAACTAAGACGCCTAATCGAGCTTGATCAAATAAAGCATAGTAGCGTTGTTCTGCTTCTCTTATTTTCTGGTCAGTCTGTTTCCTGTTTGTCATGTCTTTTACTAATCCGATAGCACACCATTTTCCACCCAACATCATCGGTGACAATGTCAATTTCGCTGGGAATTCGCTGCCGTCTTTGCGTCGCCCGACTAATTCAACATCTCCAACTGTAAAATAACCGGTGCCTGTTTCGGCGAATGTTTTTACGGATGCCTCTATACGCGCTTTTCCTTCTTTACACATTGTGTTTGGAACTACAAGCTGATGCAAATCTTTGCCAACTGCATCTTTACTGGAATATCCAAATATTTTTTCGGCGGCAGAATTCCAATAAGTAATTCCTGCTTCCTCATTTACCACGATTATGGCGTCTCTGACGAAATTGGTTATGCCTTGAAATTTCTCTTCACTTTCAAACAAATCTTGCTGAAGTTGTTGTTGATGTTTTGATCTTTCAGTGACATCATTAAAAATGACAAGGTCTAATGATTTTCCTTCGCTTCTAATTCGATTACCTTTTACTTCTAGGCATCTGACCTCGCCATTCTTACTCTTTAACCTAATTTCATAAGCCGGGATGTTTAAGTTCTTAAGCCTCTTTTTCAGATTCTCTGTTATTAGATGTTTATTTTCCTCGTCGATAAAATTTAATTCAGCTAAGCTTTTTCCTATGAGTTCTTCCTTTGAATAGCCAGAATATTTTTCCAAAACGCTATTTGCGGCTACGATGGTTCTTGCGCTATCCATAACAATTGCTGGGTCAGGAATAAGGTCAATCAACACTGATAGGCAATCGTTATGCTCGTTGTTCTTGCTGTTGTTCTTCTGCATCTACTATTACCTCTAATTGACCAATGTTTTCCCTATCTTCATAATATGACCTCGACAGCTCCACATACTGACTAAAAGTTAAATCTGGAACAAGCCAATTCGGACCTTTCCATTCATAGTCACAACTAATTTTATTGTGAAGTTTGGTAATGATTAGAATTTCTAACTTTCTGGCGCCTAATCCAAAAATTTTTTCAAGCGCATCCGAGAAATCGTCGATTTTACTCGGAATTTCCTGTTTCGTAATCATAAATTTCTCTGTTAGATGAAAATAAATTACCTTCTTTACATTTTCTCCTAAAGTTGAAAATGCCTCATCAATTGACTCTAGCAAAATGCTTTCGAATTTTTTGCGATTGGTGTTGTTTCCGATGTTTTTATTCAAGTGCCTTTTCCTCAAAACGCCCTCGACGCTATGAACTCTTTACCAATAAGTCTAAAAAAACAGAAAGAAAGTAAAGGGTTATGAATTCTTAATTCTTACCATCAATTCAGTACGAACCAATTTAATTTAGTATTTTAATTGAGACAATAAAATGCTGATTTCAAGTTAAAAAAACCTAATTATTCATTGAAGAGAAGATAGAAATTAAAAGCAGTGTTTTTAGTCAAATTGAACGTCTTAGACCAACATGTTATTGTGAATTGGGTAAGCCAGAAGCTTAAGTTAATTTCTGTAATCGGTTATCTCCATTGGGTCCTAATCCCCCCCAAAACATGAAAGAGAGCTGTCGTCTAGCATGGAATAAGCTCAGGCAGACGATATGCAAGACCATCCGGGTGGGATGTATCATTCTCACTTTTCTGCAATTAGTTGGCGCCGATTACCGACAGCCAATTCTGCCGTGTATTGATGTTGGAAAATTTAGGAGGGTACATTCTGGTATAGAAACCGCTGAAAAACCTGTTCAAACCATCAAAAAGACGCGTGGTCAAAGCGATAAGATCGGTCGTTCAAAGTATAACCAGCAATTGCTTAGCAGACGTTAGCAGAGGTTGAAGAAGTCAAGCTTATGCTACGTACAATCTTTGCAGGCTTAAAAGATACTTTCAGTTTTGAGCAGTCACTAATTGAGCGTGTGGCTTGCAAAGACGAATTTGACCAGGAAATCCTGCGTTTGCTTTACGAGGCAGGCAGTTCAGGATTGCTCCCGAAAGAATTACGGCTGAAACTTGAGCAGTTTAGAATTACACCCCACCAGATTAGCAGAAGAACCCTGAAAATGAACAAGCAATCAGAAAGGAGTTTGGAGAGTATATCGCGGAGAAACGTGGCTGACATTGGGCACTTACAAGCTTCATTATAGATGTTTGGGGAGAAACAGAATCCAGCAACCAAAAACGCTAAAGTTGCGCTTCTATGAAGAAGCGCAGAAACACAAAGAGAAACGCAACTTACACCAAACGTCCTTTCGAACTACGCGTGGTTTTTCATAAACCACTCAAAGTTTTTTGGGTTATGAAATTTTATCCAAGTTTGCGACGGTATGAAATGTTTGTGTTTCTTGAAGTAAACCGCCAAAACTGTAAATGCCGTTATAATGAACAATGATAGAATTGTCAATGATGGAAATTCTGGAACAGAAGGTGTTGGATTTGCTCCCTGAGAAAACTTTGCAAGCCAAACTCCCATCAAACTCACCAACCTCGACAGTACCAGAGCTTAATCTCCCAGTACTCATTGTGGTGACCATGGTTCCAGCAATTTGTGCGGCAGTTATGAGCAGGAAACGATTGCGCCAACTGTAGTTGTTTTAGTTGGTGTTCCACTTGTTTGTAGGATTCTATTCCGTTATTTTTTAGTTCGGTTACTGTTTTGTTTATTGCCTCTAAGATTTCAAGGGAAATAGGTTTTTTAATTTGTATTGGCTTTTGTGGGGCATCTATCCTGTGGGGCCGTCGTCTAGCATGGTTCAGGATACATGCCTGGGGCGTATGCGATCCTGGGTTCAAATCCCAGCGGCCTCACCAAAATAATCTTAAGCTGGTTCAAACGTTTTTCTTCTGGTTGCTTTCTTGTGCTAGGTTAAAACAGATCACAATTAATATGAATGCGCGTTCTTTAGCTAATAAAAAGAAATGAAAAAGGTAATGTTATTTGTTACGTTGCACCCTTGCGGGTTTGATTCCACTGATGATGTCAGAAAAATATTCCGTTCTTATCGAAGAATTTTATCAGGAACAAAAAAGCGATTTTGACAAAATCATGAAAACCAAGAGTTACTTTTTGGTTCGTGATTTATCTGTAAAAATAGCTTCGCGAATATTATTGCCAGAGGTGCCTAAGATTTTGTCTATGCAAAAAAGCAATGGCTTATGGAATAATTCGACAAGAGTGACTTATGATATTTTATCAGCTTTAAAACACATTCAAATATTAGACGATTTGATCGTAAGAAAAAAACTGAAAAATGTGGCCGAACAATTAGCGAATAAATACGATTATTATTCTTTGTTGATTAAGTTGATTATATATCAGCAATGTGATAAGAACGATTTTATTGAAATAAAAAAACTTACGCAAGATATCAAGAGCATGCAAAACGAAAACGGTTCATGGGAAGACACAATTGTTGCTACAGTTTATTACATCGAAAAATTGGTAAATTTGGGTACATCTTATGCTGATTGTTCTGTTCAGAAAGGGATCACATTTCTTTTTGAACATCTAAACTTGAATTGGGAGGCCCTTCAAAGTTCTGGTAAAGCGTATGGTCTTGAAAGTCATTACGTTTTTTCTACAGAGAATCGTGATCTTGAATTTGAAGCAGCGCAAAAATACAAAGAGGAACTGAAACCACGATTGATATGTTATAGACATTTAGGAGTCATGCAGAATTCTTTATGTCTGAAATTGTTGATTCAAATGAACTTTGAACATGATGAAAGAGTAATATCTGCTCTTAATAACATCTTTTCTGTTTTCAAGAATTACCATAGTCTTTGCTATTTCAATATCCAGAAAAAGGTCAAGCCAAAAAATGCTAGAGGACATTAAAAAATGGAGTCAACTCATAAATTTTTGACTATTAACTCAGACACTCAACGTTAAATGTCTACTTTTTAACTAATTTTCTAAAACAGATACTATATGTAATAATCATTCAGAAATAGGTAAAATGTCAAACTTGATTTAATAACTTCAGTATTTTGGAAAAGATTGAATCAGTTATTGTAAAAAATTAGGAAGGCAGAGCAGTGATTTATCTTCTGTGGATCCAGGAAACTCTGGAAAGTATTTGGGGGTCTTCAGTAGGGTAGTTGATATGAAGACTCAGCTAAGTTTTGATTCTAAATTTTGGTTTTGAGTTCTACCCTTATGTTGTATACTACAAAGGCGAATGAAGCTACGATTGTTGCTATTGAGGCTATATCAATTAATCCAAACATATTTTCACCATTTTCTTTTATAGTTAGTTACTTGCCCAGCTGAATATAAATATGCTTGTGATTTGTTCATAATTATTCATAAATGTTAAACACATGTCTAAACAAAACTTATATGCAATAAAGTCATATTCTTCTTAAATCAAAGAAATAAAACACAAGTGGAAAAAAATGAAAGCATACATACTGTTAAGCACAAAACTAGGCACATCATTAGAAGTTGTGAAAAGATTAAAAGAAGTCAAAGAGACCGTAGTTGCCGACGCCATCTTCGGAAGGTACGATGCAATAGTAATATTAGAAGCACCCAATCTTGAAGACATAAACAAAGTGGTTTACAAAATAATCGAAAAAGACCCAAACGTAACCCGCACAGAAACATCCATCGTCCTATCCCCGATGTAGCCTAAAACCTCAAACTATTTTTTTTGTTATTTTATTCTAAAAATATTTTAAATGTACAATCAACGGGAGAGAATGTTTTAAAAGAATCCTATATTACTAAATTTGTGCCGGCGCCGGCGTATTGTTTTCTTCAACGCATTTTGGTCCTTTGTGAGCTTTAAGAACAATTGAGCTAACTGTGCTTTTTACGCCTTTTATCTTCATGATCCTGTTTTTGAGAATATCTCGAAATTCTTCTATGTCTGCAGCTGAAACTAAAGTTACAATGTCAAATTCTCCTGTGACTTCGTATAATTCGTGGAGGTTTTCTAATTTTATGAGTGAGGCTAAAACATTATCCATTTCTTGGGATTCTACAAATATGTCTACGAACGCTAATAGTTTTTGCATATGGGTCGTCTTTCCAAATGAACATGAGATCGACATATTTATACATTTCTTGTCATGTAGACAGTTCTTTCTTGTTTTATCCTACAGGTGTATCGTATTGAGTTTAAAAGTTGGACATTTTGATACAAGGCTATCGCTTATAGTTAGCATAAAGAAACCATCAAGAGTCTATTAAGCGCTAAAATACTATCCAGTGAAATTACTGTAAATCGATGGGTAATCTTTAATGAGCAGCAAATTGATTCTCAAGACGTTTATGTAAGGGCTTCCAAAAATCCAAAATATTCCCTCTTGATTCTGATTAACAATAGTTGTTAAAGAATCTGGAGAAATCCCGGTTGAATTGCTTATGCCGGGAATCTGAGCGTACGCATCCTGCATTGTGATGTCTGGGTCAACCCCTGAAGCTGATGGGATGGCAGTCTCGTTTCTCGTATGGAAGAAAACAGGCAAAGTAAAGCTTTGAGCTATGAGGTTTGAACCCACCGGTTGCCCGTTTAGTTTCACTAAGTCGCCGTTAGCTTGATTGGGAAAGAAAACTTGGCCAATTCCTGTAACTAAAAACGGGTAAAATAATCCACAGATTAAAAGCGAAACTAGTGCTAATCCTATTACGGGTTTGAAGTTCCATTTTTCTTTTTGTTTTTGTTCAGTCATAAATTTCCATCCTAAATGTGAAATAAATAGACAAGCAGCAGGTCTATCAGTTTGATTCCGACGAAAGGCACGATAACTCCGCCAACACCGTAAATAAGAGTGTTTTTGAGAAACAGAGTCATTGTGCTTGTGGGTTTGAAGGCAATACCACGCATAGCGAGCGGAATCAGAAGCGGAATGATTATAGCGTTAAAGATGAGAGCTGACAACACTGCACTTCTAAGGCCCAAATGCAAAATGTTGAGACTGCCCAATTGTGGAAGGGCAACTGCAAAGATAACTGGCATAATTGCAAAGTATTTTGAAATGTCGTTTGCGATGCTAAAAGCGGTAACTGCGCCTCTAGTCATAAGCAGTTGTTTTCCCAACATAACAACATCGATTATCTTTGCAGGGTTTGATTCCAAGTCCACCATGTTGGCAGCTTCTTTTGCTGCTTCAGTGCCAGAGTTCATTGCTAAACCAACATCTGCAGCGGATAGGGCTGGGGCGTCGTTAGTTCCATCGCCGATCATGGCTACGATTCTGTTTTCAGCCTGTTCTCTTTTGGCTATGTTGTATTTGTCTTCAGGTTTAGCCTGAGCAACGTACTCATCAATTCCGACCTCGGAAGCTATGCTTTTTGCTGTTAACGGCTGATCTCCTGTGATCATAACAGGACGGATACCCATGACTTTAAGCGCTTGTATCTTTTCTTTTATGCCTTCTTTTAGAACATCTTTCAGTCTAATGATTCCGATGGCTTTGGCATTTATTGAAATGGCTATAGGGGTTTCTCCCGCTGAAGAAATGCCTTCAACTATTAAATCATAGTTTGGAGGGACTGAAGATGACAATTGTTTAATTGATTCGGGAGCACCCTTGAGAATATCGATCTGAGGTTCTAAAGTTAAATCCATTGATTCCCCAGATATTTCTGAGGTTTTTCGTCTGTTTCTTTGCCTTTGGAGGATGGTTTTGCCTCCTTTTGGTAGCGTTAGATTTGATTGAGTTGTTATCTTGATTCCGCTTGTTCGAGTACTAGCAGAGAATGGAAAAACTTCTGAAGTTGCAAGGGAGTTTAATTCTTTTGGCACGAACCCTTTTTCGTAGGCAAGGTTTAGTATGCTTCGTCCTTCTGGGGTATCATCATGCCAAGAGGATAGAAATGCCGCTTCGCCGACGTCTTCTATTGTATATGATTCAAATGCTATGAACTCTATGGCCTGTCGATTGCCCACTGTAATTGTGCCTGTTTTATCTAAGAGTACTACATCCGTGTCTCCCGCGGTCTCTATTGCTCTGCCTGATTTTGCTACAATTTTACTTTTATAGAGTCGGGTTATGCCTGAGAGACCGATGGCAGGTAGCAGGGCACCTATTGTTGTGGGAAGAAGGCAAACGTATAATGCGATCAGCACTGACAAATCTGCTCCAAGGCCAAGCGTTACTGATGTGCCTAGCAGTGCAAGTATGATTATGGTGAATATGGCGGTTAAGCCAATTAGAACCATGGTTATTGCTACTTCATTGGGGGTCTTTGGGCGTTTGGAGGATTCTACCATCTTGATCATTTGGTCGATAAAGGTTTCTCCAGGGTTAGTTGTAATCTTAGCCGTTAAGGTATCACTGGCAAGACGCGAACCGCCGATAAGGGAGTCGCCTGGCGCTTTCCTAACGGGGGCGGATTCACCTGTGACAAGTGATTCGTCAACCATTGCAATCCCTTCAAGCACATCAGCGTCTAATGGAACGATGTCGCCTGCTTCAATAAGGACAAGGTCATCTTTTCTAAGTTCAGTTGATTTCGTCTTTACTATGGTTCGGGTCCATCCCTCTGTGATAATTTTCTTGCTGTTCACTTCTTTTTCCATTTTCCTGAGACTACCAGCGGTGCTTTTTGCTTGTTGCTCAGCAAGTGCGTCCGAGAGTGTGCTAAACCAGACTGTGATAATGAGAATGGTGGCGACTTCAATGTAGAAACCTTGTAGGCTGGGGCTAGCTATGGGGGCGAACACTTGTGGAACTATGGCCATTGCGGCTACGATGAAGAAGGTAAGTTCTACGATGAGCATTACTGGATTTTTAAGTAACGATTTAGGGTTTAAGCGAACTGCTGAGTCAACCAGCACTTTCCTTGAGAATACAGTACGAAATCCAGTGGGCGCCGAATCTTTGCCGGTTGTTGAATTAACAAGTTTTTCAGTTGTCAATAGCCATTCACCAATCCTTTAAAGAATGATGCTATTGGTCCGATTGCCAGGAATGGGAAGAACGTTAACACTACCAGTATAATTATGGCGGCAACTAGAACCAATGTAAATATTAATGTGTCAGTTTTTAGACCCG
>Ga0182021_10005887_pt1 | contig 14577 bp, 18 predicted proteins | sample 612E3MmetaG_FD_120493 | JGI IMG/M metagenome (GOLD analysis project Ga0182021, IMG submission 120493) | Permafrost microbial communities from Stordalen Mire, Sweden - 612E3M metaG (Illumina Assembly) | ecosystem: Environmental > Terrestrial > Soil > Wetlands > Permafrost | place: Sweden... | reverse complement strand
CCCACGTCCCAATCGGCTTTTTTGCCGCCGCCGATGAAAATTTGCAAATCCTTTTCCCGCGTTTCAATGCCGGCGTGCTTAAGCGCGTCGAAGAACGGTTTTTCTTCGCCGGTCGCCGTGCGGATGACGTAGGCCACCGCGCGCACAAGGCGGCGGTCGGCCACCACTTCTTCGACCAAGCGGCCGAAATTAACTCGCGCGTTAAAAAGATCGCGCGCCGAGTGGTACATGTTCTGGGTATCAATAAAAATTCCAACGCGCTGTTCGTGATGTTTGATGACTGGCATTTAAAAAGGAATTAGGAATTAAGAATTAGGAATTAGGATAAAGAAGAAAGAAAGCATATGGTTGGCTTCTTAATTCTTAATTCCTATCTCCTAATTCCCGAATAAATTAAAATTTGGTCTTTTCGAGAGTATCGGTCAGTTTCTTGTGGCCGGTCGGATCTTCGTGCGAAAGATATTTTAGCAAGCGGCGGCGCTCCGAAACTTTTTTGAGCAAGCCGCGGCGCGAAGAAAAATCCTTTTTGTGCGTCTGCAAGTGGCGGGTCAATTCGCCAATTTCCGCCGACAAAATGGCAATCTGCACCTGCGGCGAGCCGGTGTCGGTCGCGTGCGTCTTAAATTTTTCGATAATCTTCTCCTTGGCGCTTTTATCCATCATATTTCTTTGCGGTCGGCCGAGTCGGGCCTTGCCAAGGGCGCCAACCGAGCCGATCGTCAGGTTAAATTATTATTGATCAAATCTACCATAAAGCGCGAAAAGCGTCAATTGTCGCCGCATTGGATAAAAAAATACCCACGGAGCGCCTGTTTGCGCGCCCCGTGGGACTGAAAGAACCAGTCTAGCTTTTCTGGCGGTTTGCTTCCGCCATGCGATTGAACTTTGCGGCTGCGGCTCGTGCGCCCGGCGTATCCGGACCCATATATCCGCGCCCCGCGAAGTTCGAGGCAAAGGGTCTGGTTGGGAACCAAACTCCCGGCGTCTCGCACAGAAGGGGCTTGTGATTTGCCCCCCAAATGAACGACTGAAAGTGGAGGTGCGGCCCACTGAAGTGGATGCCGGTGAATCCGACCCGCCCGATCTCATCCCCGGCTCTTACTTTCTGCCCGATATTTACGCTTACCGATGCTAGGTGAAAATACCACGATCCGGCAAGCGTTCCGATCGAACCGTTCCCGTGTCTGAGCTGGACTTGGACCCCGGCCCGTTTTCCCGCCTCGGTGGTTGTATGCGCTCCGGCAAAGTCAACGATCCCATCGGCAATGGCATAAACCGGATCACCGTCACCCCCCAAACATGCGAAGTCGCCGCCCTGATGCGTCTTACCTTTGCCGCGGTATGTCCGGGGTTCACCAAAGACCGACGATATCCAACATCTTCCAATTGGAACCGGTGGCGATGTTCGTGTCGTCGCCGTGGTTGTGTCGGGTGTGTTGAAGTCAACTCTTCCCTCAAGCGCGGCCTGATAGATTGGAATGTAATTCCGCACGTACAGATCGTACCTGATGGTGTTTTCCCGCGCCTTTGGTCGGTTGAATCCAGCCGGTCCGCCGTTATACGCGCGAAACATGTTGGCCTCGCCGACCGTCTCCTTAAGATGGCAGAGGTAGGCGATGGCAACGCGCTTGCTGTGTTCCAAGTTTTGAGGATCGTATTGACCGACCCCATGCGTTTTGGGCCACCATGCGGTAGCCGTCCTTGGCATTACTTGGTAGCGACCCTTGGCGCCCTTTGGAGAATCTTTGCAGGGTTCTCCTTGGGTTGCGCCACGGCACATGGTGCCGCCGCTTTCAGCATCGCCGACGGCGCATACTTCCGCCGGTTGAAGTTTTCCCGGACACAGCTCTTGAATAAGCGCTTTGTCCTGCGACGACTCAAGAACACAACGTGAAAGCCTGTCCTTGATTCCCTTGGCCATTGGCGTGGCGCTGTCGGTCGGTTGCCACACCGCGTTCCGGTCAAGCTCTTCCGTCTCCGGCTCGTTGGCGTCTTCGTCAACGACCGCTTGTTCCGCTGTCGCGGTTTCTTCCGCGGCAATGGGTTGGTCGTCGGTCGATGCGCTTTCGGATCCCTTAAGCGGCACTGTGTCCATGAAGGACGGTCGTCCACCCTTGGAAGCCAAAGCGGTCAACGCGGCTCCAATCACGAATGCAACAATAATCGGAATGAGGTATATCTTCATGATACGCCCTCCCTTTCTGTTTGGTTGAAGTTGTCAAAGAATCAAATCAATCTACCATATTTAAACGCTTTTGTCAAGTCTTTTGGCTTAATCGCGCTAAAATATGGCTTAAATCGGTTGCCTCGGCGGGCGTCGTACAATCTGGTATGATATGTGTATGAAAACCTCCTCCCTCATCACCGACTTTCTCGATCATCTTGAGATTGAGAAGAATCGCTCGCCCCGGACGCGGGCGAATTATGAATTTTATTTAAAACGTTTTGCGGATTTTGCCAAAGACCCGGCTCCGTCGGATATCACGGGGGATTTGGTAAGGTCGTACCGTTTGCATTTGAATCGCCTCGCCGATGCCAAGGGCGCGCCGCTAAAAAAGAATACGCAAAATTATCACCTCATCGCCTTGCGCGCGTTTCTAAAATATTTGTCGAAGCGCGACATTAAGTCGCTCGCCGCAGAAAAGGTTGAACTGGGAAAAATGCCCGAGCGGCAAGTGTCATTCCTCGATGGCGCCGATCTTGAACGGCTCCTAAATGCGCCGCTTTCTGCGAAGAACCAAGAACCAAGAACCAATTTCCAAAACGATATAATTTCGCTACGCGATAAGGCGATCCTTGAACTGCTTTTTTCGACCGGTTTGCGCGTCAGCGAGTTGTGCGGACTTAAGCGCGAGGCGATCAATATGAAACGCGATGAATTCACCGTGCGCGGCAAAGGTTCAAAGTTGCGCGTGGTGTTTTTGTCCGAACCGGCGCGAGCGGCGCTGAAAAATTATTTGGATAAACGCCCCGACCTTTCGCCGTATTTGCTGGCGCGCCACGACCGCGCCGTTGCCAAGGGCGCCGTTGACGAACCGCTCACCCCGCGCTCGGTTCAGCGCTTGGTCGCCCATTACGCCCGCGCCGCCGGCATCACGACCGAAGTAACCCCGCACACCCTGCGCCACTCGTTCGCCACCGACCTCTTGCGGGGAGGAGCCGACATCCGTTCGGTGCAAAGCATGCTCGGCCACTCCTCGATCACCACCACCCAAATATATACTCACGTTACCGATCAGCATCTGCGCGATGTCCACAAGCAATTCCACGGAAAGTCGATCAAAGACGGGTGAGAATATTCTATCGAGGCGCCGTTCGACGCGCTCCGCCCGCAAGCGAGGATTACCTCGTGCTCCTCACCAGTTCCGCAGCGAGGACGGAGCGCGTCGAACGGCGCCGGTTTAGACCCAACAGTTGACCTTTCATCAAATTTATCGTAGTTTAAAACAGTTGTCGCGCCGCTTGCGCCCCCATAGTTCAATGGATAGAACGCCAGACTTCTAAGCTGGTTACGGGAGTTCGATTCTCTCTGGGGGCATGAGGGGCTTGACAAAAACGGCGAAGTGTGGTATTTTAATACATCGTGAATCAATTGATTTAAAGCAGTGCGAAACAGGCGTTTACACGATGAAACGATTGAACCGGAAGCATTAAGTAATTTTTACCGGCTTTCTAACGGAACAAGATAACACTGCAAACAAAAGAACCCCCTCGGGGGTTCTTTTGTTTATTACGCCGTTCAAACGCCGTCGAAGCGGCGAAAGTCGGCGGGAAAGAATTTTTTGGCGATCGAATATACGGTGAAAGTTATGAAATACGCGGCAAAGACGTCAATCGAATAATGTAGGTGGCCCAAGAGAACGACGGTTGCGAAAAAAATCGAAAATCCGACGAAGACCCAGCGCAAGATTTTATGTTGCCAAAAAAGTAGCGCAAAAAGAAAAGGAATGGCGGTGTGCGCCGAAAAGAACAGGTCGCCATTGAAGGTGAACAAACTTCCGACCGCCCCCCACTCCGAAGCGGAAATGGGGATCGGGGGAGCAAGGTGCGTCAATGTGATGAAGAACGAACGCACGGTCACGAGCAAGGCAAGCGCTTTCAAGAGGAACGGCAGATGTTTTGGTTCCAGCGCCAAGAGCGCCAAAACAAAAAGCAAGAATAATCCAAATCCGTCGATGAACAGGAACGCGACATTCTCAACCGGCAAGTTGTTCAAAATTAAGTCGGTAATCGTGTTTGAAACGTTGCGGTCGGCGAATTGCCCCGCGAAATAGTTGATGAACAAACTTGCCGCCAGAAGAACAAAACCGAAAATTACGGAAACAATAAATTTGTTTTCCGACCAAACAAGCCGGTGTTTGGCAATAAGGGCTTTCACTCCTTTAATATACGCCGCGCTGGCATTATTAACAAACCGATTTTTGCGATAAAATGGATTCATGAATGGCGCCAACAAGATCATAAAACAACTGAAAGCGGCCGCCTCGCCGCAAAGGGCAAAGAACCTCTCGTGGTTCTTTAAGACCGGCCCCGGCGAATACGGTGCGGGCGATGTTTTCTTGGGCGTCACCGTTCCGCAGATCCGCACGATCGTCAAAGGATCGCGCGATCTTGAATTTCGCGAAGTTGAGATCATGCTGGCGTCAAAATTTCACGAAGTTCGCATGGCCGGCGTGTTGTGCCTGGTCGAGCGAGCGCGCAAAGCGGACATTAAAACGCGAAAAAAGATATTTGATCTGTATTTAAAGAATCGCGTTCGCATCAACAATTGGGACTTGGTCGATCTTTCCGCGCCGACGGTCGTCGGGGAATATCTTTTGTTGGCGCCGCAGCAGATGACGAACCTAAAAAAATTATCGCAAGAAAAAAGCGTATGGTCGCGCCGCATCGCGATCCTCGCCACCTTCGCTCTTATTCGCGTGGGCCGTTTCAACGAGTCGCTCGCTCTTGCGAAAAAATATTTAGCCGACCAAGAGGACCTCATGCACAAGGCGACCGGCTGGATGCTGCGCGAAGTGGGGAAGCGCGACGTGAAAACGCTTAAAGTTTTTTTGGATCAGTACGCGTCCGTCATGCCGCGCACCATGCTTCGTTACGCGATCGAAAAGTTTTCTCCGGAAGAACGTGCACATTTCATGCGCCGCCGAAGCGGCTAATTCGTATCATTCGCATTCATTTGTATATTGGTGTCGCGTCGCTGGCGTTCAGCCAGCCCCCACCATACTTAAAAAATTTTGCGCCGATACTCTTATTGAGGTAAGGTATCTTTATGAATATCTACGATCCAAAAAATATTGTTCGCGGCTCCGATCCATGGCGCCAATACCGGCAGGCATGGTACATGTTGCTTCAGAAATTCGCCGCGAAAACGATGGTCGCGCCAATCGTTGCGCTCATGCTCGCAACGATCGTCTTGGGCTGTGCCTACGTCGCCGACCAGCAAATGTTGCGGCAAGGAGCGAATGATCCGCAAATTCAGCTGGCCGAGGATGCGGCCGCCGCCATGGGTCGCGGCGCTTCGGCGCCGGCCATTGTTTCTTCCGGCGCGCAAATTGATGTTGCAGAAAGCAACTCGCCGTTCATCATCGTGATGAACGCAAAGGGCACGATCCTGCAATCGTCGGGCGTCCTCGGAACTCTGCCGCCGATTCTGCCGCGCGGCGTCATCAATTACATGCAAACCCACGCCGAAGACCGGATCACGTGGGCGCCGACCCAAGGCGTCCGCATCGCCGCCGTCATCGTAAAATTCAGCGGCCGCGCCTCGGGCTTCGTACTCGCCGGCCGCTCGCTCCGCGAAGTTGAAAAACGCGAAGACGCTTTGTTTTGGGGCTTCTTCGTTGCATGGATGTTGTCTTTGGTTGCCATTGTCGCTGGTTATATCTATCGTGCGCGCCTTCCAGCCTAAAAACGTTGACAATCGTCCGAAAATAAAGTATCTTCCGTCATACGTGGTGCCCTTGGTGTAATGGTAGCACAGAAGCTTGTGGAGCTTTTAGCATGGGTTCGATCCCCATAGGGCACCCCAACAGAATCTCCGTCGCAAGGCGGGGATTTTGTTTTTACCACTCGGCGGCTTGCATGTAGTCGGAAACGGTCGCGATAACGCTTTTTACATTCTCGTTACAATTTTTAAACGATATGCGGTCAAGAATATTAACGCCAAATTTTCTAAATAAATCACTAATCAGTGCATGAATAAACGATTGCGTAACGCCAACAATACCGGCAAAATCTAAAATAAGATCATCGCCATTTTCAAGTATTGGGATAAGCCGATCAACGCGAAGCGTGCGCGCCTTTTCTTTATTTTCAGCAAATGAATCAAAACAATCGATCAATTTGATTTCCTTCATATAAATCTTGGCTGTTTGTATTTTCTTAATCTCTTTCTTTCTCTAATCGCGTCAGCAAAAGCCGCGCGAATGAATTCCATGACTTGAGTAAATTCGATTGATGAATCAAGGGTTATGTCAATGCCGACAACCGTGCCCTGCCAAAATGGCAATCCTGATTCCTTGGTATGATTATCGTCAAACGGGTTGGGATGAAGGACGAGATCGGTACCCTTCCGCTTTAATAATTTATAGAGACTGTCGCCTGAATAAATTACCATGAAGTTACGGTTGGCCGACGAAATTGATTTAATAAAGAAAAGACCTGCGCCGGCGTTTTGCTCGGTACCGCCCTCTTTGCTGGTCGCTCCGGTTATTCCCGGCGTCAGGGCGAGCTGGATAGCTTGTAAATCATCTTTAACAATATGCGATTGTTCAAGTGAAGCGCGTAACCCGATACCTCGATCGGCTATGCCAATGCGTATTTTATTTAGATCTTTGGAATATTCTGCGGCAAAAAATGCTCCTGTTGGCGTCTTGGCATGCTCAAGAACATTTCTTCCAAGCTCACTCATAACATAAGAGATAAGTTCAGATTTGTCCTTGTCTAAATGCAAAAGCGGCACCATGTCTTTTATAAAAATGCTTAAACCATCAGAGTCCTTGATTTGCGTTATGGGAATGTATTTTCCGGCCGGCTCGTTTTCTATCTCCGTTCCCGCGTTATTTACGCCAAGAAATTTATAGAAATTCATTCTTTCAAATGCATCTCTGGAGATTGTCTTAAAGTTACTGACGTCGATATTGGCGCAATCAACTTCAGATGCGAGCGCCGCTATCATCGCCAAAATCATCGGGTGAACCGCAACCCACGAATCACCGCTTTCAAGTTTAAGCGTATCCGGGTTGGACGAATCAAACCTTTTTAAAAAGGTTTCTATCGTACTTAGCCACACGCTTGGCGGTAATGTTATTCGCATATTATATCTAATGAGATTATATCGTATTTACTGTGGTTTTGTCAATAACTACAAAACCAAAGTAAATAAGCCAATTATTTGAAATATGTTAGCTATTTGCTTTAAACACTGTGGTTTAGCCACTTTTAATAAAAGTACAGTTTTTTTGGCAATTTTTTGATTTCGACGTTTTTTATCAAGCGTCACCTTTCACGGTTATTTGAGCCCAACTTTTGTATTAAACGGCAACCTTGTTCATTTTGCGGCGTTTAACAATCATATTGGCCTTTACCCCACCTCGTCCGGAATCGCGGCTTTTAAAAATGAGCTGAAGAAATATGACACAGCTAAAGGCGCTATTCGATTTCCGATCGACAAGCGGTTGCCGCTGCCGTTAATTAAAAAAATCGTCAGATTTCGAATTAAGGAGAACCGCTTAAAGCAATAAGTTACCCCGTCCCGGTTATTCTTTTTTGTTTATGGCCGCCGCGGCGCGGATGAGGGTTTTAAAGGCTGCGGCATTAATTTGATCGCTTTCGTGAAAATCAATGGCGCGGCGGACATTGCCTTCAAGGCTGGAGTTAAAAAGTTTTGCGGGGTCTTTGAGCGAAGCGCCTTTGGCAAAAGTCAGTTTTACGGCGTTTTTGTATGTCTCGCCGGTGCATATTATTCCGTTGTGCGACCAAACCGGAACGCCCCACTTCCATTCCTCAATTACTTTCGGATCGGCTTGCTTAATTAGCGCACGGAGGCGGGCGAGCGTCTTGCCGCGCCAATCATTCAGCTCCCTGATCCTAGCGTCAATGAGTTGCGAAATGGATTTGTCTTTGGTTGTAGTTTTCATATTATTTAATCAATGTTTTAATAACCCACTCACCGTCGCCGATCCGGTACCAGCCGTTCAATTCGCCAAGGGCGGTGATGGCGTCGTCTTTCAAGAGCTTGGACACGATCGGATATTTGGTGCCCGGGCCGCTCCTGACGTTGGCGGTCGTCGAAGTTATTTTGCCGCGCTTCAAAATATTTTTCGCGCCCATAAGGAGCGGCAGGGTTCGCGTCGGCTCGACGAAGAATTGTCCGGGCAGATTGTAGCCGCAAGCTGCGCTGCCGCCGCCGTCGGCTTCTAAAATATTGTTCGGTGCAACGCCGGCGGCAACGAGCGCGTCATTTGCTTCGTTCACGGTTGCCGACTGGCTGCAATAAACCGCTAGTTCTTGTCCGTCATTTGAAATACCCAAGAAGAGACGCGAAGCGGCGGCGGTCGGTCCGTCGGTTTTTACGACCGCCGGAGAAAATCCTTCAAGCGCCAAGTCGCCGGATTTGGGATCGGTGAAAACGGTTTGGTCAAAATCTTCGATCATCGCTTTTCCTGTTTGATTGTTGACAATGAGCATGCGCCGCGGCAATGCCATGTCTGAAGCCGAACGCGTTCCGGCGCTCACAACGGTTTTTCCGCCGGCGGTATATTTTACCGCCATGCTTAAGTCGCTCATGACCGCGCCCATATTAAAGAAGGGCGCATCCCAAATGAACTTGATCGCCGGGTCGATCGCCTTTGACGCTTCGGCGCCCAGCCTTTTGAACGACAGGTCGGGATAGGCGGCAATCTCGCCGGTCGTCGCATCCGGCGCGGTCGGCGTTTTAACGACGGGCGCCGCATCCGGCGAGACGATGAAATTGATCAAGTTCTGACGCAAGTTGATGCGCGTCAAATAATCAATCGCGCCGCTATCGGCCGGCGGCTTGAAAAACGAAGCGACCCCCGGGGCACTCGCCCATGAAATGGGGGAGTAGCCGGTTGGCGTGACCGCTTTCCATGCCGGTTTTGCCGCAACAACGGTCTTTTTCGCGGCCGCGAACGCCGGGGTCGCGGAGAGAGAAACGATGATGAGCGAAAGTACGAGAAGTTTTTTCATAGCGGGCGCGGTTTTAATGGATCCGATACAAGTATTTTATGTTGTTTGGACGATTACTACAACACACACAGCGCCGCGCCGCAACCGTACTACCATCGAATTTGGTTTTGGTTTATAGTGCCTGACTATGGACCGCCAAGTCATCAAGATCGAAGTCAAAGAAAATTTGAAAGAAGCGATCAAGCAAGCCGTCGACGGGCTGGGCGGGTTTGGGCGGTTTGTTGCGCCTGGCGATAAGGTCTTGCTTAAGCCCAACTGGAACACCTCGCATCAATATCCGGGTTCAAGCGACCGCGAATTTGTCGGTTTGTTTGCCGACCTGTGCCATGAAGCCGGCGCCGGCGAGGTAACGGTGGGGGACGCCAGCACGGTTTTTTTAATAACGGCGAACGTGATGAAAAAGTGGGGCAGCGACAAACTATCGGACGGCCGTCCGTGGCTTAAGATTGTTGATTTGAGCAAGGGCAAGTATGTTAAGAAGGATGTTACCAACGGAAAATATTTGAAAACCGTTTCCATGCCAGAGCTTTTGTATCAAGTCGACAAGGTATTTATCTTGCCATGCCTTAAGACGCATTCAATGGCGCAATACACCGGCGCGCTCAAGATCGCCGTCGGGCTCATGAAGCGCAGCGAGCGCTGGGCAATGCACGCTTCGCATTTGCAAGAAAAGATTGCCGAGATCAACGCCGCATACAAGCCGGACCTTATCGTCATGGATGCGCGTAAGTGTTTCATCACCGGCGGCCCGATGACCGGCACGCTCCGCGAACCCGGCCTCATCATGGCTTCAACCGACCGCATCGCCATCGATCTTGACGGTGTAAAAATAATCCAAAGCTACGAAGGCAACGATCTCGTCGGTATTAAACCGGAAGATCTGCCGCAGATCAAACGCGCGCTTGAACTCGGTATTGATCGCACCGACGCCTCGGTTTGATCATTCTCCCGAGATTGAATCTCGGGAAGATATGCATACCTTGACTTTTTGGTATACAGATGTATACTTTGAGTAGTTGGTATACATTTTATTTTAAAATATGTCTAAAAATAAACAATTATTGTCTGTCGTCGAAGTTGCTAAAGCCATGGGTATTACCCGGGCGGCGGTTTATAAGAAGATCAATAAGGGCCAGATCGCGGTTCAAAAGATCGGTAGGCATGTTTTTATTTCTTTTGACGAAACAACGAATGTAAAACAAACACGATCCGATATTGATAAGGGCATTGCCAAGGCGGTAAAGGATTATGGCGAAACGTTAAAGATGCTCGGCAAAGAATAATATGCCGCGCACTATAAAAACATTAAGCGTTGACGATATTCGATACCTTGCTCATACCCTCGCGCAAAAAATGCTTGTCTGGGGTGAGCCGATACCGGACTTTGAAACACGCTATCCGAATATTCTTGAAGCGTGCATTGGCGCGCCGTTCCAAACCTTCGATAAAAAATCTCTTTATAAAGGCCTCGAAGAAAAGGCGGCGGTCTTGTTTTACGGACTGGTAAAAAACCATCCGTTCCAGAATGGCAACAAACGCATCGCTGTTACATCGTTGTTGGTGTTTCTGCATATCAATAAACAATGGCTTAAGGTCGATCCGGTCCAACTATACAATTTCGCCAAATGGGTCGCTCAAAGCCCGCCCGACCTCCGCGCCGAGGTTTTGTTGGCTGTTAGAAAGTTTATTAGCAAGAATTTGGCCAAGTGATTTCCCCGAGGTTGAATCTCGGAAAAATTTCTAAATGAGAAAGTTTTTTAAAAAAATGCACCCCGGGGCGGAGCGGGGTGCGGAGAGCGGTCGGTCATTTGCGCTGTGTTGTGATGGTTGGTTTGCGCGGCGGTTCCAAGCGGTATTTGATGCGAAAGAGATTCTCGCGTTCCTTATGCGCTTCGTGTTCGCGAACAATGAGCCGGAAGAGCTCTTTGGCGACATCGGGAGTGTTATCGTCCAGCTCCACTACTTGGGCTTCGCGCAATTCGAATTCGCCTTGGTAAAGCGGGTCGACCGCGACATCCTCGAGCCGCGCCTTCGGCAGGCAAAAGTCGGTACCGATGGCGCTGGTTATCGATATGAGGATGACCGGAAGCGCCGGGACGGCGTGCGCTGAAAACTCAATGAATGAGTTGTCGATCGCCGGATCGTTATTTATGCAAAAGAGCACGCCAATGGGCATCATGGGCCACGTTTCTTGCGGTTTCTCCGCCATTACCACGATACGAAGCCACAGAGTGCGATAGGTGATTCGCATGTTACCTCCTTGCCGCTCGAGTGCGGCAGTGTATCCTTGTACGCCGAAGCGGCGTATGGGTCAAGCCGCGTCGGGTAAAGAGTAACCCTTATAGGTAGAGGCTTTCTCGTTTGTTGATCCTTCTGTTAAACGTACATAGGCGTCCGGTACAGACGAGATTCACGACAAACAAGAGCATGTCGGCAACGATGTTGTCGTCGATTACGGGGACAACAAGAATCGCCGCTACGGCCAGACCCAGAAGACCCAATGCGACGAACATTCTCTTTTCAAGATAATCATCAAGCGCGTCGTCGTTAGCTTTGATGGAAGGTGCTATAACATTGCTTTCCATTTTTTAATTTCTCCTTGTTGTTTGTCGACCGGTTAGTCGTTCATGAGAATGTACATAAGATTTTGTCCAAGTGACGTGTTTGGCTCGGTTTCGAATCGTTTGATTGTTCGAACCGGCTGGCAGTTGGTGAAGCGATCGTGGTGTACAACCTGATGCGACTCGAGGTACTCGCAGACCATGAGCGGGAGACCGCTGTCGCTGTAATGCGCTCCTACGGTGGAGGATTGAGTGACCACGCTGTTCTGCTTTTCTCCACGGTGGCAGAAGCCATAACCGAGCATTAACCAAAGCGGTGTACCCATGATGAGAAATAGCGATATTACGAAAAAGAATTTGCGCCAGCCTTTTAGTGTTAGTGGGTTCATGTTGTTTTCCTTTTTCAAAGTGCTTGTTGTTGTTGGTCATGAAGGATAATTCTATCATGACAAAACAGCATAACATAAATTATTAAGTTTGTCAATAAATTAAGCCAAAAAATAGGCATAAAGTAAAAATAAAGTTTACTTTTTATATCAAATATGATATCCTTAAGTCATGAAAAAGGGGGCGGGACAACGTAACTTGGAAGATTTGATCTTGGAACAGTTAAAAACCGGCTCTCAAAAAATGAGCCGACTGGTTGAGATTATCGGCAAACAAAGACCGGGCACGACAAAACAAGGCGTTTATGCGTCTCTCCGCTCTTTGCGCGTTGAAGAAAAGGTTGTCACGCATGGCGGCTTTGCGTCGTTGAGCAATGTCTGGCTGGAGCGGATGATCGATTATTTCACGATCGCCCAGCAGAATTACACGACTACGGGCGCGCGCGACAATAGTTTTTTAAACCTTGCCGACGGCGAGCGGGTTCAATATTTTTTCCGCGATCCGGTACAGACCGATGCTTACTGGTCGCATGTTTATACTATTCTGAACAACACCGTACCCGCTGACAAACCGATTTATCTGTACAATCCTCATGAATGGTTTATGTTGGCTCGCCGCGGCAACGAGCGCCAGACGATTAAGGACATCATTAACCGCGGACGCAAGTATTTTATGACGATCGGCAACGACACGTCGCTCGACCGATATATTGAAAAAGAATTCAAGGTTTTACACGCGGGATATCGAATGTTGGAAATGCCGCTTTTTAACAAACCAAACTATTACGTGAACATTATCGGCGATTACTTGATTGAGGTTCATCTCGATAAAAAATCGGAAGAGAAAATCAATCGGTTTTTCAAAACATTTGTCGAATGGACGCCGCAAGCGCGAGAAAAACTTGAGGCCATCGTCAGTTCGCACGGTCGAACCAAGCTAGTGGTGTCGCGCAACGCCAAAAAAGCCGCCCGCTTAGTCGCCTTGCTCGAGGCTAAGCCTCGACACAAATCCGGCTTCGTCATGGCTTCAACCGACCGCAACGCCCTCGCCGACATTAAACCGGAAGCGTTACCGCAAATAAAACGCGCGCTGGAATTGGAAATCGATCGATAAATGCGTTTCTTGGCATTTTACGACAAGCGGCTATTATGACGGGGGGGTAGAAGGTGATATACTACAAACGCAATAAATACCGAAAAATGCTCCATTGCTATTGACAATTTGTCGGGTTAGGATGATAATAATTTTGCTAACACCCCCTGCCCTTACCCAACCGAGAAATCGGAAAGGTAACGGCAGGGTTTTAAAAATATGGGTATGGAAACGCTAAATAACATTGCGTCACAAGGGCGAGTTTTAGTGATGATCGATGGAAGTAATTTATATAATAAGTTGTCAGATCCCGAAATCGGGGCGACCAATCTTTTACGGTTCGATTACACCGGATTTGTTGATCGATTGGTTGGTGTGGAGGGCACGATAATAGGACGTAAATATTATTGTGGAGTTGTTCGGTCACAAGTCGGAAATTTAAAGGGGGAAGAGATGCGTCGGAGTCAGCAAAAATTATTTTCTCACCTTCAAAATACAGGATGGGATATTGAACGCGGTTTCTTAATGGAAAATAACGGCAGGTATCACGAAAAGGGCGTGGATGTAAAAATTGCCACCGACATCGTTGCGGGTGCATATAAGAATGAATTCGATACGATACTTTTGTTAAGTTCGGATAGCGATTTGATACCGGCGATTAAAGAAGCCATGATAAAAGGGAAGAGGATAGGATATGTCGGGTTTGCGCATAAGCCGAGCATCGCACTAGTAAAAAATGCCAGTACTTCAAGGTTGTTGTCAAAAGCCGATGTTGCGCCGTTTGTCGCGCAGGTTTTGCTCTAACTCCATGCGCATCCTTATTATCCACGATCGATTCCAGTTCCGCGGCGGGGCCGAGCGGATGGTTTTGGATATGTGCAAAATGCTTGAGGCGGACTTGGTGACGGAATTTTGGACCAATGAATCGTTCTCGCAGAGCGATGTGCCGCACAAGCTCGTTATTTTGGACAAAGGCGAGCCAAAGGCGATGGTGTTCCGCTATTTCCGCTCGCAATGGAATTTTTGGTGGAAGACGCGCAAGCTCATTGCGAACTACGATACGTTGATCTTCTCCGGCAATAACTGCCTCGCGGCCGCGCTACGTCCGCTTCACGGAAAAAAGACGATCCTTTATTGTCATAGCCCGGTGCGTTATGTTTATGACCTTTTGTCCTTCCGACGCAACACGGAACCGTCGCTCCTAAAGCGGGTCTTTTATTACGACATCGGAAAATACCTGATCCGCGGTCTGTATCGGCTCGGCCTCTGGCGCATGAAGGTTGTGATTGCTAATTCCGAAAATGTTCGCGGCCGTTTGCAATATTAT
>Ga0182021_10005886_pt1 | contig 14578 bp, 12 predicted proteins | sample 612E3MmetaG_FD_120493 | JGI IMG/M metagenome (GOLD analysis project Ga0182021, IMG submission 120493) | Permafrost microbial communities from Stordalen Mire, Sweden - 612E3M metaG (Illumina Assembly) | ecosystem: Environmental > Terrestrial > Soil > Wetlands > Permafrost | place: Sweden... | reverse complement strand
CAATGGCCGTCGCCAGCAACGAGTTCGGCCCTTGTTGCGCGATGATGCTGCGTTGAAGAATGTAATAGGCGATGGACGCCATCAACAGCACGACACCGTAAATCGCGGCGGGCGCGGCCGCCCAATGGTTTCCGCCCATCCAGGCCGTGGTGACGGGAAAGAGCGACAGCCAAAACAGCAAATGCAGATTCGCCCACAGAATTCTGCCGGTCACGTGCCGCGTGGAATGGAGCATGTGGTGGTGATTGTTCCAATAGATGCCCACGTAGAGGAAACTCAGGACGTAACCCGAAAACACCGGCAAGAGCGGCCTGAGCGCCGCCAAATCGCCCCCACGCGGCACCTTCAATTCCAGCACCATGATGGTAATGATGATGGCCAGCACGCCGTCGCTGAACGCTTCGAGCCGATTCTTTTCCATCGCCTAGAAGCATAGGTTGTCCGCCAAGGCCCGGCCGTCAATGGGAGGCGTTCAGCTCTCCTTGCCGGCTCGCTTGGTTCGCCGATCTCCCCGCCCTGCCCGTCCCCGCTTGTCTTTCAAGGCGGAGCTTTCCAGTGGGGGCAGAGGTTCAAGCAGCATTCCAAGCAATTTTTCCGCCGGAACGCGCACCTCCGGCGCCAGATGGGCGAGGCTTGCGTTTGGTCCCGCGGCGGCCGCGAGCAGCGCTTCATAGAGAGGCAGTAACCTTCCCTCAATGCCGGCCTGCTTGAGCAAGTCGGCCGCTTGGTCCGCAAGTCCGTGCTGGACGCACATGTGGCAGAACATCTCGATAAGTGCCGAATCAGGCGCTTCTTCGAGAGCCGCGACGTGAGCCAGTGCTTGCAGCGCTTGGCTACGCCCGAGAGGCCAGCGATCACGGATGATGGCGACTTGGGCACTGAAAAGCACCCCGTACACCGCACCTCCACTCCGTTGGAGAGCCCGAGTGATGACTGGCCCGGGAGTTGTGTTCTTCGAGAAAGCCCCGGAAAACAGCATCGTTTGGAAGATCGCCCCTTCGGCGTCTTCCGCAAGCGAGACGATGTCGTCGATTTCATCAGGCCTCGCCACGTCTGACAAGCTCGGCATCTCGCCCCGCCCGATGGCCGCCCGCAGACGAGAGCCTATGTCGTCCGGCAGGTCAGGAACCAATGCCTGCTTCTGCAGCCGAACTATGTCCGCTGTCGGCTTCGATGAGGCCGCGATTCTCTTTGAGATCTCGATCTTCATCCGAGCGGGCATGAAAGGTTCGCATGCCAACCGTTCCGCGAAATCTGCCGCGCTTACCCCCTTCGGCCATGACACCTTTGCCCTGGTGATTCTCTCTCGCAAATCCCGCATCGCCTTCACTCGATCCAGCACAGGAGCCAGATGTGCATCCTCACCCTCCAACTCCAGCAGCTCGCGCCACTCCTGCGGTCGGTTACATTCATCGACCAAGGCCTGGGCGGCCCGCAGTTCCAGTCGCCGACGCAGGCCAGGTTCCTTCACGGCCGATGCGAACGCGAACAACTTGGCGGCGCCGCCCTCGATTGACTTGCGGCCAGCCGGCGTGGCTAGGAGTTCCTCGGCCCGCTTCTGGAGATCCTCCTCGCCGTAGAAGACGCGCAAGAACTCTACCAGCCATCCAAGGCGACGCCGCAAACGACGGCTTGCACGCATCAGGTACCAGATGTTGAAGAAGCGCTCGGCCACCTGGAACCCCAGCTTGCTGGCGCCGGGCAGTGCCACCTTGGAAAGCAAACCCTGGCGACAAAGTCGATCGAGCTGCGCTGAGACGACATTCACACCAAGACGCGTGTGGCTGGCACAATCCGCCGCTGTGATCGGGTGCCAGTGCAGGGCCACAGCATCCATGATCAGTTGGCTTTGGGTGGGCAGATCATCGAAGCGCGCCTTGTAGTACGGCGTAAGCTGATCAAGAAGACCATCGAGATCCTCCTCGACACGGCCGTTCTTCCCCGCTGCCAGAATGCCGTGGAGCAGAGCCAACGTGCGCGGCATGCCCCCGGTCAGAACGTAGAGCGCCTTGAATCGGCCCGGATCCGCCGCGATGATGGCTTCCACCTCGGGCGTGTTCGCGAGGCGGGCAAGCTCCAGAACCAGCTTGCGTGCCTCATCTTCCGGCAGCGGCCCCAGTTCGTGGACATGGAAGAAATCATAGAATGGAGATTCGTAGACCAGTGACTCCTGAAGGAACGTGGTGCTGGCGCCGATGACGATCAGGCGATTGTCCGCCGAAAGCGCCTCTCGCAACGGCCAGTGCGCCTCCCGCAGTCGTTCCAAGACGATGTCCATGTTGTCGACCAGGAGGACGAGCATCTTCTTGCTGCGTTTCGCCCAGTCGGTCAGCAGAGCGAGCGCTTGAGTCGCGCGTTGGTCGTCTTCGAGATCTTCCAGGGCCTTTACCTCGGCATCGAGCTTCGTCGCGCCCTGGTGATCCCCGCGTTGTTCGAGAGCATCCGTCAGTGCATCTATGCAGTTCATCCAGAAGTCCGACGGGCGGGAAACGTTGTACTGCTCCTCGGGGAAGCGCAGGGGCACACAGGCTCGGGCGAGCTTCGCGTCGTCCTCGATGCCATAGGCGATCCGCAACAGCAGCGTCGTCTTGCCCGAGCCACGAGCACCCACCAGCAGATGGTGTTGCTTGCCGCCGCGACGCAAGTCGTCGAGCAGTTCGTCGAAAAGAGCGTGGCGTGCGACGAAGCTGGCGACCAGATCGCTGCGTTCCAGGAGGTGAGGGTTGTAGATTGCAGTTGCCAGCCGCTTGCCTGTGGTCATGGGACGTGCCTTTCCCAGTAGCGGCGCAGAAGACCAGAACGAAAGCGCCATCTTCCAGCCTGCTCGACCAAGTAGCCATCATTGACCAGGACATCTAGGAGCCAGCGAGCCGTCTTGCCGCGTTCGACAGGGTCTGAAACCTGGCCCGCCAGGCACTGCTGGAGCGAGGAAGCCGCCACTCCCCTGGGATCGCGGGCGCAGGCACCCAGCATGGCGCGCGCGAAAGCATCCTCAGGGGCGCCCAGGGCCCCACGCAGCCGCTCTTCCCACGAGCTGAAGTACGTTCGCCGTGCCAAAAGATCCTCGATGGCAGCGTCCAGATGTGCCTCCGACGGGGTCGCGTCCCGGGCGCGGTCGCGCAAAGCGCTGAAGATGACCTGCAGGTGATACGGGATGAGCCACTCGGCGTGTTCGCAAATCCGTCGACGCAGCTCCGGCCCAGCATCCATGCAATAGCTGCGTGCCAGTTCCGCCAGAAATCGGTCGGCGGTTTCTGCATCGTACGGGCCGAGGCGCCGGTCCCGAAGATCGTTGATGGTGTCCGTGAGGCGGTGTTTTCGGGTGACACTGTCCAGGCCGACAGACCCGGCGAGGACGAAGCGGAGCTTGGCGCTAGCCTCGGGCAGTTGGCGAAGATTCCGGAACCACTGCAAGAAACTGCGCACGCGCTCGCCGGTGGCATCGTGACCGGCGATGGTCAGCACGAAGATCGGAAGCTCGTCGATAAGGATCAGCCAAGGCTGCTTCGCCTGCAGAATTCCTGCGAAGGCGCGGTTGGCCTCCTCCTGCCATTCCCGCGGGTAGCCATCGACGTCAACGCCCGTGCCCGCGACCTTGATACCCCGTACCCGCCGCCCCTGCCTCTGGAGCCAGGCCGCGATGGGATTCGGCTTGAGCGTCTTGCCCGCCGTTGTCTCGTAGATACTGCGCAGCACGGCTTCAACGAATTGGGGCTCGTTCTTGGCCGCAGCCACGCTAACGTAGGCCCCTACGGCGGACTCATCCCGGCTGACTTCTAACGCCAGCGCATGCAGGAGTGACGTCTTGCCCACCCGGCGCGGCGCCAGCAAAAGGATGTGCTCATCCTCACAGATGCGTCTCAGCTCCCGCAATTCGCGGTCGCGCCCAAAGAAGTTCGCCCCGTCCACCGGCTTTCCGATGATGTTCTTCATGGCTTTCCGTCCCCTTCCATGTACAGCAAGCATGTTGTACAGCACATCCGTTGTACAACATGGCTGTTGGCTGCGCAAGCCCCTTCATGTCTCGACTGCGCCCGTCCCGTGATCTGCTGCGGCGCGTCCGCGTCGAGCATCCCAAAGCCCTACGGCCGTCGCAGTCCGGTGGCACCATGGAGGAGCAGGTCGAGGACAGCAGCTTTCCGATCGCGGGCCACTGGGACTCGAAGCTCGCGCGCAGGTTCGTCGCCGACGACTACAACGGTGTCTCCGTCTTCATTTTCAATGGCGCGGACGTGGGCCGTGTGTACCAGCCATTGGCGATGGACGCGCAGGAACTCGCTGCCGAGTGACACTTCGATGGCGGCCAGTGACAGGTCGACGTCGAAACGGCCGCGGGCCGTGTGAACGAACATGAGGCGCTCGGCTGCCTCAAAGGCCCAAACCTCGTCGCGCGCGAACAAGACCAGCCCTTTCTTGCTGCGTGCGACGATGCGGTCGGGAACCGATCGAGGCGCCGTCTGCGCAAGCCGCTGCTGGAGTCGCATCAGGCATTCCGTCACCCGTTCCTCGTGAATCGGCTTGAGAAGATAATCAGCCACGCCGAGTGCGTACGCCTCGACCGCATGTTGCGAAAGCGCCGTGGCCAAAACGAAGAGCGGTGCCTCGGGTGTGCCCGCGAGAGTCCGGACCAGATTCATGCCGGCCTCGTCGCCATGGGCGTGGCCGAGGTGAATGTCCACGAAGGCGACATCGACGACGATACCGCCGGGGGCCAGCGCCTGCTGTGCCTCCGCGAGCGTCGCCACCGCCGCGACCACCACGGCCTGCCCGGAGGCGTGCAGCATCTCGACCAGGTAGTTGCGCGCCGCCCATTCGTCCTCGACCACGAGCGCGCGTAACCTTCGCGATTTCGCTTCAATCGGCGTGGCCATCAGCCTGCCTCCCGCGCACCAGGGATCTCGATCGTAGCGCGCGTGCCTGCAGACGATGATTCGAGGCGGAGACTGGCGCCCGGGTGGGCGAGGCTGAGGCGTTCGCGAACCATGCGCAAGCCAAGTCCTTCCTTTGTCCCGGGCGGTATTCCGGGTCCATTGTCCTCTACAATGAGTTGAAGTGCCCTGTCGACAAAGCGCGTGCGTAGGATCACCACACCGCCCTCATCCCGACATAGTACGCCGTGTTTGACGGCGTTCTCGAGCAGTGGCTGGAGCAGGAGCTTGGGCAGCGGGACAGTAGTCGTCTCCGCAGCGACATCCCATTGAAAGCGAAGGAAACCTCTATGCCGCACCTCTAGGATCTCGGCGTAGCGCCGAAGCCAGTTGATGTCGGCCTCGAGCGGGCGAGTCTCAGGAGACGACTCGAGCGCGTCGCGGAGGAGATCCCCGAGCGCCGCGAGGAGCCGTCGAGCCAGCAGCGGCTCGTTGACGGTCAGGGCGGCAACGGCGTGGAGCGTGTTGAGCAGAAAGTGGGGCTCCAGACTGGAGCGCAACTGCGCCAGCTCCGCCTCACGGCGCATGCTATTGGCCGCGAGGCTACGCAGGTTGGCGTCGCGAATCACCGCTGGGAGACAAAAGACGAGCGCCCATAGTCCCCCGACGCCGAGGCCGATGGAAACGGCGAGGGCGAAGGCTCGCAAGTTGCTCATTGCAAGTTCGGAGTGCAACCAGACCGCGAGGGCACCAAACAAAGTGGAGACAAGGACCCCCGCAATAATCATGACGATACGTCCCGCATTTCGCCCTCGCAGCCACCGATAGCCAAGCGTCAGTACGGCCGCTTGCAGGACCATGACAGCAGACGGAGTGATCGTACGGCGCCACGACGCACCTTGAAACACGTCGTGAAGGGAGTGCGCGGCGGCAGCCAGCGCCACGGCCCCGAACGCCAGGGCGAGATGCCAGGGATTCTCGGATCTCCGGCTCGACGGCCGGTCGCTATCGTTGGGAGAGCCGTCTCGAACGGCGGTATCGGACACGTTCAGGTTACAATACTCCCGGCGAAGTCTCCGGTCGAGAAGGTGGGCGATCCGCACCCTCGACGTGAGATTGGCGTGCCCATGAGCGAAAACCGCGCACCATTGCACGCCAGCGGTGGCCCACATGGTGCGCAGCCAACGCCAGCGCCACGAGTCCGACGAGATTGTGGATGTCGACGAGCTGGTGCGTGATGTGTTTGAGCGGAACCGGGCCCTCGATCGGCGCCGAGCCACTGATGAAAAGCCAAACCACGATTCCGGTCACCGCGACCGTCCCGAAGGTCGCATACAGAACCAGCTCCGAAACCGCTCGCGACTTGCGCTCTCGCGAGAGGCCGTGCCGCAGCCGTGCCACGAACCCCTTCCAGTTGAGCCCGACGTGAAAGCCGATTCCGGCCACCACGATCAACGCGGGCAACCGGTGGAGGTTCAACCAGGTGAGGCGAGTGAGGCCAAGCGCAGCCGTGCGAAATGCTCCCGCGCCAACGTGGAACTCGAAGAACAGAAACACTCCGCTCGCGAACGTCAGGAACGCGGCGACAAGCAGGACGACATCAACAAGGAGCTTGAACTGATAGCGAGGCATGCCCTCATCATAGGAACAGGCGCCAGGAGCCGGACCGTTGAACCGACGAACCCCGTCCCCTTCCAGACGAACCGTAGCCCGGTGCACACCGGCCGCAAGTCAGTAGAGCGTCGGAGGGGTCTCAGCCCGTCTTTGACCTCGGGCGCGAGAAAGGCAGGGGCGCCTCACGCACTTCGGAGTACAATCTATGCGTGGCACATCAGGTGTCTGCTTTGGATCGGTCGATTCAATCCGGCGGCGTTGATTCCGACCATGACCGTGATGACGTAGGCGATGTCCAAGAGGAACAGGGCGAACCTCGACCACATACCCAAGCCAGACATCGAGCGCATTTCAGATTGCCCCCTCCCGGTCCACATAGACCACGGCCAAGCGAATTTGTTTCCGCCAATCGCGTCTCCCTCGGGCGTGGGAGCACGAGGCAGAATCTTTGCGCCTCAGCTTTCACACAGACCGCGCGGGCAGGAGTACACTCGCGATCATGACGATTCACATGCACCACAGGGCGGAGTTGCAGCGGGTTGCGCGAAAAGCGATGCTCGATCGGGGACTGCAGCCGGAGTTCGATGCCGCAGCGTCGAAGCAGGCCGACGGCATGCGCGACCCCGCGGCCACAGAGGGCGGTGCCGTGCGCGACCTGCGCGACTTGCTGTGGTGCTCGATCGACAACGACGACTCACTCGATCTCGATCAGCTTTCAGTGGCGGAGGACCTTGGCGGCGAGACAGTGAAGATCCTGATTGCCGTGGCTGACGTGGACGCCCTGGTTGCCAAGAGCACGCCCATCGACCGGCACGCCGCGGGCAACACGGCCTCGGTCTACGTGGCCGGCCATGTCTACCCCATGCTGCCCGAGCGGCTGTCCACTGACCTGACTTCGCTGGGGCCTGACTGCGACCGGCTCAGCCTGGTCATTGAATACGCGGTCAAGCCGGACGGCACGCTGGGCGATACGCGCGTCGGCCGTGCGCTTGTGCGCAATCGGGCCAAGCTGGCCTACAATGCAGTGGCCGCGTGGCTCGACGGCCAGGGGCCGTTGCCCGAGCCTGCGGCGCTCGTGAAAGGGATGGATCTGCAGCTTCATCTGCAGGACGAGGTGGCGGCGCGGCTACGGCGCCTGCGCCACCAACAGGGCGCGCTGGATCTGCAATCATTGGAATCCCGCCCCGTGTTCGGTGGGGATGAGGTGGTGGGTTTGCGGGCGGAGGAGCCCAATCGCGCCAAGCAGCTGATCGAGGACTTCATGATCGCCGCCAACGGCGTGGTGGCCCGCTTCCTCGAAGGCAAGGCACGGCCGTGCTTGCGCCGCGTGGTGCGCTCGCCCGAACGCTGGGCGAAGATTGTTGCCGTCGCCGCAAAGTTGGGCGAGTCGCTTCCGGCCGAGCCCTCGGCGCGCGCGCTGGAGGCGTTTCTGCTGAGACGCCGCGCCGCCGATCCGCTGCGTTTCCCCGATCTGTCGCTGGTGATCGTGAAACTGATGGGCGCTGGCGAGTACGTAGTGCAGTCGCCGGGGCAGACCCCGGTTGGGCACTTCGGGCTTGCGGTCAAGGACTACGCCCACTCCACCGCGCCCAACCGCCGTTTCCCCGATCTGGTCACCCATCGGTTGGTCAAGGCCGCGCTTTCCGATGGCCAGGCGCCCTACAGCGCGGACGAGTTGGCCGAGATTGCCAGCCATTGCACCCTGCAAGAGGGAAATGTGGCCAAGGTGGAGCGCCAGGTGAGCAAATCGGCTGCGACGTTGCTGCTGGAAGGGCGGGTGGGCGAAAGCTTCGAGGGCGTAATCACCGGCGCGGCGGACAAGGGAACCTGGGTGCGCGTCTTTGACCCGCCGGTGGAAGGCCGCATGGTGCGTGGGTTCGATAGTCTGCGCGTGGGCGACCGGGTGCGCGTGGTCCTCGTCCACACCGATTTCGATAGGGGCTATCTGGACTTCGAGCGACGGCCGTGAGTCCTGCCCTTCTCCAACGAGGCGTTGTTTGCGGCGAGGCTGGCGTCTGTCTGTAGCGCGTCCCATGCCTGGCGAAAAGCCTGAGCGCCGGCAAAAACTCCGGCGGGGTGTTGGTCCACCGCTGCAGCGGCAATCAGCATGAAGTCCGGCGAGCCCGCGGCCCGCAAGCAGTCGACCAGACTGGCGGGAGTCTTGCCACCGGCCATGATCGGCAGCACTGGGCGGATTGTTCCGCGCGGTTCGGCGCACTCAGCCACGCAGGTACGCTCATCCGACGCTTGCATGCTCCCGCTGGCGAAGGCCCCGGGCAGCATGATCAGGTCCACCCCGATGATTCTCTGGATGGCGATATACAGGGAATGTGCGACGCCGAAGCGGGGATGGCGTAGGCAGACGTCTTCCCAGGTGTTGTGGGCCAGGACAGGCAGCCCGGTCTCTTCAGCGACAGTCCGGGCGATCTCCAGCCCTTGCAGCATTGGACTGACCAGCAGGCCATCGACCCCGGCACGCACCGCGGTCCTAGCGTAGTCCAAGGTTTGCCGGATCTCCGCGATCACGTTGGCGAAGTACATCTTGCGCGCGCCGGTGGCATCCTCCGCCCGGCGCACCATGCGGGCCATCGCCTTCACGCGCTCGGCGAAGGGCGAGGGGGAAGCGTCAGGTGTGAGTTCATCATCCTTGACCACGTCGAAGCCGCCACGCAGGACCTGTTCGTTGATCCGGAGCATGGCCTCCGTGCTCAGGCCCACGGCCGGCCGGGCTGATCGGCAGAAGATCGGACGTTCCCATACGCCCAGGCGCTGGCGCAGCCCCACGGCGCCGTGCCGCGGTCCATGGAATCCGGCCAGATAGTCATCCGGGAAGCGCAAGTCCAGAAGTCGGAGGGCGTTGACAAAGCCGAGACGATGGAGCTCGCCCCCGACTGCGTTCCACAGTCCGGTCATGCTCCGGCCGAACATCCGAATGGGGAAGGCGATGCTCACCTGACAAACCTGGCAGTCTTCCCCACCGCCGCCCCCGGTGTCGTAGACCGGCGTATTCAGGCGATAGCCCGGCAGCATGACGGTAGCGGTCTCACCGAGCTTTTCCACGGCAGTGACCCGTGCCGTCCAGGCTTCGATATTGTCCACCGCATCGCTGCCCGGGAAGACCAGTGTGCCGGCACTTTGTTCCTTGGCCATGGCGATGGCGGCAAGCTCGGGGTCGACCGAGGTCTCCACCCGGTAGGTTGCAACCAGGTAGTCGGCCGGATCCAGTTGCGCGTTCCAAAGGTAGGCGGCGCGAGGCTTCGACGGGTCAAGATACTCGGAACTCACTCCAAACCACCGTCGCAGCGCTGGCGGCCTGGTTCCACCAACAGGCGCGCCAACTCCCAGTCGAACGGCACTGTGATCTTGATGTTGCGGTCTTCCCCGGACACAGGATGCAGCCGTCCGCCGTCGCGGAGGACCAGCTGCCACGTGGTTTGCTCGCAAAGCCCCTTGTCGGCGGCATTCCGATAGGCGCTTTCCAGCACCTCCCTGCGGTAGGCCTGGGGACTTTGCGGAAGGAGCACCTGTTCCCGATGCAGGTACCCGGTGACCAAGCCGTCCGTGCACAGGGCTGCTGGGACGTGGCTGGGCACGAACGCTCCTGCTGCGCCGTGCAGCCTGGCAGCGGCGATGACGCCTCGGATCAGGGCAGGGCTGGCAAACGGGCGGGTCACATCATGTACAACCACTATAGGCTCATTGGACTTCAAGAGGAGCAAGCGCACGGTATCCTGCCGGGTGGCTCCGCCAGGAAAAACTTCCGCCAGTCCCTTGAGTTCTTCCCGGGCAGCGGCCACGTAGTCGACGGGAACACCGACCAGCGCGTGCTCCACGCAGGTGGTGAGAGTCTGGGCAGCCATGCGCACGAGGGTGCATCCCCCGAGCTTGAGAAAGGCTTTGGGACCCAATCCCAAGCGAATGCCCGACCCTGCCGCATTCAGCAGGGCAACTGCGTCTCGGATGGGTTCTGGCTCAGGATTGGGCATGGATTCCGCTTGGGCCGCTCGGAAGAACCTCCGGCCTGCAGGGGTAATTGTAGCGGCCAGTCGGCCTCATTCAAGGTCGGGGCGGTCGCCGATCTTCCTGGCCGGAAGGCTGCCCAGACCTCACGCGGCAGAGCAGATTCCAGAGCATCGCGGTCCGGCGCTTGAGTATCCCGGGGCTGCGGCGCAGTAGTTCGCGGGCCAAATACCCGTTCTTGCCCAGGTTGGTCATCAACGCCTCGGCCTGGGTTCGACTCTCCTGCAACTCGCGGCGCAAGATCTCGTGGTCGCCGGTCAGGATTTCAGCCTGGGTTCGACTCTCCTGCAACTCGCGGCGCAAGATCTCGTGGTCGCCGGTCAGAATTTCAGCCTGGGTTCGACTCTCCTGCAACTCGCGGCTCAGGCTTGCGTTGCGTGCGCGGAGACGTGCGATATTCCAGGCCAATTCCGCCCATTCCGGCCGGTCCCCCTCGGGAAGCAACAGGGCGCGGATGCGGTCAGTCAGGCGGCGGCAAGCCTGGCCATCAGTGAGACCTCCGAAGACGCGCTCTCGATACAACGCCCGCGGTTGCGCGTTTTCCCCTGGGCAATCCAAGCAGCGCTTGACCACCGGCACAACCTCCGAAGCGTGGCTGATGGTTGTGGCCATGTCCCGCCACTGCCACTCCGGGCCATCCGGATCGTAGTCGTCGCCGGCAGCCTCCGGGTGCGGGACATTGACCATGACAATTGGGCGGTCCATCGCCAGGAAGTAGAAAGCGACACTGGATACGTCGGTCAGCAGCACGTCGGTCACGGGGAAGAAGCGATAGATATCGGAGTGGGTATCCTCCATCAGCAAGACGCGGCGGCTTTCTCCGGCGGCTTGGCGCCAAGCCGCCATCCAGCCGGGATTGCGCTCCGCGGTCACCGGATGCGGCTTGATGACGATGTTCAGCGCGGGGATCGCGGCCTGCAGCTCGCGGATCCAATCTGTGCCGATTACCGGGAAGGAATGCAGGCCGGGGTTGTGCGTGGGAGCGTAGAGCAGCGTGCGCGTGCCTGGAGAAATGTCAATGCGCAGGTTCGTCGGAGGCTGACCGCGCCGCGCCTGGAAGACTGCGTCCATGGGTAGGAATCCGATCGACCAGAAGTCCATTCTGGGACGGTGCCCTCGCTTGAGCAGGTCCCGGCGGACCCATGGGCTGGAAACGCAGGCGAAGTCGCAGCCAGCAAATGCCGTGCGCCAGAGTTGCTTGCTTGAGAACCCGTGGCGGGTGAAGACCAGGATGGTGTCCGGCAGCCGTGCGCGGAAACGGTCATAGGCCGCGTCGGCCAGCACCAGCACTGCCGGCCGGAAGGCGACCACTTCCTCGGGGTCGTTCGAGATCAGGCAGGGGTACTCGTCCCTGAGCGCATCGTAGACCGGGGACAGGATTGGACGGTGGAATTCCCAAAGAACGAAGAAGGCCACGCTTGGCCTCGCGGAAGACGCTGGGGAGTCAGACATGGGTTGGGATTTCCTGACCTGTCGCGATCGCTTCTCGATCAGAAGAGATTCTAGCCGGAAGGTGCCCTTGCGCCGAGAGGTTCGCGAGCGCGAGATTTGCGCGAGTCGGGAGGACGGTCAGTGATCGTATCTATTCGTGGACTTCCTTGACACTCCCATGCCATCGGGAATCCAATCATCTTCGCACGGCCAGCCGGAGTGAACATGCCGCGAATCGATCCGAAACGGACCAAGAGGCTCGTCATCCGTGAGTTGCAGGCGAGCGACCGCGAGGCGCTCCTCGCCGTCGTACGTGACCCCGACCAGATCAAGCACATGCTGCTTTTCCTCGACACGGAAGCGCAGCTCGACGCCTTCCTGGCGATGGTGGTCCAGGCGGCGAACGCCGAGGCGCGGTTGCAGTGGCACTTCGCGGTGGAGGATACAGCGAATGGCCGCTATCTCGGGAGCTGCTGCCTGATGGTCGAGCCGGATTCTCCGAGCTCTGCCGAACTCGGGTACTGGTTTCTGCGTGAGGCTTGGGGTAAAGGCTACGCCACCGAGGCATCCGCGGTGATGCTTGAACTGGGCTTCGATCGTCTGGGCTTTCATCGGGTGTGGGGTAAGTGTCACACGCAGAATCCCGCTTCGGCCAGGGTCATGGAGAAGCTGGGCATGACCTACGAGGGCACTCTGCGCGAGCACGTGTGGCTGCGCGACCACTTCCGCAGCTCTCGCATCTACGGAATGTTGCAAGGGGAGTACCGGGGCCTCAAGTAGGCAGCAGAGGCTTGGCCCAAAGACGATGCGGAAGCGCGGTGCCGAAAGTGTAGTGCCACAGGATTCGCGAAACCCGCTTGGTTTCCCAGGGTATGGGGCCCCAGTTGACATGGCCGGCGTACTCGGAGGAATTTGGAGGGCATGCGCCAACGTCGAGCAGGCGGAATTATTGCGGCGTTCCCGTGCGCCGTCATCGGGGGAATACTGTTCCCTGCATGCCGTTCCTCTTCGAGCCGTACGAGTGCGACGACTACACGGACGTCGACACTTCCGTAGCCATGAGCGGCTGTGCGACCCCGTGGTCCTGGTCCACACAGCCTTGCCAAAACCATTTCACGCTCGGCTGCCGCTTCGGCACGCCCGGGACCCCGGGATGCGTGGTTCGGTGGCGCGAAACGGGTGGCAACTACCTCGTCGTTTGCGCCAGCAACGGCGGAGTCGCCGTGCCTCCGTGATGAAACGCCTGCGCAGCGGCTTGCTGGCTATGCACCCACGCCCCCGGTTGTCACCCACAATGCCTATTGTGACGGATCTCCCGTGGGGACTTTCGGGTCAGCCGTGGTCATGACTACGTCGTCGACTTGCCCAAAACCCTGACAGGGGACGTCCACCGACCGGTCCACTGGCAAGTAGCCCGACTTCGACATCAGTACAGTCAGAATCTCGCCGCCGTTCACCACCATGTCATAGCCGCCGTCGTCACGGCTCGCCGTCGCGCCGAACTCGGGATGGCCAGCAATCGCCACCTTCACGGTGTCGAGAGGAGACCCATCACCCGCCAGGATGCGGCCGCGGATCCCGGCCGCTCGGTCGTGCTGAATGGTCCCGGCAGCCACACCGGCCTGGCTTGGGCTTGCGCCTTGATAGATGTAGGCAAGCGTGTCAGCCAGGTTGGCCGTCTCGGGCGAAGTCAGCGCAGGTGTACCGACACACGCGCCCGACTGACAACTGTCCGGCGAGGTGCTGTCGCTGCCGTCATCGCACATCGTGCCGTTTGCTTTGCCTGAGCAGAGGCACAAGCCGGTCGGCGGATCGCACGTGCCAGGGCCCAGGCATTGGTTGCCGGGCCCGCACACGACCGGGTTGCCGCCCACGCACGCGCCTAAGACGCAGGTGTCCGTCTGCGTGCACAGGTTGCCGTCGTTGCAGGCGGTTCCGTCTGGCTTGCTCGGGTTGGAGCAAAGGCCACTCACCCAAGCGCAGGTCCCTGCCTCGTGGCATTGGTCGAGCGGCGTACACACGATGGGGTTGGCGCCGGTGCAGGTGCCGGCTTGGCAGGTGTCGGTTCGCGTGCAGGCGTTGCTGTCGTTGCAAGCCACGCCATTGGCCTTGGCCGGATTGCTGCAGGTGCCGCTAGTCGTGTTGCACGTGCCCACGTTGTGGCACTGGTCGAGCGGCGTGCACACCACGGGGTTGACGCCGGTACAGGTGCCGGCTTGGCAGGTGTCGGTTCGCGTGCAGGCGTTGCCGTCGTCGCAGCCACTTCCGTCTGGCTTGGTCGGGTTCGTGCAAACGCCACTCAACGTCTCGCAGGTCCCGGCCGCGTGGCACTGGTCGAGCGGCGTACACACGATGGGGTTGGCACCGGTGCAGGTGCCGGCTTGGCAGGTGTCGGTTCGCGTGCAGGGGTTACCGTCGTTGCAAACGCTGCCATTGGTCTTCGCCGGGTTGCTGCACGCCCCGGTCGTGGGGTTGCACGCGCCCACGTCGTGGCACTGGTCGAGCGCCGCGCACATCACTGGATTGCTGCCGGTGCAGCTTCCCGCCTGGCAAGTATCGGTCTGCGTGCATCCATTCCCATCGTTGCAAACCGTTCCGTCGGCTCTAGCCGGATTCGAGCACGCGCCCGTGCTGGCATCGCAGGT
>Ga0182021_10005885_pt1 | contig 14578 bp, 8 predicted proteins | sample 612E3MmetaG_FD_120493 | JGI IMG/M metagenome (GOLD analysis project Ga0182021, IMG submission 120493) | Permafrost microbial communities from Stordalen Mire, Sweden - 612E3M metaG (Illumina Assembly) | ecosystem: Environmental > Terrestrial > Soil > Wetlands > Permafrost | place: Sweden... | reverse complement strand
TCAAGCCCGGCACGCCGTCGATGTTGTGGTCGCCCCAATCAATGCGCGGTTTGCCGTTGCCGGTCTTCGTCGTTTGCGGCGCATCGCCGTGGACGGAGAGAACGCACAGTGTCCGGCCGGGATTCCACGCGGCGAAGTTTCACGGATACGTCGCGCAGGCGGAATGTCCGATGGGCACGACCAACGCGGTGCGCAATTCGTCGTAGCCGGACTCGGTCGCCAGCGCGTCCATGATCTTTTGAAAATGTTCGCCGGCGCCTTTGTTGAAATCAAACGTCCCGTCCATCGCCGGCACGACCCAGACTTCGGCGAAGCCGAGATCGGTGAGCGTCTGGCGCATCGTGGAATGTTCGAGGATGCCCTGCTCGATCATGTTGTGGTTGGCGACGACCACGGCGCGGACCTGTTGGCAGTTGTCCGGAATCCATAAGTACGCGCGTGCCTGCCCGTCCGGCACCGACCATTGCCACACCGTCACCCAAGCCGGTGAGACCAAACTGAGGAAGAGAAAACAGAGTCGTTTCATTGCCGGGGCTCCAAAACAAGTTCGCGCACGCCCATGATGGCCGGGCGCGACGGTTCGCGCGGTTCGATCACGAACGTCTGCATGCCGCCGCGATCCAGCCGCACGACGCCCAATGCCACGGTCTTTTCCGCGCGCGGCTTACCGGGTTCGCTGGCCAGCGCCGGCTGGTCGCCGGCTTTCAAGGTGAAACCGGTGTCCTCGCTTTCCGGGTCGGTCTCGTATGTCAACGTCGCCAAGTAGCGGCCGGGCTTGATCACGCGCACTTTCCAACGCAGCCGGTCACTGGTTCGTTCGTCGGGGTCGGCGTCCAGGAATTCCGCGGCGTCGGCCGCGAGTCGAATCGTGCGGTCGGGTTGCTGTCGCACCTGCGGCACCGGTGCCATCTCGACGTCGCCCTCCACGTCCAGCACAACCACGCTCCCCTCCGGTGCGGACGGCGGCCCGGTAATTTCCACGGCGTTGCCGTGGCTGCCGACGACGAGAGCGTTTCCTGGCGCGCTCAGAAGATAGGCGTGCGTGACATCGTTCAGAATGGGCACTTCAAAATTCCCAGCCTTGGGCCAGTGCAAGGCGATCAGATACAGCTTGCCGGGTTTCTGCGTGCACAAACCCCACGGCAATTGCCGGGGAAACGCGATGACCAACGCGCCGTTGACGGCTTCGCCATTGGCGCGCAGCCAGTCCGCATTTTCCCGCAGCGCGTCGAGTGCCGGTATGGAAACCGGGGTGGCCGGCTCCGGTGGCGGTGCGACAATTTCTTTTTCTTTGGGGGCAGTGCCGACCAATTCCCCCGCCGCCTCGCGCAGGTAGAACACGACCGTCGAGCGCGGGCCGACGTTGCCGGTATGTCCGGTCGTGAGTTCCTTCGCGCCCTCCGGCGCGCGCAACTCAAAAGTCTTGTTCTTTGTCGTGTTCATGCCGATGAGGTACGGCCCATAACGCAACGTGTAAAACTCGCCCTTGCCGGCATAGACGTTTTCGGCGCCGGGCTTGAAGGCGATGCCGTCGGGGACTTTGGCTATCGGCAGTTTCTCGCCGGCATGGGCGGAGTGCAGATTGCCGGGATACTTCACGCCGCCGTTTCCGAAGCCCATGTTGATCCAGTCCGGTCGCGTGTAAAATTCGCCGCTCGGCTCGAAGACTGTCTCTTGCCGGACGACGGCGATGCGGTCAAAGCGCGGCGTGACATAGTGGACACGTGCGAGAAAGTTGATGGCGTTGCGCGCCCGCCAGTACAACGAGACGTACAGAATTTCGTTGCCGTTCTTGATCGCCACGACGCCGTCTTCCTCGTCGCTGAACACGAAGTCAGGCCCGGCCATCGGCAGCCGGTGGGATGAAGCCGGTTGCGCTTTGAGTGTTTCGTAAGCATCCGGGATGTCCAGCAATCCGGCTGTGACGCGCAGGCCGGTGCCTTTCAGCGCGCCTTCGACGGTGGCGAAGAACTGGTTGTCGGCCAACATCTGTTGCGCGTAGCCGACCAGGACCGGGTCGAGCGTGGCGGCCACCGCTTCGACGGCCGTACCATCCCACGAAGGACGCTGCGCGTAAAGAATGTCACCGGGATAATGATCCTGATCGCGCCAGCCGACGACCGCCTCGGCGCGCATGGCGCGGTTGCCGTCGTTGTCGAGCGCCGGATACCGGAACGCGGCGCGGGCGCGGGCCGCCTTCACCAGTTGGGCTTTGAGTTTTGCGTCGCGCGACGCGTCGTACATCGCGGTCATCCAGTCGAGTACCTCGCCGTAGTAACCGACAAAGCCGAGTTCTTTCGTGAGACCTTTGTCGGTGAGTTGAAGATAATTGTCGCCGAGCGGTTTTTCCGGGACGCCGTTATTCTCGCTGCCGAGCCACGGCTGGAGGCCGGCGGATTCGTAGAGATACCGGAGCGCGTGGGATTCCGGCAACGCTTTCTTCGGATCGAGGACGGCCACGGCGCGATTCGGGAAATACAAACCGTAGGTGTCGCTGATCATCGACTGGTTCGTGTATTGCCGGCGATGTTCGCGGTGGTGGTCACGACACGCGACAAACATCTCCGCCCAACCGGTGCGGCGCTCATTATTCAGGAACGGCTGTAGCGGCTCGGCCAACAGCACGACCGCCGCGGCGGCCGGGCCGACTCCAAACCAGTCGGAGTTGTAAATCGCCGGCCCGCTTTGCGCGATCTTCGGGTCTTTCTGGTACGCGGCGTAGAGATCGTCCAGCGCGACGACGGCTTTCTTGGCCAACTCTTCGTTGTGGTATGCGGGCGTCCATTTCACGTGATAGGCGCGGGCGAGAAGCCAGAGCTGATGTTGATTCAACGGCTTGGTGCCGGCGAGCATGCCGGTGATTTCCCGGCTGACGCGTTCCTTGAGTTGGTCGAGCACTTCGGGGCCGGGCGCGGGGCGGACCGGCGGATTGACCGGTGCCTCGCCCTGTTTCTCGTCGGCCGGCGGGACGAAACAGCCGTCGGTGTGGGTGTAGATCCGGTACAGACCGCGCGTCGGATCGGTCATCGGCTTTTGATATTTGTCAAACGTCTGGCCGTAGCCCCAGATGCGACCGGTGGCGCGAATCTCGAAATCCACCTGTTTCTTGCCGCGCGTGAGTTCGACCGGCAACGGCGTGGTGGTGTAGAAGAATCGGCCGTTGAGCGCCGGCGATTCGTTCGGGCTGTCGAGAACGTCAATGTCGCCGAGATGCCGGTAGCCGATTTGCTTTCCTTCGCAAAGCAGGATGAGCCGGTTGGCGCTGGCGTCTGAGCCCCAGAGGCGGAGGGTCGCGTAGTTGGGCTTGGCTGGATCGACGCGCATCGTGAACATCACGCGACCGCCGTCCCAGCTTTGCCGTTCCAACGGCAGAAGCCGGCGCGCCGGCAAGCCCAATCCGCCGGTCACGGTGTCGCTGCGTCGCGCCGACAAGTCGTGGCGGCGTTCGGACTTGGGGTCGCCAAAAGTGACCGAATCAAGAATTGTGGATGGCTCGTTCGCTGATGCGACGAGGCACGCCAGCAGGCACGCGAGGCGCAGGAGGTGTTTCATGACGGCGGCGTGGCGCGTGTGCCTCGTTCTTTGCGTTTGGAAAAAAGATTGAGCAGCCAGCCGACAACGAAGACGCTGCCACCGCAGACGACAAATCCGATGCGTTTGTTCGGCGGATTGGGAATCGCGATCAGCAGCAGGACGAACGCGCCGAAGATCATACACAGCCGGCCAATCGCACCCACGATGCGGTGATTCTCCTTCACTTGCTCCTCCGTCAAATCCTCGATGGGCTTGCGCAGCCGGGCGAAGAATTCTTCCACCGATTGCTTGTACTCGGCCGGGGAGGATTCGTAGAAGCGCCCGGTAAAGAAGAACCAACTGACGCACACCACCGTCACCGCGGCGACGGTGGCAAAGAGGTAATACTGCGTGACCTCCTCCTTCACATACGGACCGCCCAACAGCGGAATCCAGCTCACCATTGCCGGCTTCGTGCAGAACCGGACCAGAAACGAGATCGTCAACCCGATCAACACGGTGCTCCAACTCGACCACGCCGGCGTGCGTTTGTAAAACAACCCGAGCGAGAGCGGAATGGCCAGCGGCAGCCACAGGCTCACGCCGAGTTGATTGAGCAGATCAAACAGACCGAGCGTCCGAAATTGATTCACTCCCAAACCGATGAACACGATGATTACGCCGAACGCTGCCGTGCAAAGTTTGCTCAGAATCAACAGCTTCTTTTCCGGGCATTGCGGGTTGATGACCGGCAGGTAGAAGTTCCGGACCAAAATGCCTACACCCTGATTCACGCTGGCGTCGAGGTTCGACAGCGTCGCGCCGAAAATCCCGCACAGCAGCAGTCCCAGCATCCCGACCGGCAACACATCATGCGCCGTGGCCAGAAACGCGCCTTCCTGCGGGAACGGCAGATTGGGAAACATCGCTTTCAACGCAGCCGGCTTGTGCACCGCCGCCGTCACCATCGGCGGCAGCAGCCACAGCAACGGCCCGATCAACGTGCCGGCAAGCGGAAAGATCAACATCTTCCGGGCGTGCCGGTCGCTGCGCGCCATCAAATATTTCGCCGAGTTCTCCATGCTGCTCTGCCCGAAAAGATTGTTGCACATCAGCGCCAGGAACCAGAAGAAGATGAATTGCGGCCGCGCGATTTCACCCCAGTGGAAATGCGAAGTCGGCACTTTCGCCAACAATCCTGAAAGCCCACCCACCGACGTCTGCATCAACGCGAACACCGAAATCACCAACGTCACCGTCACCACCAGAAACATCTGCACAAAATCACTCGCCGCCACTCCGAACGCGCCGCCGACCAACGACACAAATGTGACCATGCCGCCCAGCGCCACGATCACGGTCGGCAGTTTCACTCCGAAGGCCCCGGACATGAACACGCCCACCGTGTTCAACCCCACGCCGCCGAACAACAACAAAAACGGCAACCGAATCCACGTCACGAACTGCTGCGTCCCTTTTCCATACCGGGCGCGGATGGCCTCCATCGGCGTCACCACCCGCATCCGCCGAAACCGGTAACAGGTCCAAAACAAAACGACGACGAGCGGGACGATGCTCGCGTAATATAGACACAGCACGAACGGCCCGGCCTCATAAATCTTGCCGGCCGCACCGGTAAACGTCCACGCGCTGAAACTCGCCATCCACGCCGAAACGCCGGCCATCCACCACGGCAGAATCCCGCCCCCGCGGAAATAATCCGACGTGTTCTTGTTCCGCCGCGAGAACGTCACCCCCACGACGACCACAAAAAGAAAATAGAAAACGATGCTGATGTAGTCGTAGCCGGTAATCATCTGTCAGTCCGCCAACTGCGCCACGGTTGCCGGCGTGACCACCTCGTAGTTGAAGTCGAACATCTCACGTGGGGTCTTGGGGGTCTTCGGATGATTGGCGGGTGCGGTGGCGCGCGGAATGATGGCCCAGTCCACAGCGTGCTGACCGAGCGCGCGAATGGCGGCTCGCGGATCACCGCTCAGTTGGATGACGACGAACTTGGTGACGTGCTTCGGCAGCGGCTCGGATCTTATGTTCGGCGGCCCGACCAACGATACGACCGCGTCAGCTTCGGGATAGCGCTCCAGCAGCCGGCGATAAACATCGTCGGGCAGACTCGCCTGATCGTCATTCGGGATGTGCACCGTCTCCGTCCCGATAATATTGAGGTTGGGCATTTTCTTGACGGTCTGCGCGAAAGCGTCCCGGAGTTTCATGGAAGCAAGACAGTCAGCGCAGTCCGCCGCCGTGATGACGACAATCTTGCCGGGTTTGCCCAAGAGTTTCGCCGTTTCCTCAGCAGTCGCGGTGCTGAGACCGGCCGTCATGGTGTCCACCAGCGGGACGGGGTGCCGGGTCTGCGTCTGAAAAATGCGAACCGCCGATCCCACAATCACCAGCATGGCAAGCAAACCGATAAGCTGTTGTTTCTTCATCGCGTGGTGGCGACCTAATCACCCGGTGTTGTCGTCCAAATCCCCTTGGGAGAGCCAGGCGTTCCGAATGGGCCGATCGTCTGAAACGGCGTGAGACCCTCGACGTGGCCGTCCGCAAACAGGTAATTTGAGTAAGCGCCCTGTCCGTGCGCTTCGCCCAACGTGCGGCACGTCGTCAGGTTGCTCAGGTTCGCGCAACTGGGGCTGGACTGCCAATTGTTAGCCTGAAACCGGTCCGAAATGTAAAACACCGCTGACGCGTCCGGCAGGCTGGAAAGTTTCACCTCGCCCTTTCCGAGCGTATTGGTCCCAAAAAAGCCGGTGGTGTCGTTAAGTCCGCTTTGCAACAGGGCGTAAGAGCGGTGCACGATGCTGCCACCACCAAAACAGCCCAAGGCGCCGCTGAGCGGCACCGCCCACGGGTCCGACGGGCAAGTCAAGGTCCGGTAGCCGTGCGGAAATGGCGGCGCCGGCCAGCCTCCCTGATCGACTCTCCGGTCGCCCAGATATTTCTGAACTTTGTCATCCCATTGATTGTGGCAATTGAAGTCGTAGGAGATGGGAAAACAATCGTTGTTATCGTCCAGATACATGTACACCGCCACGCCGATTTGCTTCAGATTATTCACGCAGGAAGCCGACCGCGCCTTCTCGCGCGCATTGGCCAGCGCCGGTAAGAGCATCGCCGCCAGAATGCCGATGATGGCGATGACGACCAACAGCTCGATCAGCGTAAAACCTTTTCGTGAGGTCATAACCACGCTCCTGTCCCGTCCGAAATGATTGTTCCCCAACTCCAAGGCTTGTGCAAGCCCGCAGTGGCCGGCGCACGCCGCTGGAGAACATCAGAGCGCAGCCGCTGGGTGGTTCATCAGGCCGTGAACGAGGTGGTTGACTTCGTTCTCCCAAACCCGGCTACGCTCTGATTTTTTCGGTCGTCGCTACGGCGCCACCACGCGCACCCGGTAGTACCGCGACGGAATATTGGTCGCGCCAAAAGTGTCGGTCACCGTGACGGTGGCGCCGCCCCCAATCCCGTTGCTCAGGATGTTCATTCCAACGGTGACGCCAAAGTCGTTGGTGTAGCTGCCGTTGGCCGTGCCGGTCGCCGCCTCCAAATAGTTGGTGCGGATGGACGGGCCGCCGGGGTAGTTGGTGTCGCCATTGGAACCGAGATACGTGATGACGATGTCATTGCCGGACTTCGTCTCGCTGATGATGTGCGGGTACGCTGCGCTGTTGGTCGGGTTGAAGCCGGCCAGGAACTGGTTGGTGTTGCTAATGCCTTTGCCGATCGGGTCGGCATCGCCCGCGGCGTTCGGACCGCCACCGGGGTAGTAATACTGCGTCCACGCGTCGTACGAACCGGGCGCCGGCCCGCCGCTGGTCACATGCAGAACCACCGTGCCGCTGCCGGCCGTCACCGAGTAGACCAAGCTTGGGTTCGGGGTCGTGCCAATCGCCAAGCCGCTCCCGGTCAACGCACCGGTGTAGCTGATGAGCGTGTAGTCGCCTACGCCGAACGTGCCGGACGCGGCGACGTTAACCGTCCCGGTCAAGGTCAGGCTGCCGTTGACCGCAGTGAGATCGTTGCCGCCGGTGCCCAAGTCATACTGCAATTGGGACGTGTTGTTCAGCACGAGGTCGCCTTTGATCGTCAACGTCCCGGGGGAATTGCCGGGCGAGAGCGTCGCGCCGTTGGCAATCGTGACGGCGCCGGTGACGGTGCCGCTGCCGGCCAGCGTTCCGGCAATCGTGATTCCGCCGCCGGTATGACCGGTCACGTCGAGCGTGCCGTTGACAATGATGACCGGGCTTGCGACTGAGCCATCGCCGGCCAGCGCAAGCGTGCCGGCGCTGACGGTCGTGTTGCCGGAGTACGTGTTCGTGCCGGTCAGCGTCAGCGTGCCGGTGCCGACCTTGGTCAGTGCACCGTTGCTGCTGATGATGCCGGAGTACAGCGTGCTGGCGTTGTCGTTGCCGACGCTCAGCGTCACGCCTGCCGGGATGGCGAAGTTGCCGTTGCTGGCGACGCCGCCGATGATCGGCGCGGAGGTCGCGAAGACAATCGCATTGGAGTTCGCATCACTGTTGCCGTTGATGATGATGGTCGAATTGCTCAAGGCAATGTCGGCGTCGATGAACAGCTTCGCGCCGTCGTTGTCGGGATCGAGTGTGATCGTGCCGGAGTAGGTGTTGCTCGGGTTGACGAAGTGGAAGTCCGCCGAGGCACCCAAGTTATACTGATCGTCATGCAAGTGCAGATTGCCGGGGCCACTGACGATGCCTTCAAAGTACAACGCCTTTGTGTTCCACCGGCCGTAGAACGTGGCGTTGCCGAGGACCGTGACGTTGCCGGTCAAGTGTTGCGCGCCGTCGGTGCCGTAGATCGAGCCGCCGGCATTGACAGTGATGTTGTTCGGGATCGTGTAGTTGGTCAGCGAGCCGTTTTTCCCGCCAAAGCGGAGTTGCCCGCCATTGGCAATCGTCACGTCGCCGCTGCCAAGCGAGTTTTGGTTTTCGTCGCCAGCAAAGTCATTGCCGAGCGCCAGCGTGCCGTTGCTGATCACCGTGCCGCAACTGTAGGTGTTGGCGTTGGTAAACGTCAGGGTGTTACCGCCGAGTTTCAGCAGACCGAAGCTGCCGTTCAACGGGGTGCCGGATTGGAAGTTGCCGCCCGAAGTATCAATCGCCAGCGTGGAGCAACTGCCGAACACCGTGTTGGCCATCAACGCGTCAAGGTCAGAGTTCGTCCACTGGCCGGCGCCGCCGACGTTAATCGCGAAGATCGCGCCGGCATTCACGGTGATGTTGCTCAACACGGCCACACCGGCAACGTTCGTCGCGCTGGCGAGAACAATCTTGCCGGCGGAGATGGTCGTGGTGCCGGTGTAGGTGTTGGTCTGCGTAAGCGTCAAGATGCCGTTGCCGGTCTTGGTGAACCCGCCGCCGCCGCTCAGCGGGACGTTGATCGTGATGTTGTGCGCGACGCTGTCCTGACCGGCGCATTGGAACGTGGCGACGCCGGACGCAAGCGTGACCGGGTTGGCGATTGTCAAGTTCGCGTTGGCGCCGAGCAGGCCGCCGGTCGCGAGCGTGATGGTGCCGGCGCCGGTCGGGCTGGCGCCGAGGAAGAGTTGGCCGTTGCCGGTGACGCTGGCGGAGTGGCCGCCTTGGATATTCAAGCTATTGAGTACGGCCAGGCCACTGTTGTCGATGATGAGCGTGTGGTTGACGCCAGCGGAACCGACATTGATTCCGCCGTTGGTGAACAGGCCGCTCGCCGTGATGCGGATGGTGCTGGCGGTGGTCGCGCCGCCGGCTGTGCCGCCGATGCTGACGGTCTTGTTGCCGGCATCCCACGTGGAGCTGCTGCCGGTGACAATGACGACGTTGCTGGCCGCGCCAGAGTTGCGACTGATGTCCCAGATTGTGCCGCCAAGACCGGTGTAGAGCTTGCCGCCCCCGGTGACGGTGAGCACGTTGCTGCGTGAGTTGGCAGAATTGCCCCAAATAAAGTCACCGACATTGGTGAAAATGCCACCGTTGATCGTCAATGCGCCGGCCACGCCATCGGCGTTGAGCCGGTTCGCGAGAATGTCGACGATGCCATTGGCCGAAACAGTGCCGAGGTTGTTGGTTGTGCCGGCATCGCCGAAGTTGATCTGATCGCTGAACAGTTTGCCGCCACCGGTAACGACCACGCTGTTGCTGAATGAGCCGCTGCGACCGACAATGATTGAGCCGACATTGGTCATCAGTGCGCCGCTCCCGTGAATGAAAAGCGAGTTACCCGACTGGACGCTCAGCGTCCCAAGTTCGATCGCATTGGCGCCATTGTTCCAGAAACCGTTGTCGGCGACCTCGATCGTGTTGGTGCTGCTGTTGCGGCCGATGTTGATGGCGGCGGCAGCGTTGATGAACACTTTGCCGCCATTAGTGACAGTCATGAGACTGTTGCCGGCATTAAAACCGGAGCCGTTGCCGATGAAAATGTTGTTTTGGTTTGTAATCAGCCCACCATTCACGAGCACTTTGCAGCCATACGAGCCGACAGCGCCGGCGGTATCGTTGCCGACGATCAGACCGCCGTTGCGCAGGTTGAGGGTGCCGAGATTCAACACCTCCAGTGTATTGGAATCACCGTCACGCCCAACGCTGAGCGCTCCAGCAAACAACGTTGCGTTTGAGAGGATCAGCTTGTTGTAGTTTGCGCTGCCGCCAAACCCGATCTGGATCGTGCCAGTGTTGGTGATGAACGAAGCTGTGCCCATGCCGCCGGCATAGAACAGATTGCTCGAAGTTCCGCGCCCGACAGTGAGGCCCTGATTCGCCTGAGAAATCGTGAGCGTGGCGCCGTTGCTAACGATCAGCGTATTAAAGTTGGCGGCTCCGTCGCCAATCGTGATCGTGCCGGTCGAGGTCCAAATGGAATTCGCATCGCTCACGATGGCAGTGTTCATTCCGCTGCCGCCCGAGCCGATCGTACCGGTTGTGGTGAACAGCTTGCCTCCATTGTTGACCATGAGGGAGTTGCCGGCGCTGGCGCTGCCGATGGTGATCGTACCGGCGCCGCCCACGGCGTTCGTATACACACCAGGACTACTGATGCTCAACGTTCCCGCCGAACCAACCGCGCCGCCGAGAACCGCGCCCAGCGCCGTCACCGTTCCGTTGGTCACGTTGAGCGCGCCGACGGAGTTGCCGGAAGAACCGATGGCAAGTTGAGCGCCGGCATTGGTCACCGCTATCGTGCCGCCGGCAAGATACACGGTGGCTGTCGAGTTACCGCTGCGGGCGATGGACAGGAAGTGGGTGAGCGTCCAAGTAAAGCAGGTGATGTTAAAGGTCGCCGTGCCTTTGCCGTTGAAATAATTGCTCGCGATGATTGGCGAATTGGCGGCAAACGAGACCGTGTAGGCCGTGTTGTTGGTGAACGACGTGCCGTCGCCATCCCCGGGCGCGCCGGTGCTCCAGTTGGCGGCGGTGTTGTAGTCGCCGTCGCCGGCGATCCATACCGGGGCGTTTCCCGCAGCCTGTGCGGAGACGCCGATGAGGAGGGCGGCGGCCAAAGTGGTGAAGAGACCGGTCGAAAAAATGGACTTGCTCATGAGTGTGCTTCCTTCTGGTTGCTGTTAAAGATTGCCTGTCTTAATCCTGTTTCACCATCGGACTCTCGCGTGGCAGACACGACTCGCAATCTCACCGTCGCCGCTCCACACGAGAGAGCTTGGCCCAACACCGGCGCAGGTTACGCCGCGCGCCGATTCAGTGCAAGCCCAACTTCGTGCATACCGATGCGCAGCCGGTGGCCAAGCGCTTACGGCAACTGGGAGTCCTGCTTGATCCGTTTCCACTGCTGCTCGGCGACGCGTTCGGCGTGGCCGTCGAGGAACAACACGCTCCGGGCGCTGTCGCTGCCGGCCGCCGATTCGTAAAACACGGCAATGCGTTCCGGCTTCGCAAACTCGGCGAGCTTGCGGCCGGCCAGGGTAGCGTTGGCTTGGAACGGTTTCTTGGTGTCGGGCTGGAGGAAGACTTCCTTCTGCGAGACGTAGAGGATCAACTCCTCCTGCGCCGTCTTCGCGTCGGTCAGCAACGGCAGCACTTTGCGCTCGCGTTCGTAGGTCATGACCGCCGTGCCAAGCTTGCGCAGATTTTTCAACGAAGCTTCTCCGGCCTCCTTCGCGCGCCGCTCGTCTTCCGTCGCGGGCCCGGCGTCGCCGCCGGTCAGTTCGGCGTCGAGGCTGAACGCGCGAATGTCGTTGAAGCTGCCGGTGCTGCGCAGGTTCAGCAACGCCAGACACAACTGCGTCTGCGCCGTCGGCTTTTCCGGTTCGGGCGGCGCGCCGCCGCCGCGCATTGCCAGCGCCATGGCTTGGGGGTTGTCGAGTTGTTTGGATTGCGCCCGGTACGCGATCAGGTACGTCTCGTTGCCGACGGCGACGGTCTGGCCTTTCGTGTAATACATGCCGGGGCTGAACGAGCCGGTCAGGATCGCGCGGTACATCGCGGCGGCATTCACACTTTCGCCGCCGCTGACGTTGATGCGCCGCCAGCTTTCGTCCAAGTCTTGGAGGCGGAGCGTCAGCGGGTATTGCTTGCCGGCGAACAACTCCGTGAACGTCGCGTTCTGCGCCCCGGCCGTCGTGGCGACGGCGAGCATGATGATGGAAACGAGTTTCATGTTGGGGTCTCCGGTTGTTATTGGTCATCGCCGCCGGCCGGCGCGTCGTCGTCCTTTTCTTCGGTTTCCGTCGGTTGGTCGTAAATGTGAAATTGCACGCTCCGAAATGCATCGAGCGCGCTGGTGACGCGGCCGCAGTTCTCGCTGCTGCCGGCCAGCGCGGCTTCGTCGAGCTTTTCCAGTCCCAGCGTGAACCGGCTGCCGTCGAGGAAAACCGCCCGCACATCCGTCGCTTGCCGGCGCGCCTTCTCGGCTTTCGGCGCGGCGAAATCGATCGTGGCCACCCGCTCCAGCGGGATCTTCATCTCGGCAAAACTCGTGGCAAATGTGATCTGGTTGTTGGCGATGGCTTGCAGGTTGCCGCTGACCTTGTCGTTGTTGTTGAACCGCACCAAATCCTCGCTGGAGCTGCTGCCCGTCGCGGTGTCGCTGTCCAGATGGCCGTCCCACTCGCTCACGCTGATGTTGCTGACGCGGCAGACGCCCTGGCCTTGCGAGAGCAACACCAGATTGCTGCCCTTGGCCGCCCATTCATCCGGCTCGTTCCATTGCCGGACCATCTGGCCGTCTACGAACAACGCGATCGATTTCTTGGGTTTGTTGACGCGAATGGAAATGTGGGTTTTGGATTTGCGCAGCAGGTTCTGCATCTCGACATTCGACCCGAGATTGTTATTGCCCTGCCCCGGCTTGAACCGCTGCAGAAAGACATTCGAGTAGTTGAACTGGAGCATGTAGCCGCCCGAGTTGTAAATCTGCCGCACCTGGTCGAAGCCAAACCCGATCTGGATGTAGAGTTGTCCCTGCCAGCCGAGGTCGAGCTCGATGTTCGCCACGTCCGGCAACTTCACGTCCCGGCCGATGGTCCCATTGCCGGCGCTGACCAGCGCGCCCTTGCGGAAACTCCACGCGCCCCGGTTCCCATCGCCGCGCGTCCAATCCGCAATGCCGGTCGGCCCGACGTACGCGGCTTCCGGCGCGGCGGCACTGAACGCGATGTGCTGCACGGCCGGCCGGCGCAACGTCAACGTGCCGGCGTACCACGTGGCCAGCGTCAGCGTCTTGTCGTTAAGCGAAACGATGTCGCCCGCCAGCCGGTCGCCATTGGTCAACTCCACCACCGTCCGATGCACCGTGCGCGACGCCCGCGGCGGCCGCGGCGCCAGCGTCAACTCCGCGACGTTGTCCAACCCAAACGCAATCGCCTCCTTCACATCGCCGTGCCGCCAGCGCACCCCCGTCGCCGTCACGCCGAGCACCGTGCCGTGCAACGTGTCGTTGTTGCGGAAGCGCAACATGTCGCCATCCTTCGCGACCGGCGCCGATGGTTTGCCGCCGGTCGGACTGGGCACCGCGATGCCGGGTTTCGGTTTGATTTCGGCCGGCGCGTCGTCCACCGGCAACTCCGCCCACACCACCGGCACGACCAGCAGCAACAACAAACATAGTTTCATCGGATCACCTTTCGTAAATTGGCAGGAATCGGTAGTTCAACGCAAGCGACAAAAGCGCTGCGCTCGTGCAAAACGTCCGGCCCTGATTGCCGTCCCAACCGCCGTCCGCGCTCTGCGACGCCGCGAGCTGGCGCGTGTTCGCGGCGTTCCACTCCTGCCACACCGCAATGTCGCTTTGGAACAACGCCTGCGCCGCGTAGTACTCGTGATAAAATGGATACGAACTTCGCCCCTCGCCGCCCCCGCGTAAAAACCGCACCGCCGCCCGGTAGCCGCGATTGTCCTTTTGCCGCGCCAACGCCATCACCAACGCGCCGATTGCCGTGCGCGTATCGTTCGGCCCGCCGGCATTGGTGTAACCGATGCCGCCGTCGTTGCTCTGGCAACTCAGATAAAATTTCACACCCTTCTGCACCGCATCTTCCGACACCGGTATGCCCGCGTTGCGCGCCGCCAGCAACGCCACCATTTGCGCGCCCGACACCGTCGTGTCGGCATCCTGACTTTCCGGCGAATACCGCCACGCACCCATCGGATTGCGTTCCTGCGACGACGTGATCAAATCCACCGCGCGTTTCAACGCCGGCCCGATCCGCTGGTCGTCCACCGCGCCGTACGCCTCCGCCAACGCCAGCGTCGCGAACCCGTGATGATACATCGTGCCGCCGATGTAGCCGGTGCGACTGTTCTGCTGCTGCAAAATAAAATCCAACCCACGTTTGATCGGCACGCTGTACGCCCCGTCGTTTGGATCATCGCCATGCGCCAACATCGCCAGCACCGCCAGCCCAACCACGCCCGGCCCGCTGCCTTCTCCGTCCGTCCAATTACCGGCGCGCTGCTGCGATTTCACGAGTGACTCCAACCCTTTCACGTACATCGTCTCGACCTCAGCCGGCACGGTATCCGGCAACCGGCTGAACAATTCCGCCCCGTGCGTCGTCCCCAGCGCGACACATATATATATGGCC
>Ga0182021_10005884_pt1 | contig 14579 bp, 12 predicted proteins | sample 612E3MmetaG_FD_120493 | JGI IMG/M metagenome (GOLD analysis project Ga0182021, IMG submission 120493) | Permafrost microbial communities from Stordalen Mire, Sweden - 612E3M metaG (Illumina Assembly) | ecosystem: Environmental > Terrestrial > Soil > Wetlands > Permafrost | place: Sweden... | reverse complement strand
CTCTCGAAAGAAGGACAAGAACCAAGAGACGGCAGAGGGCCCAGATAGCGCCGAAGGCCCGGCCGATGGAGTTGGCATGTCCCGCCCTGGAACCTACCATTCCTCAATTCCTGTGCGTCCCGGCGTGGTGGTAACTCTCGCAAATGTCCCTCACGACCTTTCCAAGGCAGAGGCCGAGAGGCTAGCGAACTTCGTTAGGATGCTGGCCATCGAATCATAGTTCGGAAGCCTCTGTTGTGTTCCGCGATGCTAGCTGCCGCATGAAGCTGGCCGCGCGCGCGGGCTGCTGGCTCGGCTTAGAAGGGGTGTAGCGCAGGGTGCGGCTCGAGAGAGTCGGCGCGCGCGCACGGTTCCTCGGCAAGAGCAACGCCCTGCCCGAGGTCGTAACCTCAAGCAGGGCGTCGGTTTCGCAGCAATGGGCCTGGGTAGAGTTGAACTACCGACCTCACGCTTATCAGGCGACTGACGTTAGGGCCTCAAGTCCGGCAAGATGGCGGAAACCCTAGACATTCCGCGCGATCTGTCCGGCCGGCTTGGGGTCAAATACGGCAGGAAACCGGTCTGAATCGACACCACAATCGACACCACTGAGGACGGCAATCACCTACCGAAGACCGGTCGCCCAATTCGCTACGCCTGACAACCCCTGAACCCCATTGCGCCATGGGATTTCGCCGGAGAGCCGGGGATAGTCAGGGGCGACGGACGGGGCGGAGCCGCGCTCGTGCACGCTGGACGCTTCGGGCGGGTGTGACGCGCGATTGTGGTGCCTCTCCCTCTAGCGTTCCCGGGGTGGGATCGGACCCTTTCTCTCCGGGATCGGGACGGGCCCTCCCGGGTGCGTCGGGCCGGGGCTCGGCGGCCGCGGTCTCGGTGGGGGAGGCTGTGGGCGCGGGGGCGGCTGCGGTGGCCGCTGCGGCTCTGGATGCGGGTGTCTTGGATCTGTCACTTGCGAGACCTCCGTTGAAGTTCAAGTCACTTCTGGAGCAAGTACCGTTGCAGGTACTCAAGCACGCTGCGGTCGTGGATTGCGTCCTGCAACTGCTCAATGAACTTAATCCAGACGTCCTTAGGCTCAAGGACACCGCGGAGCCAGGGCCGCACGATGGTCGGGTCAAGCGCGCCCTCCGCCATCGCCAGCGACAGCCTGTCAAGTGCATTGAGAAATGCCGAGTATTGCTGGGCGTCCACACTCAGTGTCTCTCCTGGCTCGCGGCGGTATGCAATGATCTCGGCGCGGAGCGTCTCCGTCTTCACGGCAGCGATTGGAGCGAGTCGCTCGTCAATCTCTCGCAGAAACCCTAGGCTAGTCTGCCGAAGGCCACTCCGGCGTGACTCACGGATTTGGATGCCGGCGAACACCGCGCTTGCAGAGGCTGCGAGGCCGGCAACTGCCCCCCAGTCTATACGCGTCATAGCGCCGCCGCAGAATGGAATCCAAAGCCAATCCATTGCGCGCTACTGAGGACGTGACCGCGCCCGTACATCAGAGCGTGTCGGGTAAATGGGCCCTTCGGGCGGCTGGGGCGGCGGGTCCGCGGGAGACGGCGGCTTCGGTCCGGGCATTCTCTCAGTCATCGCTGCTTCCTCCAGGAAGACTCACGTTACGTCGGGTCGCCAGCGTCTGGACCGAGATGACTGTCCTCGGTCACGTCGTTGCCCGCTACGCTCGCAGGCTTGGGAGCGTAAAGATGGAATCGTACTGACCCAAGCAGTTCTGACCGGGACTTCTCCACGCTAATCGACTTTGCGCGGGGCCAAGCAAGAACAGACATCCTCGGTTGGTGAGTCAGGCCACAGCGCCTGCGAACCGCCTGACTCCTTCCTGCATTCTGCAAAAGTGAATCGAGAGCTTGATCAGAAAGACGTAGAACGCTGTTTGGTGCAGGCGGAACATGAGCGTCCGCTCCGTCCCCTTGAAGTGGTTCAAGGGGTGCGGATGAACGTCGTCAAGTAACGCGATGCTCTCGGGAGGTCCGTACGGAGATTCCGGCAGGTAAAAGACGTCCGTGACTTCCTGACTTCGAATGTTGCCAAGAATGTTCGAGATCCGCCGCTCTTCGAGACCGGCCGCAGCGAGGTCGTGTGCGTAGCCTCGCAAGGAGACTAGAGGGCAAAACAGAATCCGCCGGGGCGTATGACTCGGATTCCTCGTGTCAATGTCGCAACTACTGGAAACGATGATGCCAGCGACCGTCTTTGTGAGCGCGCTGTTGAACTCGCCGACAACGAAGCCACGCCACCCGTCTCCCTGAAGGAGGTCCTCATCAATTGTTGAAGGCGGTAGGTAGAAGTCCGGAAGATGCGGGAACTGTCGAAGACCCTCGTACAACTCCTGCGTGCGGCTAGGCGAAAGGTACTTTGGCAGGTAGAGTCGAGCCTGCTCCGAAATGTCAGCAGCCATGCGAGAGGCTCAGGTGATGTAGAGATTCCAGAGTTGTTCGCTCAGAATCTGACGCGCATCGGGTTCGAGTTCCTTCGCTTCACTCAGCAGAGTGTCGTGGATTCGAGTGAGTACTTCTGTGACCTGCTCCAATTCCTGCGTCTCCCTGAGAGCGCGGACGGAGTAGGTACTCTCGCTCTGGCCGGGGTATGTCAGCACTAGGCTCGCTGTCGGTGCGGGAGATGGAATGAGTCCAAGGGAGGCAAGCATCAATAGGTTCGCGAGGACGTGGCTTCCTGCCCGCTCGTGAAGGCTGCTGCTCTGGCTCTGAGTGGACGAAGCTTCGAGCGTCTGAACAGCCGCGTCGGCCGGTCCCGTGTCCTGCGCCTGTATAGTCATTATCAGTAGGCGGGAGAGAGCGCCGCCAGCGTCTTCGGCGTGATGAGCCCGAAGAACATCTGCTTCACTTCTTCATGTACGTTCTCAATGGCGGCAGGCGTCAACTCTTGCAGGTCCCCGGACTCAGACTGCTTGATGCAGTCAATCGACACAAGCAGACCATTCCACGTTGCGCCGGAGACCAAGGTGACAGTTGCCTCCGGTGTGATCTCGACGATCCGGAGCAGCTTCGCATCGTTCAATTCGGTCCTCAGGTGGAACCCGCGATCCTTGGCCGCAACACCTCCTACGCTTACGTCGAGATTCAGGAGGCTCAACTGTCGTTCAGCATGCATGTCGAGAACGTTTGTGAACTTCAAGGAGAATCGTTCGAGGCGCTTCACGAGTGCGCTCGCCTTGAGCACGTCTACAAAGGCATCGATTCTTGGCCGGAAGAACTCCCATCCTTGATACGGGGGGAACACGCTGACGCCTGCCGAGCGGTCTCCGACAGATACAGCGGCTGAGTCGCCAGCCATCCGGTAGTGAAACTGATAGCGGAGGGACGGGTTGCTATCCCGCAGTTCCCGCGGAATACTCGCGATCGGTGTGGCTTCAGAACGGGGATAGTCGGCCGCGAGTCGCGAAAGGAACAGACCCGGTAGCAATTGCCCTGCTCCGTCTCGTGTTGGCTCGAAGCGCACCTCGAACATCGTATCTACCAAGGGAGGCTTCCCTAGGCGCTTCGGGAGCTTGGGCGGGGTCGAGGGCAATGTGGGCATCTGGCAGTACACCAATTATGGGCGTTCAAGTGTCAAGTCAAGTCTGCGAGCGCCTCACCACCGGGCAAACGTACACCTGAGAAGCGGCGGAGGGTAGCGCGATAGCGCGCGCCGAGTGTCGCCGTTCCCGTTACCGCCTTTGCTGTGTACCCCGATTCGACGAGGCACTTTGGGAAGGATAGGTTGACTTCTCAGCTAGCCCAAACTGCCTCACGAACTGGGGCACACAGCAAGCACAGGCAAGGCCCCACGCGAGAGCGGCCACTACCAGCGATCGCACCTGCCACCGGCGCAGGGGTCCCGGCCCCAGCGGGGGAAATCGGCGGGCAACTCGGAGGAAGAGCGACCTAGGTCTCAGGTCCTTCACCTTTGGAATCCGACCGCGAGAGTGGCGCTAATCTCGCGTACCCGCAAACCGAGCGCAAACGGAACACATTGGTCGCGGGGGCATTCATCAGAAGGGCTATGACTTCTCATAGTTGCATGCTGTCCCGCTCGACCGCAGCTTCGATGAGGCTTCTGTTCGGTTTGCCCTTCGCCTGCTTGAACACCATGATTGACGCTGGGCCAAGGCGGCCCGTCCGAGTGCCGCCTCGCCACAGCGATACCCAGAGGTCAATGAACGCTCGCGGGCCCGAACCGCCAAGCGCAATTCACGCGGCATACGAGAGTCCTCTTGGAGTGTCCCTTCATGGCACCCTGGAGCAGTTCTTGGCGTCGGGCGAAGCGGGGAAGTACGCTGGAAAAGTGCAACTCGTCTTCACCTCTCCTCCGTTCCCACTCAACAGAAAGAAGAAATACGGCAACCTCCAAGGCGAAGCGTACTTGGAGTGGCTCGCCGGCTTCGCGCCTGCCCTGGGCGAAATGTTGCGGCCCAAAGGGTCGGTGGTTCTTGAGTTGGGAAACGCATGGGTGCCCGGCTTGCCCGCCATGTCGACTCTGGCTTTGAGGGCCCTCCTTCGTTTCCTGGAGGCAGGACGCTTGCACCTCTGCCAGCAGTTCATTTGCTACAACCCTGCAAGGCTTCCCTCACCTGCCGAATGGGTGAACATCAAGCGCATTCGCGTGAAGGACTCGTTTACCCATTTGTGGTGGATGTCTCGGACTGCCTTCCCGAACGCAAGCAATCGGCGCGTGCTGAAGCCATATAGCGAGGCAATGCACAAGCTTCTGGCGAAGCAGAGCTACAACTCAGGCAAGCGGCCCTCGCAGCACGACATTGGCAAGACATCGTTCCTCACAAACAACGGTGGAGCCATTCCTTCAAACGTGTTGACGGTAGCAAACACGCGTACCAATGACGCCTACCAGGAGTACTGTCGGACGCACCAATTGCACCCTCATCCAGCGCGCATGCCGCAGGAGGTTGCTGAGTTCTTCATCCGTTTCCTGACAAAGAAGGGTGACTTGGTGCTCGATCCATTCGCTGGCAGCAACACGACCGGAGCCGTAGCAGAGCTACTGGGCCGCAGGTGGCTGTCGCTTGAACTGAACGGGGACTACATCGAGGCCTCCAAGGGCCGATTCTCGCACCTGCGGTGACTAGGAGGTAGGAGTGACCCCAGCAGCACTTTTTGCGAGGCTGGTCGGCGCGATGACGGCGGATGATGTAACAGACGCTCTCCGAGCCTTTGAGGCAGCCCGATCCGAAGAGGTGAGATGGGTCCCGGTCGGTGGCCGCCAAGCAAACCGGGGCGTCATCGAGGTCTCTGCCGATCCCGGTCGCGCGCTCGTGGAACGCATCACGAACGCCATCGACGCCGTTCTGGAGGCCGAGCACGCCGCTCACGATGGGGTCCCCGAGTGTCGAAGTCCGAAGGAAGCCGCATCCGCCTGGCTCAACGTACCCGAGGGAGGTCTGGCCGATCTGTCCCCAGCAGAGCGCCGCACTCTTGCGCGGAGAATCAACGTCACACTCGCCGAAGGAGAGGCGCGAGATGCCAGGGTGGTGGCCATCAGGGACCTTGGAGTCGGCATCGCGCCCGCTTCGATGCCAAGCACGATTCTCAGCCTGAACGAAAGCAACAAGATCCAGAAGCACTACGTTGCTGGAACCTATGGCCAAGGAGGATCGAGCACCTTCGCGGTGAGCAAGTACACCCTCATCGCGAGCCGCGCACACGGCGGGGGCCCGGTCGGGTACACGATCGTACGTTTCCTAGACCTCCCTGCTGAGGAGTACAAGACCGGTCACTACGTCTATCTCACGCTGAATGGCAGCGTGCTTCAGTGCGAAATGAGCCTGGGAGAATTCCAGGGCGGCACACTCGTTCGCCACATCGGCTACGATCTGAGTCGCTATCCGTCGCCGGTAGGTCCAAACAGCATTTATGGCCTTTTGAATTCAGCTCTGTTCGACCCGGTTACTTCGATCTGGCTCGACAGTCAGCTGCATGGTTACCGCCGCGTCATCAAGGGCTCGCGGAACGCCTTGAATGGGGCGGTCGACGATGGAGACGCCGAGCGGAGAGGGCCAAGTCTCGCTCACAGCGTGCGATTGTACTTTGTGGCAATTGGCGAGTTCGGGCGAATTGGCATCGAGTACTGGGTTCTGGACGCGCCCACCAGAGAGAACCGGAAGCCGAGCGCCGCATTCGTTAACCCAAGCAGGCCAATTCTTCTGACGCTGAATGGACAGACTCATGCTGAGTTGTCGCAGCTGCTAATCCGAAAGACAGCTGAGCTGCCGCATCTCACACAACGTCTGATCTGTCACGTTGACTGCAACCATCTGTCGGCAGACGCGAAGCGGGCCCTCTTCGTGTCCAACCGCGAGGACGTACGTAGAGGCATCGTTTACGAAATGATAGAGCAGGAGTTGGTGAAAGCCCTCAGGTCCGACGATGACCTGACGCGTCTTAATGCCGAGGCACGTGACCAAGGCCAGCGCCAGCAGGACGAAACGGTAAGACATCAAATGAGGCGGGAAGTCGCGCGGCTACTTCGCATTCAGGGACTGGACGTGTCTGAGGCACTGGGGGCAGAGGCGGGCGATTCGGACGCAGGCCGCGACCGTCCAACACACCCCCGTAGGTCGAGACCGAGTCCTCAGCCAATTGAGCTTCACGAGCCGCCGACGACAATCAGGTTTGTCTGGGTGGGCGAGCCAATCGAGTTTCACAGTGAGCAGCGCAGGTACCTCCGCGTCGAGACCGACGCCCACAGCAGCTACCACGACGCCAATCACCCCGAGAGATCTCGGATCAACATCGTGGTCGCCGGTGAGGGCATCAGAGTCTGCGGCTCAACTCCGCTTCAGGGCGGACGCATGAGGGTCATCCTTGAAGCCGCACCGACAGCTCAGATTGGTACCACGGGGTCGATCGGGATCGAGCTGATGAGACAAGGTCTGCCCCTGCTGTCCGACGAACGGACCTTCTTGATCGTTGAGACCCCCAGCACGCGTGAAGGTCGTAGACGTATCACCTTACCGCCGTTTGATGTTCGACCGGTCGATGGCCCAGACGACCCGCAGTGGACTAACCTCTCTTGGCCAGACGATGAGGCTCTGGTTGCCTTCACGTCCCAGACTGAGAATGGGCAGCTTGTCACCTTCTACTCGACCGTGTTCCCTCGCTTCGTGGCCCATCGCCGCTCCCTAGAAGGACGTGATCCAGCCCTCGCAACATCGTTTACGAGACGCTATGAGATTTGGCTGGCTGTACACTCCTTCTTGATGCATCAGGACGAACAGGCACAGGCTGCTGGCCAGACCCTGCGGCAAGTGGCGGAGGAGGAGCCTGACGTTGCTGAGATGAAAGAAAGACAGGAGAGATGCCGCGTCGCGACGCTGGCATGCCTATTCGCGGCGCGCGAAGTCGAGATGCCCGCCGAAGAGGAGACCGAGTAGTCTCCGGTTCGGCCTAACGCCCTCCACACAACGCTGGCCGAACCTACTTCCCCACCGTCACGCGGGCGTCACTTGGGCGAGCGCCCGGCCCACGGTGGCTAGACAGCAGCCGCACTTCGGTCACAGCGACCATCTCAGCCAACGCTGTTCCCAGCGCCGTGCGCGGCTGGGACCTCTTGTGACCGAAACGCAAGGGACGAGGGAGCGGCCGCGGCTGCGCTGAACGCGCTCACGTCGCTTCACCTCAGCCTTAGCTTCGGCACCAGTGAGCATGAACCCTTGGTACCGGTGCTCGCGCGTAAGCCACCGCACCAGCACGTAGAAGTCATGGGGACCTGTCTTGATCCGCGAACTCAGGGGCATACGGAAGAATGAGACGCGCTTGGATGATGCCTTGACCTGTAACATGGCGTGCCGGCGACCATCGGGACTCACAACGACGACGTCGTAGGCGGCGGTGTTGCGAACAGTGGGAAGAGCTATCAGTCCACGTCGAGACAGTTCTGATACGACGTAGTGAACGCCTGCGATACCCACCAGCGCAGTATTCGGACGGCCGGACCTTGAGCCCATAGAGCCCCGCATTCGCTGCCTGTCTACCGCCCCGCGCCTCAGCGGCGGCTACTTCCGCCTCTCCACTCGGGGATGCGCCTTCGTCATGTACTTGTCGAGGTCCTCCCAGTTTGCTTTGTGACCCCAGACCTTATTCCTCTGGAACCACACGATGGACCCCTTCGACACCGCGAGCTTCCCAAACATTTCGCCCTTCCGGAACACGAAGAACTCGATGTCAGCGTTCCCGAGGCTCCGCGTGGGGATGTTGAATGTCACGTCGTGTTTCATTTGACCCTCGCAGTACTATAGGCAAGCAGAATGTCTGGGCAGCCAAGCGGTTGTCCTAGGACCAAGATGCGCGGGGATGCGGCAGAGGGTAAGACACGCCCGGCGGCGCCTAAGTACTGCTCGCTGTCAGCACTTACGTTGGCCTCGGCTGACGGCTCGGCTGAGCATGGATCGAGCGCACGGTGACCCTGTTCGTCGCCTAAGTACTGCTCATTGCCGGCACTTACGTTGGCTTCGTCCGACTGCTCGGCTGAGCATGGATCGAGCGCACGGTGACCCTGTTCGTCGCGTAAGTAGCGGTAATTGAGCGGTACTTACGCTTGCCTCGTCTGACGGATGGCCACGCCTGGATGGAGCCGTGGACGGTGCCCTGTTCATCGCTGAAGTACCGGTAACTGCCCGCACTGGCGTTCGCCGCGCCTGACCAATTGGCAAGGGTGGATTCAGCCGCGTAATCGCTGACCGTGCACACAATCCGCACTCACTTTGCACGTCGAAAATCACCTGTCAGAACAGGCTTCTTTCGGACTTAGGCAACCAGGGGGACAGATTTTCGACGAGCTGCGGCTGCGACTCCTCGCAACAGCTCTTCGCCCCTGATGTCATGACGTGCCGCCACGGGTTGACATTCCACCGAAGTTTATCCAGCATTACACTAATTGTTTAGTGATTTACTCGGAGGTGTTGTGGAAGTCAGCCGTCAGATCGGACGACCAAAGAAGCTCCGGAAGCCGAAGACCCTCCTCACGCGACGCGTCCGGCGCCTCATCAACCTGGCTCATGATGGGAACATCCAAGAGGCCAGTGAGGTGACCGGCCTGCCCTACGCGACGCTGCGCGACCTCTACAGCGGCCGAACCACGAACCCGCGCGTCAACACCCTCAAGTTGCTGGCACACAGCTACGGCTTTGCCGAACCCTGGTTTCTCCAGGAAGACCTTGGAGAGGTTGTGCCGTTCGCCGCGCGCACCTGTTACCTGCCGGCTGATGCGTTCTGGGCGGGACCGGAGGACGACAAGGTGCTGGAGCAAAGCGAGTTTCTGCGAGAAGTCCAGATACCGTACGTGGCGTGGCCGCTCGCTGAAGAGTACACGGTCCTCCGCGATTACCTGCTTTCGTTTCTGCCGTCGATAGACCGACCCATCGTCAGCGACGTGTCCAACGACAGTTTCGCCGACTTCGATCTGCGCCTGAGCAAGTTCCTGCTGGGCCCGCTGGTCGCGGCCGCCCGGGACGCACACGAGCGCGGCGCCCTACAGGTGATACCGCTCGGACCACCACGCACCCCGGAGGAACAAGAGCGCATGCTCAAGCCGCTCCGCGCCCTGGGACGGTTCTGGGAACTCGCGATACCGGACTTGCTCGCGCGGGCGCGCGAGTATGCGCGTCAACCCGGGAGACGCCCGGCGTCGAGAATGGAAGGCATGGAGTAAGGTCGACGGAATGGTGACCGGCACTCGCAGGGGAGCCCTTGCACGGACGCTGGACGCCTGCCTGGCCAAGTGGACAGCCGAGGCCGACAGTCTCCGCCGCCTTGGCGCGCAGGTGGACGGCGCGAAGCTGATCGAGGCCATCGTTGCCGACTTCCAGGCCGTGAACCGCGCCGACGACGCCGAGACCCTCACGCTCATCGAGGCCGCCCGGGAGTCCGGCTACTCGTCTGAGCACCTCGGCAAGCTCCTCCGACGCGGTACGATTCCGAACGCAGGCCGCAAGAACGCGCCGCGCATTCGGCGCCGCCACCTGCCCTACAAGCCGAGCGCGTTGCGCGAGGCGCTGGATGCCCCCAGACTTGTCGGCGTAACACCCGGGCAGATCGCGCGGGCTGTCGTGACCTCCTCAGGAGAACCACGATGAGCCACGCGCGAAAGCTCCGGTGGAGCTACTCCACCGGCGAACGAGGCCGGAACCGGGTGCGCGCATACGAGCACCCGAAAACCGGCCGCATCTTCCTGGAGTTCTCGGACAGCGGGAGGCGGCGCCGCGTGGCCCTTGGCCACCGGATACAGGAGGCCGCCAAGACGAAGGCTGACGAGCTGGCTCTGGCCTTTCGCAACAACGCCTCGCCGCTCGATGCAGATCCAGACCTCCAGTCGCTCTTTGACAACTACGTGCGTGAGGTGACCCCGCAGAAGGGGACGGGGACGCAGAAGCACGACCGCCACGCCGCCGAGATGTTCAAGCTGCTCTTCGGGGCTGATCGCCGCACTTCGACGTTGAACCGGCGCGATTGGGACGGCTTCATCGTGTGGCGGCGCGAAGGAGGCGATACGCGAGCCGGCAAGGCGAAGGGCAGAACGGTCGGCGCGCGGATCGTGGAATACGACCTGAAGTTCCTTCAGGCGGTGCTGAATTGGGCGGTCACGGCCCGCGACAGCGCCGGCCGGTACCTCCTCCAGCGCAATCCCCTCAAGGGCATGCCCTGGCCACGGGAAGACAGCCCACGCCGCCCCGTCCTGACCACGAGGGACTACAAGGCGGCTCTCAAGATTGCTCGGCGCGTGGACGAACGGTGCGCTCTGGCGCTGGTACTGGCGCATGAGACGGGGCACCGCATTGGAGCGATCCGTCTGCTCCGGTGGTCGGACGTGGACGTACGCAGCGCTAACATCCGATGGCGCGGTGAGCAGGACAAAATCGGCTTCGACCACACGACACCACTCAGCAGCGATGCGCAGAGAGTCTTGAAGTCCGAGCGCCGCAAGCACGCGGTCATCGGCGACGCGTGGCTCTTCCCTTCTCCCTTGAACCCCGCTGAGCCCTGTTCACGGCATCTGCTACGAGACTGGTGGGAGCGGCTGGAGACGCTCGCGGGGCTGAAACATGAGGCGGGCAGAGGATGGCACAGTCTGAGGCGCAAATTCGCCACGGAGTTGAAGGATGTGCCTCTGACGGACCTCTGCCATCTGGGCGGCTGGAAGGACCCGCAGACGGTCCTCAAGTGCTACCAGAAGCCCGACGAAGCCACGATGCGGCAGGCGCTCGCATCGCGGGCCTCCTACGTGGGCTCCAGCGGTCTGAATCGACACCGCGAATCGACACCACGGCCCGATACGGCGAAAACGAAGCGCCCCGCCTGAGGGGCTAACCTCAAGCAGGGCGTCGGGTTCAGCAGAATGGGCCTGGGTAGAGTTGAACTACCGACCTCACGCTTATCAGGCGTGCGCTCTAACCACCTGAGCTACAGGCCCCTCCACAGCTCCAGATCACGCATCCCACTCCCGCCGCGGCCGGCCGCCGCCGCGACGCGGAACCGCGTCGTCGTCGTCGTATTCCTCGTCAAGCTCCTCAAAATCGTCGAACTCCTCTTCGTCCTCGTCCAGCTCCTCGTCCACATCCTCTTCGTCGAGGTCCTCGTCCTCAAATTCCTTGTCCTCGTCGAACTCGTCGAGGTCCTCGAACTCCTCTTCGTCTTCGCCGCGACGCCCGCGCATCTCGATCCGCGGTTCCGACGCCCTGCGCGCGTTCATCCTGCCCTCCCGATAAGGTTGGAGCCGGCCTTCGGACTTCTGGACATCAATCCACCACCTTCCGGGCAGTCCGTCCCATTCGCTTCCGCTCGGACTGGCCGAGGGCACGCTTCCTGAGCCGCACCGCAGCCGGTGTGACTTCGATCAGCTCGTCGTCCTCGATGTACTCCAGAGCGAGTTCGAGGGTAATGTCCCGAGGCGGTTCCAGCAAGACGGCTTCGTCCGATCCCGACTGGCGCATGTTGCTCATCCGCTTGCCCTTGGCCGGATTCACGTCCAGGTCGCCCGGCCGGCAGTGCTCCCCGATGACCATGCCCTCGTACACCGGCTCCGTGGGTCGCACGAACAGCACCCCCCGTTCCTGCAAATTGAACAGCGCGAACGCCACCGCTGTCCCCTGCACCATGCTCACCATGACCCCCCGGTTCCGGCCCGCCAGCGGCCCGGCCCACTGCCCGTACTCCAGGAAGCGGTGGTGCATCACGCCGTTGCCCCGCGTGTCCGTCAGAAAGTCCGAGCGGTAGCCGAACAGCCCCCGCGCCGGAATCCGGAACGCCATGCGCACCGTGCCGTGACCGGGGTTCCGCATGTCCACCAGCTCGGCGCGGCGTGGCCCCAGCTTCTCCATCACCGTCCCCACGAACGGCTCCGAGACGTCAATCAGCAGCTCTTCGTACGGCTCGTGCATCTCGCCATCCAGGCCCTCGCGGGTGATCACCCGCGGCCGCGACACCAGGAACTCGTATCCCTCGCGCCGCATCGTCTCCATCAGGATGCCGAGGTGCAGCTCCCCGCGGCCCGCCACCCGGAACGTGTCGGGCGACTCGGTCTCGTCCACCCGCAGCGCCACGTTCCGCTCGACTTCGCGGAACAGCCGCTCCCGAATCTGCCGGCTGGTGACGAACCGGCCGTCGCGCCCCGCGAACGGCCCGGTGTTCACCGAGAAGTCCACGGTGATCGTGGGCTCCTCGACCGCGATGCCCGACAGCCGCTCGGGCGCCTCCGGGTCGGTCACGGTCTGCCCGATCTCGATGCCCTCCAGCCCGGAGAGCGCCACGATCTCGCCGGCGGACGCCTCCTCCACCTCGACCCGCGACAGCCCCTCGAAGCCGTGCAGCTGCGCGACCTTGACGCGCGGGAAGGTCCCCTCCGGCACCAGGCCCGGCTCGCCCCACGGCAAGAGCGCCACTGTCTGGCCCGCCCGCACGCTGCCGCGCTCGATCTTCCCGATCGCGATCCGCCCCACGTAGGGCGAATGGTCGAGGGTCGAGACCAGCATCTGGAACGGCCCCTCGAGCGCCAGCGGCGCCGGCACATAGTCTATGATGGACGTGAACAGCGGCCGCAGGTCGCCCCACAGCCACGGCGGCGTGTCGGCGGTCAGGTGGCCGGTCTCGGCGGTGATGACCCCGGAAAGCGGCCCCGTGACCCCTGGGCCCGTCTTGTCCGGCAGCTCGGTGAAGGCCACGCCGTAGCGGCTCGAGGCGTAGAGGAACGGCGCGTCAATCTGGGCCGAGGACGCCTCGAGGTCCATGAACAGCTCGAGGCACTCGTCGTGCACCCTCATCGGCTCGGCATCCGAGCGGTCAATCTTGTTGATCACGACGATCGGCTTGAGCCCCAGCGCGAGCGCCTTCCGCGTCACGAAGCGGGTCTGCGGCATCGGCCCCTCGGCGGCATCCACCAGGAGCAGCACCCCATCCACCATCTTGAGGATGCGCTCCACCTCCCCGCCGAAATCCGCGTGCCCCGGCGTGTCCACGATGTTGATCTTCACCTCGCCCCAGCGCACCGCGGTGTTCTTGGAGAGGATCGTGATCCCGCGCTCCCTCTCGAGCGGGTTGGAATCGAGCACCCGCTCCATCACCTGCTGGCCCGCGCGGAACACCCCCGCCTGGCGCAGCATCATGTCCACGAGAGTCGTCTTCCCGTGATCCACGTGGGCGATGATGGCGATGTTGCGGATTTGCACAGGGAACCGCGTGGGCTGGGAACCTAGAATTCGCGTCTCATATGGTGGCGGGCGGCAAAGTAGATGCGCGGCAGGAATGGCGCAAGTGAGGGGTGAGAAGTGAGACGTGAGAAGGTCGAGTGAGGGCTGAGAGGTCAAACGGCGTGAGGGGTCGCAGAGCGCGCCCGTCTCACTCGTGCCAGGACGTTTCCTTCTCCATCTGTATCGTCACATGCTGAATCCCGAACTCCCGCACCGTGCGGCAGATCTCCTCCAGCGCCGCCTGATGCCGCTGGGGATCGGGCACCGTCGCGTGCGCGCTCATGGCCACGATGCCGTTGCTCACCGTCCACACGTGCACGTCGTGGACGTCGGCCACCCCCGCCACGGCGCCGATCGCGGTCTGCAGGTCGGGGAGCGACACGTGGGCGGGAGTGGCCTCGAGCAGCACGTCGGCCGACTCCCCCACCAGCCGGACCGCGCTCACCAGAATCAGCACCGCGATGACGACCGAGATCAACGGGTCGGCCGGCAGCCAGCCCACGGTGAGGATGATGCCCGCGGCCACGATGGTGCCGACCGAGCCCAGGGTGTCGCCCAGGATGTGCAGGTAGGCGGCCCGGGTGTTGAGGTTCTCGTCCCGCGCCCGGTGCAGCATCACCACCGCGACGAGGTTCGCCGCCAGGCCGAGCGCGGCCACGGCCAGCATCAGCCCCGAGCGGATGGCCGGCGGCTGGTGCAGCCGGCTCAGGGCCTCCACCACGATCCACACCGTGACGGCGATCAGCAGCGCTCCGTTGAACAGGGCGGCGAGGATCTCCAGCCGGTAGTAGCCGAACGACTTCTGGGGAGTGGCGGGCCGGCGGGCGATCCACAGCGCGAACAGCGACAGGCCGAGGGCGCCCGCGTCGGTCACCATGTG
>Ga0182021_10005883_pt1 | contig 14580 bp, 10 predicted proteins | sample 612E3MmetaG_FD_120493 | JGI IMG/M metagenome (GOLD analysis project Ga0182021, IMG submission 120493) | Permafrost microbial communities from Stordalen Mire, Sweden - 612E3M metaG (Illumina Assembly) | ecosystem: Environmental > Terrestrial > Soil > Wetlands > Permafrost | place: Sweden... | reverse complement strand
TCCTTCAGCTTGAGCTCCCAGGCCGACATCGATTCGGGCTCGTCGGAGATGGCCTGCAGGACGGCCGGTCCCTGGAGCATCTCCCGTCCGGCCGCCTTGTCGTAAAGGCTCGTGATCCATCCGGTTTTTGGGTCCAGGGCGATCTTGAGGTACTCGTTCTCCAGCCCGGCGGTGGAAACCTGGAGGCCGGTATCGGCGGACGTCGGCGGCTCCGCGTCGGCCGGCCGCAGGAGCCGGAACATTTTATAGCCCAGCGCCGGGACATGGGAAGCTACAAAGACCAGCCGCGCGGGCGCCCGGGTTCCCTCGGGGGCCGCCTGGATCTGGGACGTCACGGCCGTTCCCTGCGCATCCACGATTTTCGGCGAAGGCGAAGCCGGGCCGGAGAGAGGAAGCGAAACGATATCCGTGCGCTCCCAAGCCAGCGGATTGTAGACGATAAGTGGCTCGCCCGCGCCGCGCGTGTCGATGGCGTTCGAGATCGTCTGCAGGGAGAAATCCAGGGCCCGCTGGCCGCGGCCCCGGGCTTCCTGGTAGAAGCGGCGGACTTCCTCGTAGACCGGCCCGATGCTGGAGCCGTCCAGGATATCATGGAACTGGTTGCGCAGGACGACCTTCCAGGCCTCGTCCAAGTCGCGCTCGGGGTAATAATCGCGGTATCCCGAAGTCACGGCCAGGGCCGAGAATTTTTCGGCCGTCGTCAGCAGCGACTCCATCTGGCGGTTGTTCTTTTTGGTCTCGGCCTGGGTGGTGTAGCAGGCCGGGAACGTGTAGTTCAGCTCATGGGCGACGAGTGGCAGGGCCGCCTTCTTCTCTTCCACCATGCGGAAGTATTCCATGGGCGAGACGAACTCCAAATGGGGCTGGTCCCTATCCTTGCGCAGCCTGCGGATGGCCTCGAGGTCGGAATCGCGGGGCCCGCCGCCGTGATCGCCGGCCCCGTAAAGGATCATGAAATCCTTCAGCGGAGAGGCCTTCCCGGCGTCCAGGATGATCTTGCGCAGGCCGTCGTCGAGGCCGACGTTGTACCATCCCTGGGGGACATAGCATAAAACTTCCGAACCGTCCGGTCCCCTCCACCGGAAAGCGGGCGTATTGTCCGGCGCGCAGCGGCCGAAGACGTAATAGCGGATCCCGGCCTTGTTATAGATCTGCGGAAGCTGGGCGTTATGCCCGAAGCTGTCGGGATTCCAGCCGATCTGGACGTCCACGCCGAACTTGTCCAGGAAATACCGTTTCCCATAGAGGAGCTGGCGGGCCAGGGCCTCGCCGTCGGGCATGTTCAGGTCGGGTTCGACCCACATTCCGCCGACGGGGATCCAGGTCCCCTCCTTGATCTTTTCCCGGATGGAGGCAAAGAGGGCGGGATAGTCGCGCTCGATGGCCTCGTAAAGGCCGGCCTGGCTCTGGGCGAAGGTCAGGCCCTTCATCCTCTCCATCTGGGCCAGGGTCCCCTTGAACGTCTGGACGGCGATATCGTTGACGGTCTCCTCCCAGCGCCACAGCCAGCTCAGGTCGATGTGGGCGTGGCCGACGAGCCGGGCCGTATAGTCGCGGGGGCGGACCTTTTCGGCCTGGCCGAAAGCCAGGACCGCCGCGGCCAGGATCAGAATACCGACGACGAATTTGGAGCGGCGTGTGTTCATGGTCTCTCCTTCATGCGGACGAATCGGCGTCCGCAACTTATCATTCAAAGGAATAGCCGAAGGCTATTCCCAGGTTGAACAGGTCGGGCTTGCGCAGGGAGGTCCGTTCGGAGACGGCGATGGCCGCCCGCAGATGGGAATTCAGGACAGAGTTGAATTCGAGGTGCGGCCGCACATAGAAGCCGCCCCCGAACGTATAGGTCAGCCCGGCCTCCAGCACGAGGCTGGAGATCCCCCCGGCCAGCCCGTCCTTCACATAGAAGGAATTGAACTTGGCGTTGGCGAAGAGCAGCCGGGCCGCGGCCGCCGCGGTCAGCCCCTCGCCGGCCTCCTTTTCGAACTGCAGGCCGACTTCGCCGACGTATCCCCCGGTGTTGGCCTTGACGTCGAAAAAGTGGGTCGTTTCCAGGGTGAAATCGCCGAAGGCGTAGGCGATCTGGATTTCGGCCTCGGCGGTCGCGGGGCTCAGGACCTTGTCCTGGTTGGGGTACGCATACAGGGTGAACGCCGGAGCGATGGTGAAATCGCCGATCGCGTAATTATAGGACAGGCGGTAGTCGATCTCGTTGAATTGATGCCGGTTCGGTTCCTTGCCCAGGACGAAATTGGACCAAACTTCGAAAGTCAGGCCGGCATAGCCGACAAAGGCGTTCGGCTGCCAGACCGCGCCCTCCGAAAAGGCCAGGGAGCGCCAGATGTACTTGGAGTTGAAATCGGACTCGACCCCATACGTCCAGCCCTTGGAGCCGGATTTCTCCTCTTCCTGGCCGAAACAGGCCGCGGTCGCGCCGAGAACGAAGGCCAACCCCAAAAACAAGACGGCCGTTTTTTTCAGCATGACGTCTCCGTGGAGAATGAGATGCCGCTACTCCCGGCGCCGGGGTATAACGATGACGTAATCGCGCAGCTTATGCGTGCGGTAAGAGATCCCCGCCGCGGCCAGTTCGTTCAGCGTCCGGCGGAAGAGGACCTCAGTGGCTTCTTTGTGCCAGGCCCGGCTGGGCGCCCGCTGGCTGAAAAATAGATAGGCTTTCTGTCCGGGCGGAACGGCATCCACGGCGGCGTTCATCGCCGGGTAGAAAGCCCCCACCGTGAAGGGGCCGAGCGAATCGGAGACCCGGATCGTCCGCCCGGAGAGGAAATAGATCGAATACGCGACGATGAAATCCGTCGTCAGGTTCCGCACCTGTCCCTTTTCAAGAACGAACATGATTTTTCGGTAGGACGCCTCTTTGTCGCGGACGACTTTTAAAAAACCGTCATAATGGGGCAGGGTGGCCAGGACGGCCAAACCGATCGCCATCGCCGCCGCCGGCCGCGTCCCGAATCGCGGCCGTCGCCGGAGAAGCGTGGAAAACACGAGCAGGAAGGACAACATGATCAAAAAAACCAGGTCGAAGTTGTGACGCGGTTCGGTGTGAGGAGGATAAAACAAAAAGGCCTTGGCGGCGAAGGCCACGGCCAGCACCGCTTCAAGAATCCAGGGCCATTCCAGCGTCCGGAAGGGATCCCGTTTGCCGATCAACCGCACGATTTTCCGTACGGCCAGGGCCACCCCGGCGACGGTCACGGCCAGGGAGATAAGGATCAGCGCCTGGTTTATAGAGAATCCGATCTTCGCCCATAGGCCCGAGTTGAAGACGGGCGAGAGATAGGAATATTCGAAATTAAAGAGGCCGGCGAACGTCTCGCGCAGAACGCCGAAATAATCCCGGAGATAGGCGAATGAGAGATGCGAGAAAGGCAGAAGCCCCATTTGCTCCCAGGCCCCGTTGGAAACCGGCTTGGGGAGATAGAGCAGATAATAGAACCAATGGAACAGTCCGGCGGCCAATCCGGCCGCGGCCGCCCCGGCATTGGCCCAAAACCGCTTCAAAAGAAAAGACCGGATGAGAAAGACGAGCCCGAAGCTGCCGACGAGGACGGCTCCTAAGGGGTGGATATAGATCGAGAAAAAAAGGAAATAATACCCGGCCACCGTCCGTCCGAAGGATCGGCTCCCCTGCTCGATCAGCCCCGCGCCCAGGAGGACGAAAAACAGCATTTCCAGATAGGGCGCGCCGCGCAAGGAGAGGGAAAAATCGAAGACCGTTTCGATGAAGGCAAATTGGGTCAGAAAGAGAAAGAAGAACAACGCCGGCGGATGCATCGACTTTCGGAGCAGGTCTTCGAGGACAAAGAGAAGCACGATGAAAAGAAGGATCTGGACCAGGAGAAAGGCCAGGTAGCGGTTGCCGATCAAATCCATGACGAAGGCGACGGTCAGGTATTTGATCGTTCCCATATGCTTGACCGCCCCGAGCAGGAAATAGGGAGCGATATGGGCGTCGCGCATTTCCACGCCCTGCAGGGCTTCGTGGGCGTTGTCCGAGGTGAGCATGGCTCCGTCGGCATGGACGGCAAAAGGGATGCGGACCAGGATGATGAGCAGAACCGCCAGCCACAGCCGTTTGCGGCGCGAGGCCGCCCGGATGAATGCGGCCGCCAGCTGCAGCAGGAGAAAAAAGAAAAGGACGCGAAGAACGGGATAAAACAGGCGGACCCGGGTCAGGGCGAAGACCTGAAAAAGGGCGGTGAAGAGGGCAAATACGGCGATGAGGCCGTTCTTCGAGATCAGAAAACGCAGCGCCGGAAGGATGTTTTTTTTCATCGCCGGGTACCCGTAAACGCCTCTATCTTAGACAAGAACACCCCTCCGGACAAGAAAAAAGAAATGAAAGAAAGGCCGCGTTTAGGACGATCGATGCCGGGCCAGGACGAGCATCGATCCGGTATTGACATAGAAAGTCCGTTCGCCGAGGAAGCGGGGAAGGAGCAGCGCCTCGCGTTTCCCGAAGAGGAGCGAGCTTACGCGCCGGCCCACATAATCGACCTTGGCATATTGGCCGCAGGAATGCCAGGTGATCATCTCCAATCCGGCTTCGCCCAAGGCCATGGCCAGAGTCCTCGGATTGAAGTAAGAAACGTGCTCGGGAAGCTTATAGGAAACATACCGCTTGCCGCTCAGGCGGGCCAGCCGGCTTGAGCAGTTCGGCGTGACGATGCAGGCGATGCCCTGGGGGTGGAGGACTTTTTTGACCTCGCCGAGAAAATCCTTGGGGTGGTAGACGTGTTCGATGACGTCGCAGAGCATGATCAGATCGGCATGCCCGGCCGGGAAAAGGCCGGCGTGGAAGTCGCTGCAAACCAGGTTGTAAGAGGAATCGACCCGGGCCAGGGCGTCCGGCGAAACGTCGACTCCCGAGACATGCTGAAAATGAGGCTTGGCCGCGTTCAAGAAATAGCCCGCGCCGCAGCCGACGTCCAGGACTTCCTCGAAACGGTTCACGTGGGGCAGGATCTTCCGGAGATAGTGGCGGAACGTCTTTTCCCGCTCCTTGCGGATGAGGAAATAATCCTCGTATCCGTTGGTCGGATCGTCGCCCGGCTGGAAGTAGTCATGCTGGTAGTAGCGCATGATCTCGTCTTCCCGGACGCGGTCCTGGACGTAGCGCAGGCCGCAGCGGGCGCAATCGACGATCGTGTAGCCCTTGATCAGGCAGGATCGGGAAATATCCGAGGATCCGCAGAGCAGGCAAGGGGCGGATTGACGATGGAATTCAACGCTCAAGTTTGATCCTTAGGCCGGAGAGTGGTCGTTTATATCACAGCCCCTTCAGGGCTGTCAAACACAGGTCCGATCAGCGGATGTTCCTCAAAGTGAAGACATCGGGGCCGCGCAGGAGCCGACGAACCAGAAAATATTCGTTGATGGGCCGATCGTCGGTCAGAGCGGGGACGGAACCCGGTTTCAGGAGGGTCTCCATGGGAATCTCCTTTTTGAGGACCACGGCATACAGCTGCCCGGGAGTCTGGCCCGGGTTCCATTCCGTGAAATCCCGGGCCGCCCCGTCCGGAAGCCGGGCTGCAAATGTCTCGGGCGAAGGCATCGCGAAGGGCGTGGAGGAAGCGAAGAAATGGATCCCCCACCTCTCCAAGGAGCCAAAGGCGCGCACGTAGGGGAATTCGGCGCACAGGGATTCGGCCGCCGCCGCCAGGGTCTCGTCATCCCAGTCGGGAAGCCACTGCTGGAGGATGCCGTCCGGCTTGAGGCGCAGCTTGGCCGTCCGGTAGAATTCCCGGGAGTACAGCAGGCTGGATCCCGCCGCCTCGACCGGCGGCGGCGGATCGAGGGCGATGAGATCGTACTTCTCCTCCGTGCGTCGCAGGTACCGCCGCCCGTCGTCGACGACGATGCGATTCTTCGGACTGCGCAGGATCTGCCGGGCGTCGTCAAAGTAGTAGCCGAACGCCGCCTTGACGCTGGGAATAAGCTCGACGCCCGTCACCTGGATCCTCCAGGAGGCCGCCGACCTGAAAGAAGTGCCCATGCCGACGCAGATGATGAGCGCCGATCCCGGTTTCTCTTCCCGGATGGCCAGGGGAATATGAACCATGCATTTGGTGACGGGAGTCAGCTCGGTCATGCTGATGCCGTTCACCAGCAGGCGTTTCCGCATCTCGCGGCCGTACGAGATGACGGTGGCCGTGGCATCGCGGCGGATGACCCCGTCTTTGAAAAAGCCGGGATCCTCATAGCTCACAAAAAAAGCAGCCGCGCCGATAAAAAGAAGAACGACCAACGCGGCCATTGCCGCGGCCAAGACCGGCCGGGCCGATCGGAGGGCCTTGGCCGTCAGGGCAAAAACGATCACGAAAGGAGCGGACAGAAGGATCAGCGAGATTCGCACGCCTGCGGCCGGAAGGAGCAGGTATCCGGCCGCCAAAGGCCCCAGGATGCACCCCGCCGCGTTGATGGCATAGGCTCGGCCGGCCGCACCCGGCCGGCCCTGGGAGATCTCATCAATCAGCTTGGACGTCAAGTAGCCCAGGGCGGCGCAGAAGGGGAAGATGCCGGCCAGAATCAGCTCGGCTGCGATCGGCAGGCTGAGGACGGTCAGGCGGGGGTCGCCGGCCAAAAGAGGCAAGAACGTAAAAGCGGCCAGAGCGGCCATCAGGACGGGAAGTCCGCGGACTTGCCCAAGGCGGAGGTGTTTGCGGTAGATCCGCGCGCCCGTCCAGGTGGCCAGGAGATAGACGGCCAGAACCCCGGCAAAGGCGTAGATCGACGTCAGCAGCACGGGCGTGAAAGCCCGAGTCCAAACGACTTCCATCGCCATGGAAGTGAATCCCGTCATGAACAGGATCGCCAAGACGACGCCGGCCCGGAGTCCGCCGGACGATGCCGGAGCCGCGACCGCGGCCGCCGCCTGTACGGGCGCCTCGAACGGCTTTGCGTATCTCGACCGATAAAGGGCATTCAACCCAAGGGAAAGAGCGGCGATCGAGAAATTGAGCGCCGCAGCCACTCTCAGGGTTCCGTGGAGGCCGAGCCGCTCGATCAGGACAACGGCGGTCAAGAGAGTGCCGCCGAGGGCCCCGATGACATTGGCCGTGTAGAGAAAGCTGAAGCCCGACGTCTGGGTCCGGTCGACCTGCCGGATGAACTTCATCATCAGGGGAATGGTTGCTCCCATGCAGATGCACCAGGGCAGGAGGGAAACGCCCAGCACGAGGCCCGACTTGGCCATATAGGCGAATGAATCAGAGGGCCCGGCGGGCAGAAGGGCCGTCTGTCCGGCCGCGAAAAGAACCGGGACGGCCAGTCCGCCGACGCCGATCAGCAGTTCGACAAGGGCGTACGGCGCGATTGCGGAAAACCGCTTTGGGGCCGCCAGGCGCTCGGCGATCCTTCCGCCGGTCCAGGAGCCGATCGCGAGTCCCGCCATGAAGACGGAGACGACCACCGAAAGGACGGGCGTGATGATGCCGAACGCGGCGTAGGCGAGCCTCAGCCAGACCATTTGATAGAGGAGCCCGCAAAATCCCGAGGCCGCGAAAATGCCGAAGAGGACCGGCGGCAGCGCCCGGTCTTTCCATGGCTTCATGTCATGGGCCTCTCTTTCAACAGATAGATCTCCAAACCGGGGACTTCGCCATTGGTCAGCTCGATATATTTATCCTTCAGGAAATCGAATTTCGAATCATTATGGCGCCAGAGGAAAAAATAGCGCAAGCCGTGTTTTTTCAGCTCGGCTTCGAGCTGCGGCCCGCTCCATTCCGGCCTCACCTGCCCGTAATATTGCAAATGATCGAGGGCGGCGATGATCATCGACTCATTCCAATAGCCGCTCGAGGCGAAGCGGCCGCTCAACCGGTAATCCTCTTTCAGCCGGAGGGCCAGATCCCGGGTCGCCCTGGCCGGGAACATCGTTTCGGACGTGGACATCACCCGGTAATAAGGAAAGAAATTGGCAGGGAGGATCAGGAACGAGGCCAGGATCGGCAGGGCGGCCAGCGCGGCCCACCAATTCCGGCCGGGCTTCCGGGATAGGAGAAAAGAGACCAACCCGACAGCGGTAAACAAGAGGAGAAAATCGTCGAGCCACAGGTAGCGGTCCTCGATCAGCAGGAATCCATAACCCAGAGAATAGACGACCAGCGTCCCGATCAGCGCCGCCAATCGATTGGCCGGCCGCCTGGAGAACCGGCGCGCGGCGGCGGCCCCGACGATGCCCAATCCCCCCAAGAAAATAAAAGGCCCCAGGGGCGAAAAATCGTCCAGTCCGGCGATGAAATCCCGACTGTTTCGGCCCATCAGTCCGAGGAAAAACTTGAAATCGGCCTTGCTGCGGATGGGACTCCACTCCGGGAGGGGGATGAGATCCGGGTCCTCCCAGGCGCTAGAGGCGGTCCCATTGGGCGGAGGCAGGAACCCTGACGTCTGGATAGGCTGGCCGGGCGATCCCGGCCTGAGAGAGGAAATATTGTAGCGGCCCGCCGAGTTGATGAGGAGACGATGATATTTATGCGAGATCAACCCGATCCAGGCGCCCGACAGGACGGCAAAAACGGCCAGCCCCGCCAGTCCGGCCGTCAGAAGGCGGCGGCGTTCCGCGGCCGTTTTCCGGGTCAGCGACCGCAGCGCGATCCCCAGGGAGAAATGGAGCAGAAAGAAAAAAAACGCATAGGGTTTGGCGAAATAAGCGAAAGCCCCAAGGACCCCGCACCCGAGTCCGGACGTCCAGCACCGTGGAAATCCGGCCCCGAGAAAGACCGCCAGATAGGCCAACAGGATGGCCGTGACCAGGAAGTCCGGCGTGATCATGGTGAAGGTCATATACAGACCGATCGGCAGGCAGGCCAACAACAACAAGAAAGACAGCGGTTCGCCGAGATCGAGTTCGGCGGAAAAGCGCCGGACGGCCCAGAGCATGGGGAAACCGGCCAGCAAGATGACGATCCGGGCCGCGGCGACAGGGTCGATGCGCAAGGCCAGAAGGGGCACCATCAGCCAGGAAATGAGCGGGCCCCAGTAGCCGTTGATCGCGTGGGAAAAATCGCCCTTATAATATTTGACGGCGATCGAGATATAGGATGTTCCGTCCGCGCTCAGGACGGGGAGGAAAAGCGGCAGCAGGAGGGCGCCGCAAAACGCCCAGAGGCCTGCTGCCGCCAACCATCTTTTCAAGTTCTTTCTCCGGCCGCCGATCTTCGCCCAGGCCCTCGTTCGGACCGGCGGATCCGTTTAAAAGAACGCGACCCGATCGCTTTCGCCGCCGATCAGGTTGACCGTCGTGATGGCGAAACGCCGTTTCTTGGAGAGATCGGTAAAATCGAATGTCTGGGTGAGCGTCGTTTTGCTGACCGTGACCAGGGGCTGATAGCTTCCGCCGTTCTCCTGGACATAAATCTTGTAGCCGGCCAGAAAGCTGTCGGTGTTGTTGGGATTGGCGCTCCAGCCCAGCTTATAGGAAATGCTGGGAGCATGCCGGATCTTGGTCACGGACAGCGCGGCCGTCAGATTGACCGGAGGCAGGAAATATCGCGGCGCGATGGCGTCGACGGAGTTGATATAGACGTCCGATCCCCCGCCGCCGAAATAGGCCCCCCAGCAGACGGCGACGTTGCCGAACGAATCCGTGCTGATTCCTCCGGCCTTGGTGTCGCCCCCCCACATCATCTGCGCTTGCCACGACCCGCCCTTGTTGGTCATGTAGAGGATGCCGTTGCCCCAATCCCCGGCGCCCTGCTGGCAGGCGATATGGCAATTGTTGTAGATGTCCGCCACCACCCGGGGCCCGTGCTGGGTCCCCCGGGTCGTGAGCGTTTCCAGCGGGTTGTCGGCGCCATTGATACGGGCCACGACGATGGCGCTCTGCTCGGCGTCATTCGTATCGCCCCAGGCCACCCAGGGGATGTTGTTCGGCCCGACGCCGATGAAAGGAAGCTCCTGGCTCAGCCCGGCCGAATTGACCATCTGCGCATCGTTCCAGCCCACCGCGGCCGTCCGCTTCGAAAAGAAGGTCTCATATAGGCAGAAGCCGGTGTTGTCGCAGGTCCGCTGCGACCAAACGGCCCAGAACGTGTCGTCCGGTGCCACCGTGACGTTCGTTTTCATGCACCTTGTGCCGCCATCGGAGAGGGCGGCGTCGCCTTCCCAGACGCCGTTGATTTTCGACTTGGCGAAGCAGACGCCTGCTTCGGCCCAGAATCCCACGGTGATATTGCCCTTGGAGTCGATGGCCACCGAAGGTTCCCAGGCGCCTGAATCGCTCACCTGTTCGGCGGCCTGCCAGCCGTTGAGGGCCGGGTCGTACACGCGGATATAGATTGAATTTTCCCGCGGGGCCGACCAGACGACGGCGATTTTCCCCTTGCTGTTGCAGGTGATCTCCGGCTGCATCCCGGGATGGTCGCCGTTGATCTTCATGGGCGTGCTGGCCGTGGTCCCGTCATATTTGACATAGAGGATGTCGCCGACCGAAAGAAAAAGGGTGTTGCCGTCTTCTCCGGGGGTGATATTGGAAAAAACGACATGGGCGATGCCGTCCGCGCCCAGGGCGATGCTCGACCAGCGAACCTCTCCGCCGACATGGGCCACCGTCACCGGATGGTTCATGAGGTCGGCCCAGCCGGCCGTGCTCATCAGCGCCGCGAACAATAAAATCAACAACGTTTTTTTCATGATGGACTCCTTCTCCCTGTTCGTCTCAGAAATTGAATTGGATGCCCAGCATCGGCTGGACATGGAGCAGATTGGCCCGCTTCCCCAAGTTGGTCACGATGGGATTGAGATAATTCAGCTTGGTGTCGAGAACGAGGGCCACGGAACGGCCGAGGTTCAGCTCCATGGAGAGCGAAGCGCCGAAGAGGAACTCCGAGACGGTGTCTTCGAAGGTCGTCGTATTGGAAACGGTCACGTCGGCGGCGCTGAAAGGCGCTTTTTCCGTGATGTCCCAGTCGCTGAGGGTCAGAAATTTTCCGGAAACAAAGCCCAAAAAGGGACCGATGAAAACGGAGAAGTTCTCGGTATCGACCAGGGAGAACAGGGCATATCCATAGAAGCTCATTTCGTCCGTCTTCAAGCCCGTCGTATCGGAGAAATTGACGGTCCGGGGAGTATTGGTCAGCAGCGGGTGGGGCAAGGTCAAAGTGTAGGCCCCCTCGGCGGGAAGCCTCCAATACGTGAAGCCCAAGCCGGCCTTCAGGCGGGAGCCGCCGAGCCGGAAATACCGGCCCACGCTGCCGTCGAAGGCCAGGCCGGTCTTGAAGGTGTAGGTCTCATCGATCGCCCCCGTCTCGCCGTAAAGGGTGAATTCGCGCCGGGTCGCCAGGTCGGATTTGAGGAATATATTCACTCCGACACCGGCGCGGAAAAAGAAGCCGAAGCGATCATCGCCGGCAGGCGCCGAATCGCCGACCACGCGGCCAACCTCTTCGCGCGGGATTTCACGGGCGGGGGACTGTTTCGCGGCCGCCGCGTCGCCTTCCAGCCAGAAGCTGATGCGCAGCTCATTCTCGGTCGCTTTCATGCTTTGGGCTGGGTTCTGATCCGTCAATTCGAAGACCACCCGGGCCGTGTCGGGTTTGAACTGTCCGGTCCGAACGGACCGGACTCCACCCTCGTCCACTTGCAGAAGTGAGGGGGCCGTGATTTTATCGACGGGCGACAAATCGACGACCATCCGGCGAGGCATCGACAGGGTCGATGTTTCATACGAAAAGCGGCCGTCGACTTTGATGAGAATGACCGTTTTGCCGTCCTCGCGGCTGAATGAGATCTCCTTGAGCGTGCCGGCGCCCTGAGCCGAAAGCCGGGGGGCTGCCAAGAGCGCGGCCGCTGCGATCAGGCCGAAAACGATGAGTCTATTTTTCAAATTGAACCTCCATTTCAACATTGATAGTGAAATTTAGCGCCTATTTTAACATGCTAAATTTGAAAAGCAAGAGAAATTTTTTGATTTCTGTAAATTTTCCGACGAGCCATTTTTTTTGATGATGCAAGACTTGCAACCGCGATACGGATTCAATGCCGGCCTTTTCGGCCGCCGCGGATACTTCATTATATTCAATTTAATCCAAGTAATTTGATTTGACAACGAAATGCGTATTTCCTTGGCGCCGAGATATCATTATCGTATCGCTTATATTAGAGGCGGGATTTTATGAAGGCCACTGACTGCGAATTAAGGAATCAGGGCAAAAATATTTTTTTATTATTAATGTTGAAACTTAAATCAATTTCATTTATAATCCGGCCATGGATACCAAAGATGCCTCCAAAGGTGGAGGGCGGCCGCCCAAATTCCAAGAGCCGCGCCATCCGGTGACAATGACCCTCCCGGAGCGAATTCTGGAACAGCTGGCCCAGATCGATCCGGATCGGACACGAGCCGTCGTCAAGGTCACCGAGGCCGTCTCCGGCATAGGCGACGGGGCTTTCAAGCCCGTCGAGCTTGTGGAAATGGCCCCCGGCCAATCCCTGATCGTCGTCGGCCCCTGCCAGGCCTTGAGAGAGATTCCCTGGATCCGCATGATCGAAATCACCCCCGCCCGCTATCTCCTGGCCATCCCTTCCGGCACGCCCATCGAGGTCCTGGAAGTGGCCCTCCGCGACATGCTCAACGATCCGGCGATGAAGAACAACGAGCGCGAGGGGGCGATGCTTCAGGAATTGCTCAACGTCATCGGTCAGACCCGGCGTAACCGGCGCATGTCCAAAGCCGAGATCCTGATCATCGGCACCGTTTGAGGGAGGGGCCGGCGGCCCTTTTCCGTCCCTGGGATGTTTTTTCCCAAAGGCGCCGGCTTGAGAAACCGGCCTTTTTCCCTTATGATAAGGACCCCGTCGGCCCGGTCCGCGGGCGAGGAGTGTCGTCATGCGAAAAATACTGATCACCGGCGGCGCCGGATTCATCGGCTCCCATCTGGCCGAAGCCCTGCTCGAGCGGGGACACGAGGTCATCTGCCTCGACGATCTTTCCACCGGGAGCCTGGAGAACATCCTCCATCTCAAGGACAATCCCCGATTCCGCTTCGTCCTGGGCTCGATCCTGGAAGCGGAAAAGGTCGACGGACTGGTCCAGAATTGCGACGAGATCTACCACCTGGCCGCCGCGGTCGGGGTCAAGCTCGTCTTCGAGAATCCCATCCGGACCATCCTGGTCAACGTCAAGGGCACCGAAATCGTCCTGGACGCGGCCTTGAAATATGTCAAGAAGACCCTGGTCATCTCCACGTCCGAAGTCTATGGCAAGGACATCGACCCGAAGATCAACAAGTTCCGCGAGGATCAGGACCTCTCTCTGGGGACGTCCTTGCGCTGGGCCTATGCCTGCACCAAGGCCCTGGATGAATATCTGGCCCGTTCCTATCAGAAGAAGATGGGCCTGCCGACCGTCATCGTCCGGCTCTTCAATACCATCGGTCCGCGTCAGAGCGCCGAGTACGGCATGGTCATCCCCCGCCTGGTCATCCAGGCCCTGGCCGGCCAGCCCATCACGGTCTACGGCGACGGGGCCCAGGTCCGCAGCTTCACCTGGGTCAAGGACGCCGTCACCGCCCTGATCGGCCTGATGGACGCGCCCCACGCCAACGGCGAGATTTTCAACGTCGGCGGGGAGGAAGCCGTCACCATCGAGCAGGTGGCCGAGCGGATCAAGGCCAAAACGGGATCGGCCTCACCCATCATCCATATCCCCTATGAGCAGGCCTACGGCAAGGATTTCGAGGACATCCGCTTCCGCGTCCCCGACACCACCAAGCTGCGCGGGGCGATCGGATTCCGCCCGACGATGAGCCTGGACCAGATCCTGGACGCCGTCATCGCCTTTCAGAAAGGAAAATCCGCGCGGTGAGCACGCAGCCCGCCCTCAGCATCGTCATCCCCTGCTACAACGAGGAAAACCGCCTCGAGCCCAAGATGTCGGAATCCATCGCCGCCCTGAGCGGGATGCTCCGCGGGCCTTTCGAGATCGTTCTCGTCGACGACGGCTCGACCGACGCCACCTTCGAGATCCTCAAAGGGATCGAGCGGAAATTTCCGGCCCTGGCCATCACGGCCATCCGCTACACGCCCAACCGGGGCAAGGGCCGGGCGGTCAAAGTGGGCGTCATGGCCTCCCGCGGAGCCAAGGTCATCATCATGGACGCGGATTTCTCCATCGATCTCGCCGAAACCCCCCGCTTTCTCGAAGCCCTCGATACCGTGCCCGCCGTCATCGGCACGAAGAAGCACCTCCTGACCCAGACGGTCAAGCCGCAGAGCGCCCCGCGGCGCTTCCTGGGCAAAGGCTTCACCAAGCTGACCAACCTCCTCCTCGGCCTGCACTTCACCGACATCACCTGCGGCTTGAAAGCCTTCCGCGGCGACGCCGGCCGGGACATCTTCGGCCGGCAGCGCATCAACCGCTGGTCCTACGATTCGGAAACCTTGTTCCTGGCTCGGCGCCTTAAATATGAGGTTGTCGAGATCCCGGTCAAGTGGCATCACGAAGAGGAAAGCAAGGTCAAGACGGCCGGGGCCATGGTCAGCTCGTTCCGCGAGCTGCTGGCCATCCGGCTGTACGCCTGGCGGGGAAAATACGGGAAAAAAGCCTGACGCCGTCCGGCG